>Ga0209406_1001060_pt1 | contig 20991 bp, 15 predicted proteins | sample COGITO_mtgs_1204_FD_184808 | JGI IMG/M metagenome (GOLD analysis project Ga0209406, IMG submission 184808) | Pelagic marine microbial communities from North Sea - COGITO_mtgs_120426 (SPAdes) (version 2) | ecosystem: Environmental > Aquatic > Marine > Epipelagic ...
ATTAGAAATTATTCGATTGAATATAACGACTGGCTATGGCACGGTAGGGAGTTGAGAGGGGCGAAGCCCTTCGCAAACTACCGAGCGCAGCCTACGTTTTTTAGTTTTAAATTTTCAAGAACTAAACTACAAAATTTAGGCTAGCAGTGCGTCATAAAAGAGCTGGCGTAACACCTTGAACAGAGACCCGATGTGCTATAGGTTTTGTTGGAGCATGTTATTGTTTAGAATGAGTTAAGATAATCTCGTAGGCGTATTTTCCATCTGTTTTGAGGTATTTTCTTGATTCAATTTTTGAAGTGGGAAATATGTCCTGATTTACCATGAACTCCTTACGTTCACTTCGATACTTGGTGACAACTTTTCCCTGCCAGTATTGAAAACCTCTAGAATTTTTTTGCACCCGAATATTACTCCAATAATTGGGGTCTAAGTCTTGTAGTTGTATGACGAGAAATTCATAATCTTTTTTCCATGTCTTTTTGTTTCCCTTTTCATATCTAAAAGTGAAGCGAACGTCTTGACATAAGCATAGAATTGAATCTTTGTTCAGTGAATCTGTTTCTGCGTAAAGTTCATATTTAACTTCGTGAAAATAAGTGTCAACCATAACTATGTTCGGTCCGGTAATTTTGTCCCATACCTTTTTTCTAAGGTAAATACTTCCAAATTCATCGATTTCAAACTTGCTTGTATCCTTTTGAAATACTTGCTTTAAAAAGTAATTTCCAGAGTCAATTGGAATATCAAAATAGATACTTGATAAGGTATTCTGTGAATAACCGATTAAGCACATTGAAACTATAAAAAATATTGAAAATAATGTTTTCATCAAATTTGCTCCAACGATTGGCTATAGCACGGTAGGGAGTTAAGAGAGGCGAAGCCTTTCGTAAACTACCGAGCGCAGCCTACGTTTTTTAGTTTTAATTTTTCTTGTACTAAACTACAAAATTTAGGCTAGCAGTGCGTCATAAAAGAGTTGGCGTAACAGCTTGCACAGATACCCGATGTGCTATAGGTGATGTTGGGCTTCGTTTTATTTGTTTTTAATCGCCCCACCTTTCGAAAAGAACGAGCCATTAGTAGATAGAATGTACATGTTAAATTTTGTCGAGTCTTTACCTAGGTCAATAGGAATTACTAAACTATCATTAGGTAGCCAAGCTGTGTCAGAAGAAGTAATTATTCTTGTTGCGAATAAGCTGTCGTGCAACAATGGTAGTATTTGATAGTATGGTTTCCCATCAATGTTTACAATTTCGTGATGAAACTCACAATCACTGAATGTGTATTGTGTCGAGTTCATTCGAACAAATGAGTAAAGGTCCTGATAAATAAGCGTTGACAGGTAATAAATATCGGACGGTTTATTAGTTTGGTCAGAGCCGATCAGCTTGCTTAGGCCTTTATCCACTATGTTCTGGTGAGTTGACTTTCTCTTTATTAATTTGTAAATACCTTCTGAGGTGCTACCAAATTCAATTATCAAATCTTGAAATTCCTGTGTTGATTGCTTCTCATCTTGGATTAGTATCTGGATCTCATCAGAAAGTCTTCGTATCTCTTCTGTCGGTAAATAATATTTCTCCATTCTTTTTGGGTCAACCATATAGAGTTTAGAAAGTTCAATATTGAAATCATGTTGGACAGTTTTCCAGCGTTCAACTTCAACTGATTCTGTACTAATATTACTGTCGTTTTTGTCGCTGCAGGAGACAACTAGTAAAAGAATTGTCGCTAAAGTGAATAATGTGTTTCGCATAGTTATCTAATGAAGCCCAACATGTCGCTATTAGCACTGGTGCTATTAGCAAACATATATGTTCATGTCGAAATTAACTTAATTTCTTGAATTTCAGATTCGCTATTGGCTTTATTTTTAAGCATTTCATCAATAATTCCATCCAATGGACTCTTAATCTTACTGATTGTTTCTGTGCTAACATGGGTGTATATTTCAGTTGTTTTTATTGATCCATGACCTAATAAAGTTTGTATATATCGTAAGTCAATGCCATTTTCTAATAGGTGTGTTGCATAACTATGCCTTAAAGTATGTACCCTTATTCCTGTTTTGTGAATTCCTGCTTTTCTACAAGCCTTATAAAATATTTTTCTAACACTTGTCGCACTATATTTACCTTTATTCAATCCCTCAAATAAATAAGTTGAAGGTTTATACTCTGTAACATATTCAATAAGCATTGGTATAATGTGATTGGATAGCGTAGTAATTCTATCTTTTTTACCTTTTGCTTGCTTTACAAACAGTGTTTTTCTTGTCAAATCAACATCTCCCGGTTTCATATTAATGGCTTCACCAATTCGTAATCCAGCAGAGTAGATAAGCGTTAAAATAGTTCTGTGTTTTAGATTGTTTGTGTTCGATAGTATTCTAATAACCTCGTCTTTTGTGAAAACTTCAGGAATTCTTCTTTCTTTTTTAGGTCGATTGATCTCGTAAACTGTTCTTTCGCAACCAAGCACTTTTTCATAATAGAACTTTATAGCATTAATAATTTGGTTTTGAGTGCTGTGCGAAATGTTCCTTTTGTTGATTATTTCATATATATAATCTTCAATCTCTTTTTTCGAAATTTCATTTAGCGTTCGATCTCTAAAATGCCCTACATACATCGCAAAAAAGGAGCAATATGTGTTTATAGTATTCGGGCTGTATCTTCGTTCTTCTAGAGTTTGCACATATTCTGGGGGGACAATTCCTTTTGAGTATTCAAATTTTTCTTTCTTCTTTTGACTTAGCGATTTACCAAATACATGGTTGGCGTCAACATAAGCAACACCTCTAAACAGGCTGAAAATCTTCTTAAGAATTGTTTTGTCGTTAGGCGCATAAAGGTATTTACCTTCTTCGCACCATTTTCTTTCAGGGATTAGTTTTACTAATGCTTTTATGCGTTCATTATCTTCCGGAAAATCGATTTTAAAAATGGGTTGCCCATAATAAAAGAACTTTTTGAGAATTATTTTTGGCTTCATTTACTAAAAGTATGAAGAGCTTAGTCGATAAACCAAATTTATTCGTAGATTTATTCGAACAAAACTACGAATAATGAAAACTTGTCCCTGCTGCAATGAAGAATTTAGAGGTAGAGAAAATAAAGTATTCTGCTCGCTTTATTGCAAGTCAGCTTATAACTATGAGAAAGATAAAAATAAACCATTAACACGATTTCGAGCTGTGGATAATCAGCTGCGATTAAACAGAAAGATATTAGCTAAGTTTAATCAAGCAGGCAAAGCTACAGTTCGCAAACAAACATTATTAGCCGAAGGTTTTGATCCAAAATGCATCACTGGGTGGTGGAAAAACAAAAAAGGAGATACTTATCTTTTTTGTTATGATTATGGTTTTATAGGTAGAGAAGAAAATGGTAAAGAAAAGTATGTCCTAGTGCAATGGCAGGAATATATGAACACTTAGTTTTAAAATTCAAAATTATCTGAATATCTTCCTTCAAATTGTTCGAGCTTTGTCCGGCCTCTGGTACTAGATTAAACCTCAACATGCTTGTAAAAAGTTAGTTGGGGTTTCTTTATTCATTTTGTCAAACTTTTGTAGTATCCAATTAAGCTAATGCTAGTATCATTATTTTGTAAAGCAATTGTTTTTCATCGGCTAAGGAATCAAAATATTTATTTTATCTGTGACTTTTAAACCAATGCTTCTTCTTAACTATGAGCAAATGCACATTTTTATCGGGGAGCTAATGTGATTGATTTTTATCAGTTTTATAGTTGTTTAAACTAATTACCTTTGTTTTGACATGAATAACGCCACAATGAATACCAGTCTTATTAGAAAATATAATGTACCAGGGCCTCGCTATACTAGCTATCCAACTGTGCCATATTGGGAGGATAATCCAACTGAAAAAGAATGGAAGAGCTTAGTAAAAGGAACTTTTGAATCTTCAAATTTGAACGAAGGAATTAGCCTTTACATCCATTTACCATTTTGCGAGAATCTATGCACGTTTTGCGGCTGTCATAAGCGCATAACCAAACAACACAGTGTTGAACAACCCTATATAGAAACTGTATTGCAAGAATGGAAACTATACTGCGATATGTTCGGAAGACGACCGGAGTTGGCAGAAATTCATTTAGGAGGTGGCACTCCTACTTTTTTTAGTCCAGATAGGTTAAAACAACTTATTGATGGAATTTTCGAACTAGCAGATAAACACGATAGATTTCAGTATAGTTTCGAAGGACATCCTAATAATACAACCAAGGAGCATCTTCAAACTTTTTATGATTTAGGGTTTAAACGTAACAGTTTCGGTGTTCAAGATTACGACCCAAAGGTGCAAAAAACGATAAACAGAATTCAACCTTTCGAGCAGGTAAAAATGGTTACTGAGCTATCTCGTGAGATTGGTTATGAATCAGTAAGTCATGATTTGGTATTCGGGTTGCCTCATCAAACTAAAGAGAGTATTGTTAATACAATAGAAAGAACGGCAGAGCTAATGCCCGACCGTATTGCATTTTATAGCTACGCTCACGTACCATGGATTAAAGGAGTAGGGCAAAGGGGCTTTAACGAAAATGATTTACCGCAAGATGAGGAAAAGAGAGAGCTCTACGAGCTAGGTAAAAAAATGTTCTTTGATCTAGGCTACGTAGAGATTGGTATGGATCATTTTGCTCTAAAAACAGACGAAATGTTCAAGGCAATGGAGGACAACAGTTTACATCGAAATTTTATGGGTTACACAGCCAGTAAAACAGAGCTAATGATAGGTTTGGGAATGTCGTCAATTAGTGATTCTTGGAACTGTTTTGCTCAAAATGTAAAGACTGTTGAAGAATATACTGAGCTAGTAAATAATGGTCAGATTCCAATTTTTAGAGGTCATAAATTATCAGCAGAAGATTTGGTGATGCGACAGCATATATTAGATATCATGTGTCATTTCGAGACAAAATGGGAAGGGCTGAACAACGATAGGGTAGCACAGATAAAGGAAAGTTTGCAGCCCATGGAAGAAGATGGTCTTCTTGTATTATCTGAAGATCGGTTGCAAGTTACCGAAATCGGGAAGCCTTTTGTTCGTAATATATGTATGTGTTTCGATTTGAGAATGCTAAAAAAGCAACCGCAAACAAGAATTTTTAGTTCGACTATCTAGTTGTAACTTTTGGCTTCAGTCTCGAAATCAAAATCTTTGTAATCCGTAACGGTATTATAAAGGGTATCTCGCTCAATAGGATGCCCTCCAGAGTTTTTAATCAATTCCACTAACTGCTGGGTAGAAAGAGCAGGGCTTTGTTCTTCAGAGCCAGCCATAGTGTATATTTTGGTGGTGTCATCAATGGTGCCATCTATATCATCTACGCCAAAAGATAATGTCATCTGCGCAGTTTCTCTTCCAATCATTGGCCAATAGGCCTTGAGGTGGTTGAAATTGTCCATAAAAATTCTGGACACAGCATAAGTTTTTAAATCTTCAACAACTGTAGACTCAGACAAATGCGACATTTGATTCCCACTATTTCTATATTTTAATGGAATAAATGTGTTGAATCCCCCCGTTTTATCTTGTAATTCTCTTAGGCGATTCATGTGATCAATTCTGTGCGCATATGTTTCAATATGACCATAAAGCATAGTAGCATTAGAAGGTAGTCCAACTTTGTGAGCTGTTTCGTGAATTTCTAACCATTCTTCAGAACTACATTTGTCATCACAAATTTCAGCACGAACAGTCTCGTCAAAAATCTCGGCACCACCACCAGGTAAAGAGTTCTGACCAGCTTTTTTTAGTATTTTTAATCCTTCTTCATAAGATACTTTGGCTTTTCTGCACATGTATTCTAGTTCAACAGCAGTAAATGCCTTAACGTGAATCTCAGGTCTAATTTCTTTTACTTTTTTGATAAGATTAGCAAAATACTCTAATCCCATTTTAGGATGAACACCACCTACAATATGGACTTCGGTAACTGGTTTGTCATCAAAACTCCTTACCATTTCAAGTATATCTTCTTCAGACATTTCCCAGGCTTCGTAGTCCCCTTTTTCCCTAAGTTTTTTAGAGTAAGAGCAAAATTTACAATCGAAAACGCAGATGTTGGTTGGCTCTACATGAAAATTACGATTGAAATATACGTAGTTTCCATTTTTATTCTCCTTAACATGATGAGCAAGGGTTCCAAGAAAACTTAGTTCTCCTTTTTCGAAAAGTGTTACACCTTCTTCTAAAGTAATTCTTTGCTCATTTAGAACTTTTTTGGCAATAGCTCTAAGACTATGGTCAATTTCACCCTTGGTTAATATTTGCTCTATGCTTTTCTTACTCATGGAAATAATTTGCTGTAAATGTACTACTCATTAAGGCAAAAAAAAAGGAGCTAGATTATAGCTCCTTTTTTAATTTCATATACAGAATTATCTATTTAATAACCTGAATCTTATGGGTTGATATTTGATCTCCAGTTTGTACTTTAATAAAATACGTTCCATTGCTTTGATTTGTTAAATCTAACTCAATAGAACTTGAGTAATAGTTGGATGAAGAAATGATTTTGCCTGTTATATCAGCTATAGTTACTTCGGTATTGGAAACATGGTTATTGATGAATAAAGTAAATTTCCCGTTTGTTGGGTTTGGATATAGTTGAATACCATTAATATTATTTTGATTCTCCATTCCAACAGTGCTTCTGCAAATAATTGGATGGATTGTAAGTCCAATATTAAGTCCTTGCCAAGCAGTGTTCATATCGTACCAATCACCATCACTCCAAAGTTCCCATGCAATTCCAGGATTGGTGTCTCCATCAGTGTTGCTATAAACAACTACTGTATCACCAGCAGAAGTAGGTAATTCCACACCAATAAAGAAGTTACTTCCCGTTATATCTATGTTAGAAGCAAATTGAACATTCGTATAGGATTGAGAAGCAATATCTGAAGCTGCTGTTGCAGCTGATACATTAACTGAACCTAACGCAGCCCCAGGAGATCCCCCATTATCAGCCCATACAGTTACAGGTATAGCTGAACTTCCAACAACATTCATAAAACCAATAGTCGCACCTTTAACAGAAATATAGCTACCAGGGTTTGCAATGTAATTTGCCTTCGCTAAATCACCATATTCGTTGTTCCCCGCAACGTATCCACCCCCTTGAGTACCATAATTTGCTATGGTTCCATTTATCGGATAGTTAACTGTTTCTTCAAAATCGCAAGCTGAACCAGATGGGTCTATTACAGTAATGAAGTTCGTTTTTGTTTCAGTATCACTTACACCTCCAGAATCAATTGTTAATGCTACAGTATAAACTCCAGCATTGTTGTATTGAATACCTGTAGGGTTCATTGTTGTAGAAGATGTTGTTGCGGCTCCGGTGAATGTCCAGTTGTAATTCCATGCGCCAAATATTCCAGTTGATGCATCAGTAAAGTTTACTGTTTGACCAATATTTATAGTTGTCGAATTGGCCGTAAATTCAGCATCTGGGTTGACAGAAACACCAGAACAGTTGATAGCTGCAGACGTTAGTAACCCCGAACGATAATTGTTTATTGCGGAAATCATTCTCGCTTTTTGACCTTCCGTAAATGTATTCATACAGTTATCATTTACATAATCCATGTAATTCATAAACATTTCTCCGTCAGTATTCCCCGTACAAGTACCTAAATTATGTGGGTGAGAGGGGCAATTGAAATTATCAGATTGAGCAGGTGGTGTATCAGAAACCTGATCATTACCACAATTTGAATCTCCCCAGATATGTTCTAAATTTAACCAATGGCCGACTTCATGAGTTGCTGTTCTGCCTTTGTTAAATGGTGATTGAGCCCCAGTCGTTCCAAAATAATCAGATCCAATATGAACGGCATTGTTAGGAGCCTGGGATGCCAAATAAGTAAATCCTAAGGTTCCACCACCAATACCATAAACATAAATATTAAGATACTTATTACTATCCCACAGCTCGGAAGTTCCACTAGGAGAACCACCAGCATTATGTCTAACGATACCTGTAGTCGCATTTCCTTGTTCATCTAGAGATGCCAAACAAAATTCGATTTCACAATCAGCAGCAACTGCAGCAAAAACTGCTGGTGTATTACTCGCATCAGAATTTGTTCTTCTAAAATCTTCATTTAACGTCTGTATTTGTTCGTACACATTATTGTCGGAAACGGCACTGGTCGATTCCCAAATTTGCACTACAACCGGAATTGTAATAACAGCTCTTTGTGCTTTCCACGCATCATAATTGTTGGCAATCCAGTTTTGCATTTCTTGTTCAGTTTCTGCCTGTCGCAAATCAAACGCAACTGAATCCTGAGCTCTAAGCTCATTCATTTTTTCAGTGGTACCGCAATTTCGGGTAAGTTGGGCATTTCCTCCCTTAGAAAGAACCCCGGTATTGTGCTGCGCATTTAAACTTAAAAGAACAAAAACGCTAAATATTGATATTATACTTTTTTTCATTTCTAAAATTTTATTGTTTGTAATACAAGGGGGCTTTCTTAGCTCTCTTTTTTAAATTATCTCAATAGAGTTACTTTTTTAGTAATGATATCATTACTTGTTTGAATGTTAATTAAATATACCCCTCCCGCATTATTTGCAAAATCTATTTCGTGGTTCGAAGTTTTAATATCTGACAATTCTGTCGAGTATACCAGTTTCCCTATTGAGTTATAAACATCAATAGTAACATTGTCGTTTTTTACTAATTCAAAAGAAATATTTAGCTTATTGGTGATGGGGTTAGGGTATAAACTTAACGTATTATCTAATCCAAGTTCATCTAGACTTACATCACCCACATAGATTGTTATAGTATCCGTTGCGGAACACTGCGCGGTAGATAACGAAGCAGTAAGAATTGCTTGATATATACCTTGCGCAGAATAAGTATAGGAACCAGTTATTGATGTTCCGTCAGTTGTTGCATTCCCATCAAAATCCCAACTAAATGTATCGGCAACAGAACCAGTTGCATCGAAATTAACTGACCCACCTACTGGTATGTTGGTTGTGTTAGAGGAAGCAACTGCAGTAGGTAATGGGGTATAAAAATATATCTGTACTTGAACAGGTGTGCCTATACATCCATTATTATCGCCAATAACGGAATAGATAGGTTGGCTTGTTGATGGATAAACTACAACAGTGGCTCCCGTTTGTAAAGTAGGTGTCCAAGTGTACGACTGAGCGCCAGAAGCTGTTAATGTTACCGGATAACCAGGGCAAATTGTATCATCAGAAGCTACTATTGAGGGTGTAGGTATCGAGTTTACACTAATAGATGTTGAGACTATATCAAAACAAGATCCTCCATTACTAACAGTACAAGTATACATTCCTCCTGTACTTATGGTAATGAATGAAGTTGTTTCACCTGTATTCCAGGTGTAGGATGACCCTCCAGCGGCAGTTAAAAGCATAGCTTGACCCATACAAATGCTGGTGTCAGGAGTAATAGAAGCATTTACAGACCCAGCATCATTAATTAATATGGTAATTGTTTCCATACAGCCATTAAAGTCAGTTACAGTTGCAAGATATGAACCGGCAGATAAATTACTTTCCATATTACCAGTTGTTCCAGATGGCCATCCATAAGTGTAATTTGTTGTGCCACCACTTACCAACAGCGTAGCACTGCCGTTTGCTCCTCCACAAGACTCATCAACTTTAGTATAGCTAACTAGCAGAGCAGATGGTTCATTGACAACAACGGAAGATGTAATTGAACATCCTGAATTATCAGTAGCCGTTACAAAATAGGTTCCTGCGCAAAGACCAGTTGCTGTGCCAGAAGAAGTAGATTGTACTCCTGATGTTGCATCCCATGCGTATGAATATGGTGCTGATCCGCCAGTAGGAATTACGGTTCCCGAACCATCACACGCAGCATTACATAGCGCGCTTATACTAGATGATGTGATAGATAAGGCACAAGCAGGATCACTTACAGAACAACATGATGAGGAAACACATCCATTACTATCAGTAATAGTCACACAATAGTTACCTGCAGCTAACGCTATTGCAGTTTGTGTAGTTTGTGATAAGGCATCATCCCAAATATATCCATCAGATCCTGAACCTCCCGAGGAAGATGCAGTGGCAAATCCATCAGTATTACCAGGCCCAGATGTGGGAGTACATGATACGCTGGCTACCAGCGCGCCAAAACTTGAAGAAACCGTAACCGATCCGATTTGAGAACATAAGCTAATATCAACAACCGTTACAGCATAGATTCCAGCAACTAATCCTGTTGCTGTTCCAGAGGTTATTGATTGTGCGCCAGCAGATGCATCCCAGTTATATCCATATGGAGCTGATCCACCGCTAGGTGAAGCAGTCGCTGTTCCATCAGAGCCGGAACAAGTTGCAGCAGTTGATGATGGAGTAACTGTAATTGCACATCCAGGGCTATTAACAACACAGTTGTCAGTAGCAACGCATCCATTTCCATCAGTCACTGTTACAGAATAAGATCCTACAGGTAATCCACTCGCAGTAGTAGAATTTTGACCCGAAGCAGGTGCTGGAGACCAGGAATAAGTATAAGGTGCTATTCCTCCCGAGGGGACAGTAGTCGAGCTACCATCAGAAGCACCAACTATAGTTGTATTAACACAAGTATTAGAGGTACTAAATGAACCAGCATTTGAGCTAACCGTTATAGCAGAAATTTGAGAACATAAGCTAATGTCAACAACCGTTACAGCATAGATGCCAGCAACTAATCCTGTTGCTGTTCCAGAGGTTATTGATTGTGCTCCAGCAGACGCAGCCCAGTTATATCCATATGGAGCTGATCCACCACTTGGTGAAGCTGTCGCTGTTCCGTCAGAGCCGGAACAAGTTGCAGCAGTTGATGATGGAGTAACTGTAATTGCACATCCAGGATCATTAACTACGCAGTTATCGGATGCAACACAGCCATTTCCATCTGTTGCGGTAACCGAATAAGTTCCCGCAGGCAGTCCACTGGCAGTTGCTGCCCGAGAGCAGGAGAAGGCGACCATGCGTATGTGTAAGGTCCAATGCCTCCTGAAGGAATAGTTGTTGAGCTACCATCAGAAGCACCAACTGCAGTTGTATTGGCACACGAATTTAAAACGCTAAATACTCCTGGGTTTGTTGCGACTACTATATTGTCAGTTTGCACGCATAACGATGCATCTGTAACTGTAACATTGTATGAACCTGCAATTAATGCAGTAGCCGTGCCACTAGATGTGGATTGCGCACCAGCCGCCGCTGCCCAAGTGTAGATATATGGAGTCGTTCCACCAGTTGGGGTTGCAGTAGCGGTACCATCTGCTCCAGCGCAAGTAGCATCAGTTGAAGATGAAATTATTGTGATTGCACAACCTGGGTCATTTACAGCACAATTGTCAGTTGAAATACATCCGTTTCCATCAGTTACAGTAACTGAATAACTACCAGCAGGAAGACTAGATGCTGTTGCACTTGTCTGTCCTAATGCTGGAGCAGGTGACCATGAATAGGTGTACGGTGCAGTGCCTCCAGAAGGAGTAGAGGTAGAACTACCATCAGCAGCTCCAACCCCAGTAGTATTAACACAACCGTTTGACACACTAAAAGTACTAGGATCATTACCCACAATAATTGTTGAAGATTGTATACACAGCGAACCGTCAGTAACAGTAACACCGTATGAAGCAGCTGGTAAACCAGTTGCTGTTCCAGAAGAAGCAGATTGAGCCCCAGCTGATACGTTCCATGAATAGGTGTACGGTGCAGTGCCTCCAGTCGGAATTGTTGTTGCAGTTCCATTTGAAGCAGTACAAACCTCATCAGTAGAGGAATCAGTTAATGTAATAGCACATATAGGATCGCTAACCGAACAATTATCAGTTGAAATACATCCATTACCATCAGTAACGGTAACAGCATAACTGCCAGCGTTAAGTCCGGTAGCTGTAGCTGTATTTTGACCTAAAGCAGGAGTTGGAGACCAAGCATAAGTGTAAGGTCCAGTTCCGCCCGAAGGAGTAGTTGTTGAACTTCCATCGTTTCCACCAACACTCGTTGTATTTATACAAGTATTTGATACTGTAAATGTCCCAGTGTTATTATTCACTGCAATTGAAGTAACCTGAGTGCAAAGCGCAGCATCACTAACGGTAACCGTGTATGAGGCAGCAGCAAGTCCAGTTGCTGTTCCTGAAGTGGCAGACTGAGCACCTGCAGCAGCTTCCCAAGCATAAGTATATGGAGCGGACCCGCCAGAAGGAACCGTAGTAGCCGAACCATTTGCACCAATACATATTTCGTCTACTGACGAATCTGTTAATATAATAGCACAAGTAGGGTCACTAACAGAGCAATTGTCAGTAGCCACACAACCATTACCATCAGTAACGGTAACAGCATAACTGCCAGCGTTAAGTCCGGTAGCTGTAGCTGCATTTTGACCTAAAGCAGGAGTTGGAGACCATGCATAAGTGTAGGGTCCAGTTCCACCCGAAGGAGTAGTTGTTGAACTTCCATCGTTTCCTCCAATAGAAGACGTGTTATTACATACGTTAGATGTATTAAATGTACCGGGGTCGTTAGCAACCGCAACCGATCCAGAGCCAACACAACCATTTGCATCAGTGCTAGTTACACTATAAGTAGCGGTAGCTAATCCCGTTGCAGTAGTGGTCACTTGACTTCCAGCAGCACCATCCCACAAATAAGTGTAAGGTCCTGTTCCTCCGCTAGAAACCCCTGTGGCCGTGCCATTTGCACCTACACAAATTTCATCGGTAGAAGTTGGAGCGACAACAATGGTAGGAATGAAATCTGATACCACAGCAGCTGAGAAAAAATCTGTTTCAGCAGTACATCCACCGGCATCAGTTGCAGTGACATTGAACGTACCTGCTGCAAGTCCAGTTATCGTAGAAGAAGTTTGAGTAGAACCAGACCACGCGAATGTATACGGTCCAGTTCCACCTGTGGCAGTCGCAGTTGCGGTTCCGTTTCCATTACCACAATTTTCAGGAGTAACTGAGGTTGACAACAAAATAGTTCCACCGGCACTTGTAACTTGAACCGTAGTACCTCTTTCACAACCTCTTGAGTCACTTATAACAACCTGATAAGTTCCTGCACATAAGTTAGTCGCAGTTGCAGCTGTTTGTGATGGAGTGGTAAGCCAGTTATAAGTGTAAGGTGCTATTGCTCCTGAGGGCGCAACACTTGCGGTCCCATCACAAACGCCACAGCTAACCTGGGTTGATGATTCGTTGTAAACCATTTCACAAGAAACAAAATTGGCCCTTATTTCCCAAGTCCACTCTAGGCCATAAGCGTCAATAGGAAGAATTCCATTTGCATTGTAATCCATAAATGTTGTTCCTGGCGTGAAGTTGCTAGTTATTATACCTGCACCAATATTTCCATTACCAGTTTGATCACTATATCCAAACGCATAATCTCCTGGTGTTAATTGAAATGGACCACCGTTAATTGGAAGCGTAAGATAAACTCCAGGCGTGTCTGCTGCGGTAATACTATATGTTGCTGAGCTGGCAATTTGACTATTTGGCAGACCAGCAACCATATCGTAAACAACAAAATCGATATTATCTCCAACTATATTGGAACCACCTTGTTGACCTAAATAGATTGTTATAGAGTTTAAATAATCAGTGCTTTGAATAGTAAATGAGTTTAACTGGATAAAGTTTTTTCCATTGGTAACAGTAGTTGTTGCCGGCGGATATGCTACACCAATATATGTACTTGGGTTATCTTTAGCATAGATAGTGTCGTTAATCCAGAAAGCATTATATATCGTATCATTTGATGTCTCTCCATCTACTTCTGCAATTGATACAATGTATTCGGTATAATATATTCCAGTATCAGAAGGGGTAAATCCCGAAGCATCTGTAAGTGTTGTTGAGTTACCACTGGCAAGCGAGGCAACTGTATTTGTTATGCCACTATAAACTGGGCTAAATTGCGCATCTAATACATTAACTGCAGCAGATACATTTGTTACAATATCCCACCCACTATTGTCAATTTGAACTTGTAAATCAATTGGATCAGATTGAAGGAATGGTACCATTCTGTATTCCTGTAAAGTCGCAATAGTACTTGCATCGTACTGTGGAGGTTCACGCAACAGTACATCGTCAATCATCCAAGCATAACCACAACCTTCATTGCCACCAAATGCTCCAGCAGGACTCCAAAAGGTCCATTTCACAATTACATTAGCTTGAAAAGCTGCTGTGGCAGAGATGTCTATGGAAATAAGATCTGGGTTAGCAGTAGCATCATTTGTAGTCATTGTGTTATTTAAAGGATACTGGTCCCATGTCGCTCCAGCGTTGTTACTTACAAAGACTAATGTGCTGTCAAAAAATTTACGGTAGTACTGTTCGAACTCAAGAAAAACACCTGGACTAGTCCCACAATTTATCGGAGGGGTTTCTAAGTCAGCATTTTGATCAAAAGAACAAAGCGCATCAGAATCAAACATCATAAATCCATCACCAGCAGTCGTTGATGTGATTGGTCCAATTGAAAACCCACCTGTAGGTCCAGCAGTACTGTATTCCCAAATGTCTGTAGACCCCGCGTTCGAATTAGTAGACCAACCAGCAGGTATAGCTCCTCCAGAAAAATCTTCACAGAATATACCTCCCGCGCATACAGGAGCGGTGATTACTTCAATGTAAGCGACTTTAACCTCATCATCAGATCCTAATGAATTTGATGCGGTTAAAGTAACTGTATAAAAACCTGTAGCTGTAAATTGAACTTTTGGATTTTGAGAACTTGAATTTGTTCCGTTGATGTAAGCATGAGTTCCCGGAGAAATATTCCACGACCAAGTATCAGGAATACCTGTAGATAAATCAGTAAATTGAGCACTTCCGTTAACTACTACTTGAAGAGGCGTTGCGCTAAAATCAGTTACGGGAGGTGCTACTGGTTCACAACCATCAGATGCTAATAAGCTACTTCGTGTGTTGCTTAAAATGTTGTTCATAAAAGTGGACTGATCATTAGTATACATATAAGCACAATCAGCGTAATCCATGAAATTTTCTATTTGGTCTCCATTGGGAGTGCCACAAGAGTTTGCCGAAGTCGGACAGAAATAATTAGGCCCACCACAATCTGGAGTATCAGCAAATCCATCATCATTACCACAACTTTCTGAAGGTCCCCATGTATGATTTAACCCCATGTAGTGCCCAATTTCGTGAGTAGCTGTTGTGTTGCCAAATCCAATTCCAATATCGTAATCAAGTACAAGTCCATCAATAGAACTTCCGTGCATACCAAGGGTAGGCAAGTATGCGTATCCAGCCACACCAAATCCAGCTCCGTTAGAAATGTTACATATCCAAATATTTAGGTAATCCGTTGAAGGCCAACCTGATTTTCCACCGGTTGCATTATCCTTCATTTTATTCGTTTCTCCACTGTCTTTATCGTACCAATCTTCCGTAGTAACAGTTCTAGTTATTCCAGTGGTTGCTGCTCCAAAAGGATCTTTGGATGCTAAACAGAATTCAATATGAGTATCTGCAGTGTCTGGTTGAAAAATTGGTCTAACATTTGAAATATTTGCGTTTTGAGCACGGAATGTTTCGTTTAAAATGTTTATCATGTCATAAATTAAAGCATCTGAAACATTTTCTGGCGGATTGCTAGTATTGTGAACAACATGAACAACAATTGGAATTGTTCTTAGTGAAGCCTTACCAGACCCAGGCCCGAAGGAGCTTGGACTTGGTAAAAATGATGTGATTTTTGGAAGCTCCTTTGCAATAAATCCATTTGAAACGTTTGTTGGTGAAATCTGGTTATTTCTATTAACAATAGTTTGAATATATTCTTGATTAATGTCGTCAGATGCACACCAATTTTGAGGGGTGGGTATCATTTGCATTCCATTATTAGGTTGATGTTGGCTAATCGAAATTTTCGCAATAGCGACAAATAAAATAAAAGTAGTGAGTAATTTTTTAAACATATTATATAGTATTTGTTAGGATATTAGAATATTATCAAACCCAAAAAAACAGGAATCTCCAAATTTAGAGAAAAAATGTCAAAATTTGCTACTTGCTTTAACCAAAAATAATAAGGCTATCTTTGCCATCTTAATTTAATGTAAACTGAAGGGTTTGGCACAGAGATTACTGTTGGTTGAGGATGAGGAGGGATTGCAGAATGTAATCAAATTGAACCTTGAATTGGAAGGCTATTTTGTTTCTATTGCCAATGACGGTATTGGGGCGCTAAAATTATTTAACGAAAATCGATATGATTTAGTTATTCTAGATGTTATGTTGCCAGAATTGGACGGTTTTTCAGTTTGCACTACAATACGACTAAAAGATCAAAAAACACCTATACTTTTTTTGACTGCGAAGGATTCTAGCCAAGATCGAATAACGGGATTGAAAATAGGGGGAGATGATTACTTGGTAAAACCCTTTAACCTAGAAGAGTTGCTTTTACGGGTAGAAAACTTAGTTAAGCGTTCAGCTCTAGAAGTGGTTCTTGCAGACAAGTTTTTGTTTTCTAACTGTTCTATAGATTTTTCAGGCTATATAGCTGAGAATGCACGGGGTGAAAAAAGAAGACTTACAGATAAGGAGGTGAAACTGCTTAAATTATTAATTGCGAATAAAGGAAACGTAGTTTCTAGAACTGAAATTCTAGAAACAGTTTGGGGTTATGATGTTTATCCAACTACTAGAACAATCGATAATTTCATATTAAGTTTTCGTAAGTTTTTTGAATCAGATTCTAAAAAACCAAATTATTTTCTCTCGGTTAGGGGAGTAGGATATAAATTTAGTAGTTAGGCAACCATTGGGTTTTAAATTCGTTTAATAAATAGATACTAAGCATCCTGGTTTAGAATTTACGTCCGATTGGTTTATTTGCTCTAAAATAAATTTTCCAGTCGGGCGTTTTTTTTGCCTTAGATTTGTGATTGGTGAAAAGCGTAATTTTCATAGGAGGAAAAGAAATAGGATATTTCTGTTTAGAACATCTGTTGTCTAACTCAAATAAGTTGGGAATTAAGATTATTGGTGTTTTGCCGAGTGATAAATCTATTTCAAAATCAAATTTTTCATTTCCAAATCTTTGCAAAGAATATGGGGTTAAGATCTTCGATAAACTTGATGATTTATTAAATGTAGATATAATAATATCTGTTCAATTCCATTTGATTCTTCAGAAGCGTCATATCGAGAAAGCAAGGCAAATAGCAGTAAATCTTCACATGGCCCCCTTACCTGAATATAGAGGATGTAACCAGTTTTCTTTTGCGATTATTGATGGAGCTAAAGAATTTGGAACAACATTACATAAATTGGATGCTTCAATAGATGGAGGAGATTTGTTGTTTGAAAGAAGGTTCGAGATTAAGGATAATCTCTTTGTAAGTGATTTGTATAAAAAGACATTTACAGAGTCTAAAATCTTGTTTGTTGAAAAAATTCAGTCAATTATTGATGGAGAAGCTTCTCCTATTCCTCAGAATAAGCTTCCTAAAGAAAGAAAAAGAGGATTTCATTTAAGAAAAGAAATGAGCCAGATTAAACAAATTAGTTCAGATTGGAGTTTAGAGAAACAAAAGCGTTATTTCAGGGCGACCTATTTTCCACCTTTTACTCCCCCTGTTATGGTTCCTGAAAGTGGGAGCATTAAATTGAATATGGATTGGTACAATAGTTTATGAAATCTATCAGTTTCACGGTAACCAATGATTTGTCGCAAGACCAGCGAATGAACAGAATTTGTTCATCATTAGTTGATGCCGGATATCAGGCGACTTTAATTGGAAGATACAGGAGAAAGTCTGAATCATTACTTGCCAAACCCTTTATTCAAAAAAGAATTTCGTGTTTTTTCGAAAAAGGAAAATTATTCTATTTAGAATATAATTTGCGAATATTTTGCGTGTTGCTTTTTTCGAAGCACGATGCTTATTGCGCTATTGATTTAGATTCGATACTCCCAAATTACTTGGTGTCAAAAATTAGAAAAAAGCCTTTAATTTATGATGCTCATGAATATTTTACAGAATTAGAAGAGGTTGTTTCTAGACCTTTTACCAAAAAAGTTTGGAAAACTTTAGAAAGGTTAATCCTGCCCAAAATTAAATACGGTTATACAGTTTCGGAAGGGTACAAAAATCTTTTTGACAATGAGTATGGAACTAACTTGGGCATCATTAGAAATGCTACTGTATTAGCTGATTTAGAGTCAAATAAAAAACCTGAAAAATATATTTTATACCAAGGAGCAGTAAACCACGGAAGGGGTTTAGAGCAGTTGGTTTCAGCAATGGAGCATGTCGATTGCAAGTTAATTATATGTGGAGAAGGGGATATTTTGTCTGACCTGAAAAGGACAGTTAGGGACAAAAACTTATCGAAAAAAGTTGAGTTTAAGGGGTTTGTTAATCCCTTAGAATTGGTCAGTTATACTCGTAATGCGACAATTGGAATTACTTTGTTTTCGAATGCAGGGCTAAGTAATCAGTATTCTTTGGCTAATCGATTCTTTGACTATATGCACGCTTGCGTACCCCAGTTAGCGATGAATTATCCAGAATATAATAGCTTCAATAATCAGTGGGAAATTGCAACTTTAATAGAAGATTTGACTCCTGATCTTGTACAACAAGCGCTTGTTAAGTTGCTATCTGATGTGGAGTATTACAATAAGTTAGCTCGTAATTGTAAAGCTGCTAGGCAGTTAAATAGTTGGCAAGAGGAAGAAAAGAAGTTGGTCAAAATTTACGAGAATATCTTCCGCTAAGATTTCATTTCAATTACGAGATGATATAATTTGTATAGGTCGAAATATTTTAAGTTAGGCCTTTTTCCTCTCAGGTTTTTGTTAATAGTTGAACGGAGAATGATGTATGCTATTTTGATTGACCAGTGCAAGTGAAGATAAGCTAGCTTATTATATACACGGTATATTTTTATTCGTTTATCAACTTGTTTAGCGCGAATCATTTTTGCTAAATTTTTCATGCCGTTTGCAGTTTTGTTAATGAACTCTTCTGCGCTTTCCAGACCAATGTGAATGAGCGAATTTTCAATGTGGTGAATTTCTATTCCATTAGACTTTAACTCTTGAGCAAACAGTAAATCTTCGTAACCATATCCATTTAACGATTCATCGAATGGTGTGTTTAGTACTATCGATTTATCAATTACAAAGTTGTTAGTCATAAAATTTCGGTAAGGCTCAGTTTGCCTAATAGAGGCAGATTTTACTTCTCTTGTTATGCCATAAAACCATCGCAGAAAGAGGTTGTTGTCAGATGGGGGAGTTGAGCTATAACTTCTGCCCCCATAGATTACTTTATGCCTAGTAAGCTGGTTTATATAGTTGAAGATGTAAAACTCATCTTCTGTATTTGAATCACAATCAACAAAAAGAAGTTTGTTAAATTTAGCATCAACAGCGAGTCGATTTCTGATTTTTGACCTCCCATAATTTTCGGGAAGTTCAAGGTAGGTCACTTTGTTTAATTCCGAGATAGTGCTATTGATAGTTTTATATGCTTGGTCCGAAAAATCATCATATAAAAGAATTTCGAAATTTATTTTAGCCAGTAAGCATTGTTTGTGAATATCTTTTATAAACGGAGTGACATCGAAATTGTATATCGGAACTAGAACAGAGAGCATTATGAAGAGGTAGCGACCATCTCGTTGTTATCCGATTCGGTTAGTTTACCTCCTTCACACTTCAATGTTCGCGAAGGATATTTGTCCATCAAATTGAGATCATGCGTGGCAATCAAAACAGCCTTGCCTTTTTGCGATATTTCGAGTAATAATTTTAATATGTTTTCTGAAGTTTCAGGGTCTAAATTTCCTGTAGGTTCATCGGCAATAATAACTTCGGGGTCGTTCACTAACGCTCTTGCTATACAGGCTCTTTGTTGTTCTCCACCAGAAATTTCGTGCGGCATTTTATATCCTTTGGTTTCTAAGTGAACCATTTCAAGCATTTTTTTTGCTTGTGCTTTCATTTTTTTTTTGTCTTTCCAACCTGTTGCTTTCATAACGAACAAAAGATTATCTTCTATGCTTCTATCTGTTAGTAATTGAAAATCTTGAAAGACAATTCCTAATTTTCTTCTTAGATGAGGGATTTTTCTTGTTTTAATTTTATGTATGTCGAAACCAACAATTGTTCCTTCGCCATCGTTTAATTTGATATCTCGATATAAGGTACGGAGCAAACTACTTTTACCGCTACCCGTTTTACCTACTAGATAAATAAATTCGCCTTTTTTAACTTGAAGGTTAACATCGTCTAAGATTAAATTTTTCTGTTGTTGAATTTTAAGATTACGGAGATGGATTACTACTTCGGAACTCATTGATTTATTTTTTTGCTAAAATTAGTTATTAACCTCTATAATGCACAAAAGGCTTACTAAAATTTGTAAGCCCCTTGTGTTAATAATGTATGAGTTGTAATTATCTAACTACCGTAACGGTGCCAATAAACCCTGCCGGTTCTGTTTTGTTAGAAGTTCCGGTTCGTTTAGCAAAAGCTTTCCAAACATACGCTCCGCCTGGGGCTAGTTCGTCTGTAAAATTAATTGTTCCATCCCAAGCTTCATGGAAGTCAGTTGTATAAAATATTCGCTCTCCCCAACGGTTGTAGATAAATAATTCGAAGTTAGTTTCATCGACTCCAACACCTTGCAGTCTAAAGCCATCATTTATGTTGTCGTCATTTGGCGTAAACGCATTTGGAGCATATAATGCAAATGCAGGGCTAATGTATATGTCGAGCGTATCATAATCATGACAGCCTTGAGTATTTACAACATCGAGCTCTATTGAGTACCAACCAGTATCAGAATAGACGTGTTCATTTAAAACGCCATAACCTGTAGAGGCATCAAATGGATCATTGAAGTCCCACATATATAAAC
>Ga0209406_1001064_pt1 | contig 20943 bp, 17 predicted proteins | sample COGITO_mtgs_1204_FD_184808 | JGI IMG/M metagenome (GOLD analysis project Ga0209406, IMG submission 184808) | Pelagic marine microbial communities from North Sea - COGITO_mtgs_120426 (SPAdes) (version 2) | ecosystem: Environmental > Aquatic > Marine > Epipelagic ...
TGCAGAAAAAAAAATCAAGCGAAGCGCATTTCCAAATAACTCACCAAAAGATTTTATACAAGAAAAAAGCTTTCTCTTTGGAACAGATAAATACGGACGCGATTTAATAAGTCGTGTTTTAGTGGGGGCAAGAATATCCTTTTTTATAGGTTTTGTAGCAGTGCTGATATCGCTGTTAATTGGCATATTTATGGGAAGTATTGCTGGTTATTTTGGCGGAAAAGTAGATGCTATAATTATGTGGATTATCAATGTAACCTGGTCCATTCCAACACTGTTATTAGTTATTGCTATTACATTGGCTTTAGGTAAAGGCTTTTGGCAAGTTTTTATAGCAGTGGGTTTAACCATGTGGGTGGAAGTTGCTAGGGTAGTGCGTGGACAAATAATAAGCGCCAAAGAAATGCAATATGTTACAGCAGCAAGGGCTTTAGGGTTTAACGACTTTAGAATTATTACCAAACATATTTTACCAAATATTTTGGCGCCTGTTATCGTCATTTCTGCAGCTAATTTTGCAGCAGCTATTTTAATAGAAAGTGGATTGAGCTTTTTGGGTATTGGCGCACAACCACCTATGGCAAGTTGGGGTGCCATGATTAAAGATCACTACAATTATATTATACTTGGTAAGCCTTATTTAGCCATTATACCAGGGCTTTGTATAATGAGCTTGGTTATGGCGTTTATGTTGATTGGGAACTCTCTAAGAGATGCTTTGGATGTAAAAAATTGACCTTGGAATATCTGTAATAATACTGTGGTTTTGTATGTGAGAGGAAATTCAGAAGTAATGCACTTGCAAGGTCCTTTGGTTAGATCCAAAATGGAGCAACTAATGTTGTAATTTGATTTAGCTAGTATTTCTTTTAAATTCTTTCTCTTTTGTGTGCTTTTTCTTCGAATAATTTATAAGGTCCTCTAGCATAAATGTTAGAAATGTTTCCGCCCTTATCCACACTGAAAACTGTTTGGATTTGGATAATGTCTCCTCCTTGTAAATTTAATTTTTTAGTGAGACTATCAATTCTATCTAGATTCTGTTCTTTCAATTTATTAGAAATAGAAACATTACTTTGACTAAAAAGCAAATTGTTTGATGAAATTATAAATAAAAATATCATTATTTTGTTCATAGGCTCGAAGAGGCTTCAAGGCAAAGATAAAGTTTCGTTTTAATGAGCTTTATCGGTGGTCAAATGGAGTTTTTAAATATTTATGACAAATTTAAGGTGGTCACAATCTAGAGTATGTGTTAATTTAAATCCAGTTCCATATTCTCATTCAACGAATCAATATAGCCTAAAACATCATCTTTCCCGATGTCTTTTGATGATGAAGTTATAAAGTAATTAGGTATATCTTCCCAGGTTTCTAAAAGAATAGCTTTGTAATCTTCAACATAGTTTTCAATAGCTTTAGGCTTTAGTTTATCAGCTTTTGTGAAAATGATGGAGAACGGAATGCTGTTTTCTCCAAGCCATTGCATAAACTCTAAATCTACAGGTTGTGGTTTGTGTCTAATATCCACCAGTACAAATGCAGTAACCAGTTGTTCGCGCAAGCCAAAATATTGTGTTATGAATTTTTGAAATACTTTTTTTGAACTTTTTGAAACACGTGCATAGCCATAACCTGGTAAATCTACTAGGTGCCAGCTTTTGTTTATTAAAAAATGATTTATTAGCTGCGTTTTACCTGGTCTTCCAGAGGTTTTGGCTAAACTTTTTCTGCTAGTTAGCATGTTGATTAAAGAAGATTTTCCAACATTACTTCTTCCTATAAATGCATATTCCGGTAATCTACTTTTTGGGCATTTAGTAACATCAGAGTTGCTAATAATAAATTCGGCAGATTTTATTTTCATAATTTGATATTCTTGAGAAGGCAAGAATCTAGTTAATTGAACTTTAAATTTTAAATAAAAGTAGGATTTAAAAGAGAGGTTTAATACCCTCCTTTTTGCAACCAAGCATCAAGTATCTTGTTGAATTCATCAGGATGTTCCATCATAGCTGCATGACCGCACCTATCAATCCAAAATAACTCTGATTCGGGTAATAAGTTATTGAATTCTATAGCAACTTCTGGAGGTGTAACACCATCGTTTTTTCCCCAAATTATACAGGTTGGTATTTTTATGTTTGGTAAATCTTTAGACATATTATGCCTAATTGCACTTTTTGCTATCGCTAAAGTTTTTATAAGTTTATTACGATCGTTTACAGTGTCGTAAACTTCGTCTACAATGGCTTTTGTTGCTATCGCGGGATCGTAAAAAACTTCTTGTGCTTTCTTTTTAATCACCTCATAATCGCTACGTTTAGTGTATCCTCCGCCCATAGCATTTTCATATAAGCCAGAGCTTCCGGTGATAATAAGTGCTTTAACAGTTTCGGGGTACATTTTTGTGTGGTACAAACCAATATGACCGCCTAAGGAGTTTCCAAGGATTATAACCTCTTTAAATCCTTTAAAATCAATAAAGTCATGCAAGTATTTTGCAAAATGCTTTACGTTAGTTTTAAGTAAGGATTTGGTATAAATAGGGAGTTCAGGGATAAGTACTTTGTAGTCTTTTTTGCTGAAAAAATCAATCACAGCATCAAAGTTGCTTAAGCCTCCCATAAGGCCATGTAACACTATAATAGGTGTGCCTTCACCTGCTTCAATATAGCTATAATTTTTTTCTTTTTTTAAACGGTGCGTCATTAATCAGTTAGTCAAACATTTGATAAAAACAAATATAGGTATTTCATTCATATTTCCACTACAATAATTGTTTTCGAGCAAAAATATGAATTCTAATTTTTGATATTTAATAACAGAAATGTTAACAATTTAAATTTTCAAAGAATATATACTTCAAATTAGAGATGAGATAGATGTGGTGTGGCTTAGTAGATTTGAAACTCCGATAAAAATCATGCGAAATCGAATATTTATTAACAAAGTGGTATTAAGTGGTATAATGTGGGATATTTTTCAATATATTTGGAACTTAAACGTTTAAAACTCAGTAAACCGCATTGGATTTAATAACAGGGACATACGATTGTAAAGTTGATGCTAAAGGCAGATTAATGATGCCTGCTTCCATCAAAAAGCAACTATCTGCAGTTTTACAAGATGGATTTGTGTTGCGTCGTTCGGTGTTTCAAAAATGCTTAGAGCTCTATCCAATGAGTGAATGGCAAGTTTTGATGCAGAAAATGAATAAGCTGAACAAGTTTAAAAAAAAGAATAACGATTTCATTAGAAGGTTTACTGCTGGTGCTAAAATAGTTGAGGTTGATGTGAATGGTAGATTATTAATACCAAAAGATTTAACTGTTTTTGCAAACATTTCAAAAAATATTGTAGTGGCTTCGGCGATCAATATTATTGAAATTTGGGATAAAGATTTATATGAACAAGCTATTGATGATGCATCTGATGATTTTGCAGATTTAGCTGAAGAGGTAATGGGACAAGACGATGATGACCATGGAATATCATAATCCAGTACTGCTAAAAGAATCCGTTGACGGGTTGAATATACATCCTGATGGTGTTTATGTTGATGTCACGTTTGGTGGTGGTGGTCACAGTAAAGAAATATTAAAACGACTTGGTGATAAAGGGAAACTTTTTGCATTTGATCAAGATTCGGACGCTCTTAAAAATACAATTTACGATGAAAGGTTTACGTTGATTCATGAAAATTTCAGATTTGTTAAACGCTTTTTGAGATTTCATGGTGTAAAAGAAGTAGATGGGATACTTGCAGATTTTGGTGTGTCTTCGCATCAATTCGATGTTGCTGAACGAGGATTTTCTACGCGATTTGAAGCAGATTTGGATATGCGTATGAATCAAGATAATAAGCTATCTGCCTTTCATGTTGTTAATGAATATGAAGAAGAGCAATTAAAACAAGTGTTTTTGCAATATGGCGAGTTGCGCGCAGCTCCTGCAATGGCCAGATTAATTGTTGAGTTCAGGGAAACAGAGCCTATAATTACTAGCGAACAGTTAAAAACAGTATTAAGAAAATTTTTGCCATCTCGTTATGAAAATAAAGTATTAGCTCAAATTTATCAAGCGATTAGAATAGAAGTAAATCAAGAAATTGAGGTTTTAAAGGAGTTTTTATTGCAAACTCCAGAAACTTTAAAAGTTGGTGGTCGATTAAGTCTTATATCCTATCACTCTCTCGAAGATAGGTTAGTTAAGCGTTTTATTAGAAATGGCATGTTTGAAGGAGAGCCAGAGCGTGATATGTTCGGAAATTTTGAGGTTCCACTAAAAAAAGTAAACGGATTAATTGTGCCTACGGCGACAGAAATAAAAACAAACAATAGAGCAAGAAGTGCGAAACTTAGAATTGCTGAGAAATTATAGATGAAGAAAAATATCTATAACATACTAAAGGGGACTTTTTTAGTTAGTGATGATTCATTTAGAAACTGGCGATTCATTCTTTTTATTTCAGGACTAGCTATTATAATGATTGCAAGTTCGCATAGTGCAGATAAGAAGGTATATGAAATTGCACGATTAAAAAATGAAGTTAAAGAAATGCGATCTGCTTTTGTTGATGCACGTTCAAAGCTGATGAGGCTTAAAATGGAATCGCAAGTGATAACAGGAATGAGAGATAAAGGGTTGGCGCCTTCAGTAATTCCGCCAAAAAAAATAAAAGTTAAACGACAAAATTGAAAACCCAACCTTGGCAGTAAACGAGAAAAACATATTAAACCGTTTGTATTTTATAGCTGGATGTATGTTCATCTTCGGGCTTGCTGTAGTGTTTAAATTGTTAAGCATTCAGTTTCTTCAGGGTGATGTTTATAGGGCAAAAGCAACGGAGCGTGTTGTAAAAAATGTTATAATTCCTGCTAACAGAGGTAATGTGTATTCTGTAAATGGGAACTTGTTGGCAACTTCAATTCCTAAATATGATATTCGCTTAGACGCTTTAACATCTTCAAATAAAACATTTGAAAAATATTTAAAATCTTTTTGCGATTCATTATCAAAATATTCTGGTAAACCTTCAAACGAACTTGAAAAGGATATTAGAAGCGCTCGTGCTAATAAAAACAGGTATTATTTATTGGCAAGAAATATTGGGTATTCAGATTACATCCGATTAAGAAACTTTCCATTATTAAGCCTAGGGGCTTTTAAAGGCGGTTTAATTGTGGAGCAAACGACTAAGCGTGAGCATCCTATGGGTGGTATTGCACAGAGAACCATTGGTTATGAGCGTATTGATGATAAAGGAAATGTAACCAGACCAGGAATTGATGGGGCTTTTGGAATAAAGTATTTGCGCGGCGTTGATGGGCAGCGTAAAAAACAACAAATAGGAAAAGGGCAGTGGAAGCCTTTAAGTGATGCTAATGAAATTGAGCCTAAAGATGGTTACGATGTTTACACCACAATTGACGTCAACATACAAGATATAGCGCATCATGCTTTGCTAGCGCAATTAGAAAAATATAAAGCGGACCATGGTTGTGTAGTGGTTATGGAAACTAAAACTGGAGAAATTCGTGCCATTTCAAATTTAGGAAGAAATAAAAACGGACACTATTATGAGCGTTTAAATTATGCGGTTGGCGAAAGTCATGAATCGGGTTCTACATTTAAACTTATGGCACTCGCCGCAGCTTTTGAAGATAAAGTAGTGGATACAAGTGATGTCGTAGATACAGAAAAAGGAATTTTAAGCTTCTATGGAAAAAAAGTTCGTGATTCAAAACATGGTGGTTATGGAAAAATTTCAGTGTCTGAAGCATTCGAAATATCTTCAAATACAGGTATTGTAAAAGCCATTGATCAAGCTTATAGAAAGCAACCTGAAAAGTTTGTTGATAGGTTGTATGATATGAATCTGAATAATGATTTGGATTTACCAATTATAGGAGAGCCAAAACCAATTATTCCGGATCCAAGAATAAAAAATGGACGTTGGAGTGGTATTGCATTACAATGGATGGCTTACGGTTACGGTGTGTCATTTACGCCTTTGCAAACCCTTACATTTTATAATGCTGTGGCGAATGATGGTGTTATGGTTAAGCCAAGGTTCTTAAGAGAAGTAAAAGAGTTTGATAAGGTTATTGAGCCTTTTGAAAGGGAGGTTATTAATAAGCAAATCTGTTCAAAAGAAACCATTTTAAAGTTACAAGCATTACTTAAGAATGTGGTTGAAAAGAAACATGGAACAGGGCATAGATTGTATTCTAAAAACTTTTCAATGGCTGGAAAAACTGGAACCTGTCAAAAAGATTATCGTGATAAAGAAAAATTAAACTACATATCGTCTTTTGCTGGTTATTTTCCTGCAGAAAATCCTAAATACTCATGTATTGTAGTAATTCATGAGCCCGATAAAAGTGTGGGTTATTATGGTGCGGATGTTTCAGGTCCTGTATTTAAAAGAGTTGCTCAAAAAATATATACAGATACACCTCTTATAGATGAAATTGAGTCTTTAGAAGTTGAAATAGGGGCGATTGAAAACGAATATGAAAGTTTTTATAAAACGGCTCAAACGTATAAAACCATTATGCCAAATCTAGTAGGTATGCCAGCTATGGATGCATTGGTTTTATTAGAAAATATGCAGGTTGATGTTAGAGTGAAATTGGATGGAAGAGGGATTATTAAGGGGCAGTCTGTAAATAAAAACACAAAACTTAAAAATAATCAAACCGTAGTTTTAAAAGCATCATGATAGCATTAAAGGACATATTGTATAAGGTTACTTTAAATGCGGTGGTTGGTAGTACAAGTGTAAATGTGCATGCCGTTAATTTTGATTCTAGAAAAATTAAAAAAGACCATTTATTTGTTGCCATTCGCGGTTTGGTGGCTGATGGTCATGATTACATTGAGATAGCTATAAAAAAAGGAGCCACAAGTGTGGTTTGCGAAAGTTTACCAAAAAAATTGGACGATAATGTTACTTATGTTGAAGTAGATAATTCTAATAAAGCACTGGCTATTATAGCTTCAAATTTTTATGAAAATCCATCAAAAAACATAAGGATTGTTGGGGTTACAGGAACAAATGGTAAAACTACAGTAACAAGTTTGTTGTATCAGTTGTTTAAAAAAGCTGGTTATAAAGTTGGGTTATTGTCTACTGTAAAAATCATGGTTGATGAAACTGAATATAAAGCGACGCATACTACTCCAGATTCAATAACAATCAACAAATATTTGAGTGAAATGAATGCTGAAGGTGTCGAATTTTGCTTTATGGAAGTTAGTTCTCATGGTATTCATCAATATAGAACCGAGGGTTTGCATTTTGAAGGCGGAATTTTTACTAACCTATCTCATGATCATTTAGATTATCATAAAACATTCGCAGAATACAGGGATGTTAAAAAGAAGTTTTTTGACGAACTTTCTAGTGAAGCTTTTGCCTTAGTAAATGTAGATGATAAAAATGGCTCGGTCATGCTTCAAAATACCAAAGCAAAAAAATATACTTATGCCTTAAAGCAATATGCAGATTATAAAACTCAAATTTTAGAAAACCAATTTGGGGGTTTGTTATTGAAGGTGGATGATAATGAAGTTTGGACAAGGCTTATTGGGAATTTTAACGCTTATAATGTTTTATCCATTTACGCTACTGCGGAATTATTAGGGCTCGAAAAAGTAGAAATACTTAGGTTGATAAGCGATTTAGAAAGTGTGAGCGGGCGTTTTCAGTATGTGGTTTCAGATGAGAAAATCACTGCTATTATTGATTATGCACACACACCCGATGCATTAAAAAATGTGTTAGAAACTATTAACAGTATCCGTACCAAAAACGAAGAACTTATTACCGTTGTTGGTTGTGGTGGCGACAGAGATAAAACCAAGCGTCCTAAAATGGGGCATATTGCTTCAGCATTAAGCACTAAGGTGATTTTTACAAGTGATAATCCAAGAAGTGAAAAACCTGAAGATGTTTTAAGCGAGATTGAAAGCGGTGTTGAGCCTCAAAATTTCAAAAAAACATTAACTATTGAAGATCGAAAACAGGCTATTAAAGCAGCTTGTCAAATAGCGCAACCAAATGATATCATTTTAATAGCAGGAAAGGGGCATGAAACCTATCAAGAAATTAAAGGAGAACGATTTGATTTTGATGATTTAAAAATAGTAAAAGAATTTTTAAAACAATTGCAAAAATAATATGCTGTATTACCTATTTGAATATTTAGAGAAAGAGTTTCAGTTTCCGGGAGCTACACTTTTTGGTTTTTTAACCTTCAGAGCAGCTCTGGCTATGATTTTGTCACTGTTAATTTCTACCATATATGGTAAAAGAATTATTCGTTTTTTATTAAAACAGCAAGTAGGAGAAACTGTTAGAGATTTAGGGCTTGAAGGGCAGAAAGAGAAAACAGGTACGCCGACTATGGGTGGTATCATTATCATTTTGGCCACTTTGATTCCCGTGTTGTTATTGGCAAAATTGGAGAACATATATATCATCCTTTTGATAGTAACAACGTTTTGGATGGGAACCATCGGATTTATAGATGATTATATTAAAAAATTTAAAAATGATAAGGAAGGGCTAAAAGGACGCTTTAAAGTATTGGGACAAGTTGGCTTAGGAATTATTGTTGGGGCGACACTGTTTTTTCATCAAGATGTTACGATGAAAGAAAAATTACCCATTGAACAGCAGCGTGTTTTGTTAGCTGAAAATCCAGATATAGAGGCTTCAAAATTATTTCAGGATGAAGCTAAATCGACAAAAACTACTATTCCTTTTGTAAAAGGTAACGAGTTTGACTATGCCAAAGTAATTACATGGATAAGTCCAAGCCTTGAAAAGTATGCGTGGGTTATCTTTATTTTGGTAGCTATTTTTATTATAACAGCAGTATCTAACGGGGCTAATTTAACAGATGGAATAGATGGTTTAGCTGCAGGGACTTCAGCAATTATAGTACTCACTTTGGGGATTTTTGCTTGGGTTTCGGGTAATATTATTTTCTCGGAGTACTTGAATATTATGTACATCCCGAGGGTTGAAGAAATCACAATATACATCGCTGCATTTGTTGGAGCTTTAATTGGGTTTTTATGGTATAACGCTTTTCCTGCTCAAGTTTTTATGGGAGATACGGGAAGTCTGACTATAGGTGGAATTATAGCAGTAATTGCAATAGCAGTAAGAAAGGAATGGTTGATTCCTGTCTTGTGTGGCATATTCTTAGCCGAAAATTTATCGGTAGTTATGCAGGTTAGTTGGTTTAAGTACACCAAAAAGAAATATGGAGAAGGGCGTCGCATATTTAAAATGGCGCCGTTGCATCATCATTACCAAAAAGCAGGATATCACGAGAGTAAAATAGTTACACGATTCTGGATTGTAGGCATATTGCTGGCTATTCTTTCTATTGTGACATTGAAAATTAGATAGATGAAAAGGCTAGTTATTCTTGGTGGTGGAGAAAGTGGGGTTGGAACTGCGCTTTTAGGGAGAGCAAAAGGATACGAGGTTTTTGTTTCCGATAAAGGAAAAATAAAACAAAAGTACAAACAAGTTCTTATACATAATGAGATTGAATGGGAAGATGAAACGCATACTGAGTCTAAAATTCTGAATGCTGATATCGTCATGAAAAGCCCTGGAATTCCTGATAAAGTAGATTTAGTAAAGGGAATTCGTGAAAGAGATATTCCGATAGTTTCTGAAATTGAATTTGCCGCAAAATATACCGATGCTACAATTATTGGAATAACAGGAAGTAACGGTAAAACAACCACAGCATGCCTAACACATCACATTTTAAAACAAGAATTAAATGTGGGCTTGGCAGGAAACATTGGAGATAGTTTTGCTAAACAGGTTTTAGAAGAAGGTTTTTCAAATTATGTTTTGGAAATAAGCAGTTTTCAGTTAGATGATATCATTGATTTTAAACCAAATATTGCTGTTTTGCTAAACATTACTCCAGACCATTTAGATAGATATGATTACAAATTTGAAAATTATATCCATTCTAAATTCAGAATTGCTATGAATCAAACAAAAGAGGATTATTTGATTTATGATGCTGACGATGAAGTCATTGTTAATCATTTAAAAAATCACCCAGTTCAATCCACGTTATTACCATTTTCAATAGTAAAACCTATTGAAAACGGTGCGTATTTAGATAAAGAAAATATTAAACTAACAGTAAACAATAATCAAATAATTATGCCAACATCAAAACTTACATTAGAAGGAAAGCACAACATCAAAAATGCAATGGCAGCTTCTACTGTGGCGCATTTATTAAAAATTAGAAAACAAACCATTAGAGAAAGTTTAGAGAATTTTCAAGGTGTTGAGCATCGTTTAGAGCAAGTGCTTAAAATTAACAAAGTACAGTATATAAACGATTCAAAAGCAACAAATGTTAATGCAACATATTATGCTTTAGAAAGTATGGATGCACCAACGGTGTGGATTGTTGGTGGCGTTGATAAGGGTAATAATTATGAAGAGTTATTTCCTTTTATAAATGAAAAGGTAAAAGCCATTATTTGTTTAGGTGTTGACAATGAAAAATTAATGAATGCGTTTGGAAATATGGTCGATGTTATAATTGAAACGCAGTTTATGAGTGAAGCAGTAAAAATAGCATATAAAGTCGCCGATGCTGGTGATAATGTGTTGTTGTCTCCTGCATGTGCGAGTTTTGATTTGTTTGAAAATTATGAAGATCGAGGACGTCAATTTAAAGGTGCTGTAAGAAATCTCTAAAATTAAATATTAAGTGCAAACACTATTTAAAAACATAAAAGGAGACAGGTTAATTTGGTCAATAGTGACGCTATTGGCAATTCTGTCATTTCTTCCGGTTTATAGTGCGGCAAGTAACTTAGCTTATAAAGGAGCGGGTAGTAGTACTTTTGCGTTTTTTGTAAAACATTTTGTGCATTTGGTTTTGGGTTTTGCAATTATTTATGGTGTACATAAAATTCCATACAGATATTTCAAAGGGTTGTCATTAATAATGATTCCCTTTGTGCTTGTACTGTTAGGATTAACCATTCTTCAAGGTAAAACTATTGATGGGGCTAATGCTAGTAGGTGGATACAGATTCCTTTTGTTGGTATGTCTTTTCAAACATCAACTTTAGCAGCTGTTGTCTTAATGGTTTATGTAGCAAGATATATGTCGAAAATGAAGGACGAAATTATAACATTTAAAGCGTCAATTTTACCCCTTTGGGTGCCTGTGTTTTTGGTGTTGATTCTTATTCTTCCAGCAAATTTTTCAACATCAGCAATTATGTTTTTAATGGTGGTTATGCTCGTTTTTCTAGGAGGATATCCTTTGCGCTATTTAGCTGTGATTATAGGTTCAGGGATTTTAGTTTTAACACTATTTGTTTTGGCAGCTAAAGCTTTTCCTGATGCTATGCCAAATAGGGTTGATACTTGGATGGGTAGAATTGAAAGTTTTTCTAATCCTGAAGACACTAAGGCTGATTATCAAATAGAAAAAGCGAAAATTGCTATCGCTACAGGAGGTATTCAAGGTGTTGGTCCTGGTAAAAGTATGCAGAAGAATTTTTTGCCGCAATCATCATCAGATTTCATTTTTGCTATAATTATTGAAGAGTATGGTTTAATTGGCGGGTTTGTGATTATGACTTTATACCTGTGGTTACTATTTAGAATCGTCATTGTGTCTCAGAAATCTGACACCATTTTTGGCAAGCTTCTGGTTCTAGGTGTTGGGCTTCCTATTGTGTTTCAAGCATTAATTAATATGGCTGTGGCTGTTGAGTTGTTTCCAGTTACAGGGCAAACATTGCCACTAATAAGTAGTGGAGGTACTTCTATTTGGATGACTTGTTTAGCTATAGGGATCATATTGAGTGTTAGCGCTAAACGAGAAGAAATAAAAGAAAAAGAAATAAGTGAAGAAAATCCTTTAGAAATTCTTTCTGAAACTATTTAAATGAGTAAATATAAAATCATATTGTCTGGAGGAGGAACAGGAGGTCATATCTATCCCGCAATCGCCATTGCGAACGAATTAAAATCTCGTTTTCCCGATGCTCAATTTTTATTTGTAGGTGCTAAGGATAGAATGGAAATGGAAAAAGTGCCCCAAGCCGGTTTTAATATCAAAGGATTGTGGATTTCTGGTATTCAGCGTAAACTAACTTTGAGAAATTTAACTTTTCCTTTTAAGGTTATTAGTAGCCTTTGGAATGCTCGTAAAATCATAAAATCTTTTAGGCCTAATGTGGCTATAGGCACTGGTGGTTTCGCGAGTGGACCATTATTAAAAGTAGCTGCTTCAAATAATATTCCAACATTAATTCAAGAACAAAATTCTTATCCTGGAATTACAAATAAACTGTTGTCAAGAAAAGCTAAAAAGATATGTGTAGCTTATGATGGTTTAGAGCGGTTTTTTCCAGTAGGGAAAATTATTAAAACAGGTAACCCTGTACGCCAAGGCTTGTTAGATATTGAAACTAAAACGGTAGAAGCTAAGAATTTTTTCGATCTCAAGCATGCTAAGTATACACTTTTGGTTATAGGTGGTAGTCTTGGTTCTAGAAGGATAAATCAATTGATAGAAAAAGAATTAGATTTCCTTGACACCCAGAATATTCAAATTATATGGCAGTGTGGTAAACTGTATTATCAGCAATATAAAATCTATAACAACACGAATAATGTACAAGTGTTTGAGTTTATAAACAATATGGATTTTGCTTATGCGGCGGCAGATATAGTAATTTCTAGAGCAGGTGCAAGTTCAGTTTCAGAGCTATGTATTGTAGGTAAGCCTGTGATTTTTATTCCATCTCCAAATGTTGCGGAAGATCATCAGACTAAAAATGCCATGTCTGTTGTAAATCAAGATGCAGCTATGATAATTAAAGAAGAAGATTTAGATGCAGATTTTGAAAATAAGTTTTCACAGCTTGTGGCTTCGCCAGAAAAACAAAAAGAACTAGGGGGTAATATAAAAAAACTAGCATTAGTAAATGCGACAAAGGATATAGCAGACGAAGTAGAAAAACTTCTGAAAGAAAGTTAATGAATTTAAAAGACATACATAACATCTTTTTTATTGGCATTGGTGGCATAGGCATGAGTGCTTTGGCGCGTTATTTTCATGCGAATGATAAAAATGTAGCAGGTTACGATAAAACCCAAACAGAAATTACTGATGGTTTGCAAGATTTAGGTATTGAAGTTCATTTTAAAGATGCTATTGAAAATATTAAACCTGTATTTCAAAATATTGAAAACACATTAGTGGTTTATACTCCCGCTGTTCCAGCGGATAATGAGGAGTTGGGTTATTTTAAAAATCATGGATTTAATGTTTTAAAACGTGCTCAAACTTTAGGTTTAATTACTCAGAACACCTTTTGTTTAGCGGTAGCCGGAACTCATGGAAAAACGACAACAACAAGTATTTTAGGGCATTTAATGAATGTGTGTAATGTGCCATTAACTGCTTTTTTGGGTGGTATTAGTGAGAATTATAATTCTAATTTGATTTTAAATGGAACAGAAGTTTCGGTAGTTGAGGCCGATGAGTTTGATCGTTCATTCTTAACATTATCACCAGACTTAGCGTGTATTACATCCATGGATGCCGATCATTTAGATGTTTATGGTGATGCTTCAGAGTTAGAGAAATCATTCGTAGACTTTTCAAGAAATATAAAGCCTAATGGAAAATTATTTGTTAGAAACGGATTGCCATTAAAAGGTATTACTTATGGTATTGAAGATGATTCAGATTATACCATTCAAAATATAAAAATAGAAAATGGTGCTTATGTTTTTGATGTTATAACACCAAAAACGGTACTTAAAGATTTACAATTTAACCTACCTGGTAGACATAATCTGTCGAATGCATTAATAGCTTTGGCGATGGCTGTAGAATATGGTTGCCCACACCAACAGCTCGCTAAAGCTTTAGCATCTTACAAAGGGGTTAAGCGTAGATTTACATATCATATAAAAACGGATGATTTTGTTTTTATTGACGACTATGCACATCATCCTGAAGAGATAAATGCAGTGCATCAGGCGGTAAGAGAAATGTATCCAAATAAAAAAGTATTAGCTATTTTTCAGCCACATTTATATACTAGAACAAAAGATTTTGTAGATGATTTTGCAAAGAGTTTGTCGCAATTTGACGAATTAATGTTATTAGATATTTATCCTGCTAGAGAGTTGCCAATTGAAGGTGTTACCTCGTCTTGGTTATTAGATAAAGTAAATAATAAAAATAAGCAGTTAGTTACTAAAACAGAATTAATGTCTAAAATACATGAAAGTAGTGCTCAAGTTATTTTAACTATTGGCGCTGGCGATATAGGAGAAGAAGTAAAACATATTAAAAAAGAATTTAGTGTTGCGAGTTAATTGGAATTATATTAAGCTAATTGTTTTGTTAGGCGTGGTGGTCTTTTTGTTTGCATTTGCTTCCGGTAGAAATGCTAATAGAAACATATCTAAGCCTCATGTAAAATTCATTGGAGAAAACAATCTTCTTATAACTAATGAAACTGTTAGTAAATTGTTAATACAAAATTATGGGGGTGTTAAAAACGTGCCTAAAGAAACTTTAGTTTTGAATGAATTAGAAAAAGCCCTCAAATCTAATCCAATGATAAAAACGGCAGAAGTGTATGTCGCTGTTAACGGCAAGCTTAACGCTGAAATAGAACAAAAAATACCTATTGCAAGGGTCAGTACAAATGCGTCTTATTACATTGACGATGAAGGTTCATCCATGCCGTTGTCAAAAAATTATTCGGCAAGAGTACCATTGGTTACGGGTTATGTTGAAAAAAACAATTTGAAAAAGGTCTTTAAAATAGCGCGTAAAATTAACAAGGATGAATTTTTGAAAAAACATGTTTTTGAGATCCATCAAGATATTAATATGAACTTCTATTTAAGGCTTAGAAAGTGTGATTTTATTGTGCAATTAGGTGATGGGGAGTTCTTGGATAAAAAAATCAACAACTTAAAAGCATTTTATAAACAAAATCAAAAAAATAATACACTTAATAAATATAGTCAAGTGAATTTACAGTTTGAAAACCAAGTAATATGTACCAAAATTTAAGCTATGGAACTTAATTTAGCAGTAGGATTAGACATAGGAACCACAAAGATTGTGGCAATGATTGGGCGTAAAAATGAATACGGTAAGGTTGAGATTTTAGGTATTGGTAAATCTAAAAGTTTAGGCGTGCATCGTGGTGTTGTTAATAATATTACACAAACCATTCAGTCCATTCAGCAAGCAGTTCAAGAAGCAGAAGTTGCTGCGGATATGAAGATTGAAGATGTTACTGTCGGTATTGCGGGTCAACACATCCGAAGTTTACAGCATAGCGATTATATAACGAGATTAAATTCTGAAACTGTAATTGATGAAGAGGATATTGATAGGCTGATTAATCAAGTTCACAAATTGGTGATGCTTCCTGGAGAAGAAATTATTCATGTATTACCGCAAGAATATAAAGTTGACGGTCAGGCAGAAATAAAAGAGCCAATAGGCATGTATGGAGGTCGTTTAGAAGCGAACTTTCACGTAGTTGTTGGGCAAGTATCTTCTATTAGAAATATAGGACGTTGTGTACAAAGTTCAGGGTTAAACCTTGAAGGCATAACGCTTGAGCCATTGGCATCTGCTAATGCTGTTTTAAGCCAAGAAGAAAAAGAAGCTGGTGTTGCCCTAATTGATATAGGTGGTGGCACTACTGATTTAGCAATTTTTAGAGATGGAATTATTCGTCATACAGCGGTAATTCCTTTCGGAGGAAACGTAATTACAGAAGATATAAAAGAAGGTTGCTCTATCATTGAAAAGCAAGCGGAGTTATTGAAAATTAAATTTGGTTCAGCATGGCCAGGTGAAAATAAGGATAACGAAATAGTATCTATTCCTGGTTTAAGAGGTAGAGACCCTAAGGAAATCACTTTAAAGAATCTGTCCAAAATCATTCATGCCCGCGTTGTAGAAATCGTTGAGCAGGTTTATGTGGAGATTAAAAACTACGGACACGAAGAGCAAAAGAAAAAGTTAATTGCTGGTATTGTTTTAACGGGTGGTGGTAGCCAATTAAAACATTTAAAGCAGTTAGTTGAATATATAACTGGAATGGATACCAGAATAGGATATCCTAACGAACATTTAGCTGGCGATAGTGATGATGATGTAACGAGTCCGTTATACGCCACAGCAGTTGGATTAGTATTAGATGGTTTAAAACGTCAAGAACGAAATAAAACAGAACAACAAGAGCAAGTTGCAGGTGAAATAGAAATATCAGTTGAAGAAGAGCTTAAAGAAAAACCGATAAAGGAAAGACGCTCATTCCTTGATAAGTTAACAGAGCGCGTTAAAGATTTTTTAGATAACGCAGAGTAACTAAATCCATTGAATTAAAATATAAAGTACAAAACCCCTAGAAAAATAGAATTTTATGAGCAGCAAAAAAGAATTCGAAACAAACATCTCATTTGATTTGCCTAAAAATCAATCAAATGTCATTAAAGTCATTGGTGTTGGTGGCGGTGGTAGTAATGCCATTAACCACATGTTCCAACAAGGTATTAAAGGTGTAGATTTTTATATCTGTAATACAGACGCACAAGCCCTTCAAAACAGCGGAGTTCCTAACAAGATTCAACTAGGTCTTAATTTAACAGAAGGTTTAGGAGCAGGAGCAAATCCAGATATTGGTGAGCAATCGGCAGTTGAGAGTTTTGATGATATTTCTCAAATGTTAGACTCTAATACCAAGATGGTATTTATTACAGCAGGAATGGGAGGGGGAACAGGAACGGGAGCTGCACCAATTATTGCTAAAATGGCCAAAGATTTAGACATTTTAACAGTTGGTATTGTAACCATGCCTTTTCAATTTGAAGGTAGAATGCGTATTGAACAATCTCAAAAGGGTATTGAAAAATTAAGAAATGTAGTTGATTCTTTAATTGTAATTAATAATAACAAACTTCGCGAAGTTTATGGAAACCTTGGTTTTAAAGCAGGATTTTCTAAAGCTGATGAAGTGTTATCTACCGCTGCTCGTGGTATAGCTGAAGTTATTACACACCATTATACACAAAATATTGATTTACGAGACGCCAAAACCGTATTAAGTAATAGTGGAACTGCTATTATGGGGTCTGCATTAGCATCAGGTCAAAACCGTGCACAAGACGCTATTAGTAAGGCTCTTGATTCACCTTTGTTAAATGACAACAAAATCACAGGAGCTAAAAATGTATTGCTACTAATCGTTTCTGGTGCTCAAGAAATTACTATTGATGAAATAGGAGAGATTAATGATCATATTCAAAATGAAGCAGGTCATGGTGCTAACATTATTATGGGTGTTGGTGAAGATGAATCTTTAGAAGAGTCTATTGCTGTTACCATTATTGCTACTGGGTTTAATATTGAACAACAAGATGAAATTACTAATACAGAAACTAAAAAAGTTATACACTCATTAAGTGAAGATCAAGATTTAGATTCAAAAGAAAAAGAGCCTGTTGTTATTGAGCCAATTATTGTATTAGAAGAAAAGAAGGAAACGCCTGTTGTTCGTCATGTTTTAGATTTAGAAACCGAAGAAGAAGAAGTGATTTTTTCTAAAAAAGAAGAAGTTAAAGAGATACATAGAGATATTGAATTAATACCTACATCAGAAATTATTAAGAATATTAATGTGGTTTATGATGAAGTAAGTGCTAATCTTGAAGAAGATGAAGATTTTATAATCAAACCAGTAACTAGAATGGTTGCTGATATTGAAGATGTTCAGGATATTGAAGTGATTTCAGATTACGTTGAAGAAGAGCAACAAATCACATTAACTTTCGATTTGCCATTATCAGCTTCAATTGAAGAGATAAAGGAAGAAAAAGAAGATGTAGTTTCTTATGATTTGACTGATGACATTAAAGATATTGCAGTCAACGATTATGTTGAGTTAATAACAGTTAACGAGACCAATGAAGAAGGCGATGTTCGCTATGCTTTAGATGATTATGTTGAAGTAGAATCGTCTATAAATAAAACACAGCAAACGCCAAACGAAGTTTTGGAGGAAGTTGATGAAGAAGTTGTTTTTGAAAAGAAGATTGTTAAAGAACCTACTTTTCATGAAGAAGTTGCTGAGGAAATTGATCCTATGAATAGCCCTATTTCTGAATTATTAAAAGAACGTGCTGAAGAACGCAGACGCAAAATGAAAGACTTTAATTATAAGTTTAATAGTGCTAAAATTGAAGACATAGAAAAAGTGCCAGCTTACAAACGACAAGGGGTGGATTTAAATGAGGCTAAACACTCATCAGAAACCGATATGTCAAGAACGAGTATTGGTTTGGATGATAATGATGATATCCAGCTAAGAAGTAATAATTCATTTTTACACGATAACGTAGATTAATTTATTTGAATTAAACTTAGTGTGTTATTTTTTAATGACCCGAAAAGTTCCCTCAACTTTTTGGGTTTTATTTTCTTGTCATTCCTCTAAAGCCAGGAATCTATTTTTTATCTTCGCATTTCTTTCAAACAATATATTATGAGTTTACAACAAGATATTATGACGGCTTTAAAAGAAGCTATGAAGTCTAAAGATCAAATAGCTTTAACTGCATTGCGTGCTGTAAAATCAGCTATTCTAATAGCGCAAACAGAAAGTGGTGCAAAAGAAGATTTAACGGAAGATCAAGAGCTTAAAATACTTCAAAAGTTAGTCAAGCAACGTAAAGACAGTGCTGCAATTTATTTAGAACAAGATAGGAAGGACTTAGCATTACCTGAAATAGACGAAGCAGAGGTAATTAACCAGTTTTTACCTGAAGCGCTCACTGATGAAGAAATTGAAAAAGTTGTTGTTGCAACTATAGAACAAATAGGAGCAGAAGGCATGAAAGATATGGGGAAGGTAATGGGTATGGTTAGCAAAGAACTTACAGGACAGGCAGATGGTAAAACGATTTCTAATATAGTAAAGGCTAAGTTATCTTAAGTTAGTCTAAGTGTAAATAATAACGGCTGCGTAGTTCAACTGGATAGAATATCAGATTTCGGCTCTGAGGGTTGGGGGTTCGAATCCCTTCGCGGTCACAAATAAAGAGTACAATTAAGAAAAACGCCAAGCTTGCTTGAGCGTTTTTTTGTTGGTACTGTTTTCAAAGTGGAGCTTTATGGGATCAGTGAAGCTAATCCCTTCTGGGTCACGTTAATAGTTTCTAAACCATTTATTTTAAATTTTTATAATATATTTGAATTAAACCAATTTAGTAATGAAGATTTTTTTATCATTTTACACTTTAGTTATTTCTTTTGTTAGTTACTCTCAAAATCTCGACTACAACAATAGTTATGAGTCAATAAACATTTGCACTGCCATTCAAGGCAATAATTTTGCAAGTGAAAGAGCAGCTGATTCAGCATTAGATGATATTTTAAATGTAATTGGAGCATCTAAAAGATTTGTTTTGCAAGAATGTAGTAATATTAATAATGCAGTTGCATTAACGATGAATGGGGTGCGTTATATTATGTATGACCCAGAATTTATGACTTCCCTTTCTTATGGAGATGAATGGAGTAATAAATTTATACTTGCTCACGAGGTTGGGCATCACATTAACGGACATACTGTTGATGTTTTAGCGGCAAACAGTTCAAATAAAGTCTCTTTATCAACTAGTAGGATACAAGAACTGGAATCTGATGAATTTGCTGGCTTTGTTTTAGGAAGATTAGGAGCATCTCTCTCTGATGCACTTTCTGGAGTTCAATCACTTTCAGATAAAGATGATTCGTATTCAACACATCCAAGGAGGTCAAAAAGAATTGCTGCCATAAAAAAGGGGTTTAAAGAATCGGGGGGATATGTCGACTCTTCTAATTTAAGTATAAGTAAAGGAAAAACGGTTGATAGTCCATATTCAAATTCTAGTTACACTGGTGTTAAATATGTAGAAATGGAATTTTTAGATGGCGTTTACGAAGGCTATGTGAGTGTTAAAACAGAGGAACCTTTTGGTTATGGAGAATATAGAAGTGTAACAGGTTTTAATTATAATGGCGAATGGTCTGATGGACAATACAACGGTCATGGAAAACAGTTTTGGGCAAATGGCGCATCTTACGAAGGAGATTTTGTAAATATGATACGAAGTGGAAATGGAGTGTATATTAATGAAAAAGACGAGAAACATATTGGTAACTTTTCGGAAGGTGTTTTAGTAAAAGGAACTAAATTTTTAGGCAAAGTAAAATTAGAAGGCCAATGGTATCGAAACCGTCCAATAAGAGTTGCACTTACAAATGATGAAAAAGAAATAATAGAATATGGGTTTTTGGAGGGAAGTAAAGGAAATGGATTTACTACGTTTACTTTTTGGGACGGAAATAAATTAAAAAGTTATTTTAAGGATGGAGTTATTTATGGTTCGTTAGGTTTGTTTGCAGGAAAAAATGGTCAATCGGAAGTAAGGAATTTTATCGGGAAAACAAGATATCATAAAAAATCAAAAGAACTCAAAACTTTTGTATTAGATTTTATTCCTGAATTTGTGCAAAATCAAATCAGAATTCCTCAGCCTAAATATTTTGATTTCTCTAATAAAAATTTAAACACCGACGCCGCATTAAAATTTCTAAGAGAGTGTGAAGGCAAATATGCTTGGAATAGTGATTTTTCTAAAGGAGTTAAATTAAATAGGGAAAAAGAAGAAGAAATTAATAATGACCCCAGACAAATAAGAACGTTTTTAAACAATAAATATGGTGGATATTCGTATGAAGGGATGGCTTTAGCCTATGGCGAATATGAATGGAAAGATGGGGCTACATATAAAGGGTATTTTTTAGCAGGAACTAATGACAAAAAAGT
>Ga0209406_1001077_pt1 | contig 20803 bp, 15 predicted proteins | sample COGITO_mtgs_1204_FD_184808 | JGI IMG/M metagenome (GOLD analysis project Ga0209406, IMG submission 184808) | Pelagic marine microbial communities from North Sea - COGITO_mtgs_120426 (SPAdes) (version 2) | ecosystem: Environmental > Aquatic > Marine > Epipelagic ...
CAGTCTACTTTTGCTTCGCGATGTTTGTCACCCGTTCGAATAATTTTTCGCGCATCAAACCATTTACAATTTTTATTAATTGAGTTGAGGTATTCAGCAATAATAGTGGTTGACATTACCTCCCCAAAAGAAACAATTTGATCGTATTCATAATCAAAATTTGTTGTTGGTGTTTGAGAAAATGTTTGATTTAAATTATTGAATATTGTTTCAATTGAATCTAATTTAGTTAATCCAAGGTTTCGAATTATATTTTCATGAAAATCTATAACATTCGATACAAGCCCCTCTGTTTTAACCTTGTCATTAGAAAAATACGCTTCCGCTATTTCTTCCATAGCATTCGTCGTTTTTCCCATCGCTGAAACCACGATAACCAAGTTTTCTGAATATAGGCTTATGATGTCTGCGACATTTCTAACTGCTTCTGCATCTTTAACAGATGCTCCTCCAAATTTAAAAACTTTCATTTTTCTAATTTACACTAAAGTTTTGAATCTCTTCTTCAAAAAGTCTTCCGTTAATCCATTCTCCGTCTAATGTAGCATTGTATTTTTTATAAAAGTTAATAGCAGGTTCATTCCAATCAATTATTTGCCAATCCATTCTTTTAACGTCCCTTTTTTTTGCTTCCAAGATGACTTGGTTAAACAATAACTTTCCAATTCCCTTTCCACGATAATCTTCACTCACTAAAAAGTCTTCCAAATATAACGTTCTTCCTTTCCAGGTGGAATACCCTGTATAGTAAAGGGCAAAACCAACAACGATGTTCTCAACTTCAGCCACTAAACAATCAAACACTTTATTGTCTCCAAAGCCATTTTTTTCAAGATCCTCAACTGTGTTCACCATTTCGTCAGGGGCTTTTTCATAAGTAGCCAGTTCTTGGATGTACTCCAGTACCTTTGGCATATCTTCTTTTTGACTTTGTCGAATTGTAATTTTCATTTTTTTTGAATTGAGGGAAGTTATTTAAAATCTGTTTGTAAAAGTGAAAATGAGTTATTTTTTTCTAAAAGGAGACATTTTTGAGAAGCGTATCTATAGATACGGTTAAAGAAAATAACGATATGATACGAAAACAGAAACATTTTTTAACTTGCAAACAAGGCTTTAAATAACTTCGGTTTAAAATTCGCTATAAATTTGATAAAATCTCCGATATTTGAGGAAATTTAACGTAAGATTAGAAAATGAGTCATTTTACAACATTAGGAGAATTTGTTATCGATCGACAAAAGGATTTTCCAGGATCAAGTGGAGAGTTATCCAGAATACTTAGTGCTATTCGGTTGGCTTCCAAGATTGTTAACCAGGAGATTAATAAAGCGGGAGTAGCTACGGATATTTTAGGCGCAGCAGGGAGCGAAAATATACAAGGTGAACAGCAGCAAAAACTAGACGTCTATGCAGATGAGAAATTTATAAAAGCAATTGAAGCGCGTGGTGTTGTTTGCGGTATTGGTTCTGAAGAGAATGATGATTATATTGCATTTGAATCTGAAAAATGTCAAAATGGTAAATATGTTTTATTAATGGATCCATTAGATGGTTCATCTAATATAGACGTGAACGTTTCCATAGGAACAATTTTTAGTGTTTTCGAAAGAAAATCTGAAATTGGAAATAAAGCAGAGTTGAAGGATTTCTTGCAAATAGGAGATAAACAAGTTGCTGCTGGCTATGTTATTTACGGTTCATCTACGATGTTAGTTTTTACAACAGGAAATGGAGTTCATGGTTTTACTTATGATCCAGGAATCGGGACATTTATATTGTCGCATCCAGATATGAAATTCCCAGATAACGGTAAAATTTATTCTGTAAATGAAGGCAATTATAATAACTTCAATCAAGGAGTTAGGCGCTATATAAAGTACTGTCAAGAAATAGATGCTTCAACTAACCGCCCTTATACAGGAAGGTATATCGGGTCATTAGTGGCAGATTTTCATAGGAATCTTATTAAGGGAGGAATCTATATGTATCCAGCAACTACGGCTGCTCCAAATGGTAAATTAAGATTACTGTATGAATGCAGTCCTTTGGCATTTCTAGCTGAGCAAGCTGGCGGCTCTGCTTCAACTGGAACGGGAAGAGTCATGGAAGTTGAGCCAACAGAACTGCATCAGCGTGTCCCTTATTTTATAGGATCAAAAGAGATGGTAGAAATGGCTGAAGCGTTTTTGGAAGCACACAAAGAAACAGCACAATAAGAGAAAGTGGAGGAAGTAAAATCATTCAGCATTGAAAATGTTAAAGATCTATATAGCTCCTCTTCAAAAATTAAGGAGTTAATAGCGTCCTTCACCGAAAATTGTAGAATACACCTTACCGGACTATCAGGGTCTGCTGATGCGCTAGTAGCTACTGCGTGCTATAATAATTTTCCAGGTAACTATCTTTTTATCTTAACCGACAAAGAAGAAGCAGCCTACTTTTATAACAATATAGAAAACATAACAGGAAAAGAAAGAGGTACAAGCCTCTTGTTTTATCCAGGTTCTTATCGTCGGCCCTATCAAATAGAAGAGACGGATAATTCGAATGTTATACAACGAACAGAAGTATTATCGATCATTAAAAAGCGTAGGAAGAATACAATAGTCGTTACCTACCCTGAAGCAATTGTAGAGAATGTAGTATCTAGAAAGCTATTGGAGAAAAGTACATTAGAATTAGAAGTAGGTGTTGAATATTCAGTTGATTTCATCAATGAACTATTGATTGAACACGATTTTGAAAAAGTTGACCATGTTTATGAGCCAGGGCAGTTTGCTGTTCGTGGTGGAATTGTAGATGTATATTCCTTTTCGAATGATATGCCTTATCGAATTGAGTTTTTTGGAGATGAAATCGAATCCATTCGCGTATTTAACCCAGAAGATCAATTGTCTATAACAACTATGAAGAAAATTAACATTGTTCCCAATGTTAACGCTTCATTATTGCAAGAGGCGCGAGAATCATTTTTAAATTACATTCCAACGGATACCCGGGTTTGGATTAAAGATTTTAACCTTGCTAAAAACAGAATTATTAAAGGTTATGAAAAAGCACAATATGCTTTTGATAAAATGGAAGGAACAGTTAAGCAGCTTACTCCGGCCGAATTATATTTAGCTCCTTCTGATTTTGAAACTCACCTTGGTAAACATCCAATAGTGGAGTTTGGAATGCGTTTTCATTTTAAACCGACCTCAGTAATTGAGTTTAAAACCGTTCCACAACCTCCGTTTAATAAGAATTTTGAGTTATTAATTGAGAATCTAAATTCGAATACAGAACAAGGAATCACCAATGTAATTGCATCTGATAATGGAGTGCAATTGGAACGTCTTTTCAATATTTTTAAAGACATTGAATGCCATGTAAAATATCATCCAGTTAACATTGCTTTACAAGAGGGTTTTGTTGATAAAGATTTAAAAATTGCTTGTTATACAGATCATCAAATTTTTGAACGCTACCATAAGTTTAAATTAAGAGAGGGGTATAAAAAATCACAACAAGCTTTCACTTTAAAAGAGGTTTACAACCTGCAAAAAGGAGATTTTGTTGTACATATAGATCATGGTGTTGGTCAGTTTTCGGGCCTAGAGAGAATAGATACCAACGGAAAAGAGCAAGAAGCAATTCGGTTAATTTATAAAGGCGGAGATATTTTGTATGTAAGTATCCATTCTTTGCACCGAATTTCGAAATTTACAAGCAAAGAAGGAAGTCAACCAAAATTGCATAAGCTAGGTTCTCCAGCATGGGCTGCTGCAAAAGCTAAAACCAAAGTCCGGATTAAAGAAATGGCGTTTGACTTAATAAAGTTATATGCCAAAAGAAAAGCGAGTAAAGGTTTTGCCTATGCTCCCGATACGTATCTTCAAAATGAATTAGAAGCGTCTTTTATGTACGAAGACACACCCGATCAAGCTTCTACAACTCTTTCTGTAAAACAAGATATGGAGTCCGAGGCTCCAATGGATCGTTTGGTTTGTGGTGATGTTGGTTTTGGGAAAACAGAAATCGCAATTCGTGCTGCTTTTAAAGCGGTTAGCGACAGTAAACAAGTTGCAATATTGGTCCCTACAACTGTTTTAGCATTTCAGCATTATAAAACATTTATTGAACGATTAAAGAACTTCCCTTGTTCAGTAGAATATGTCAATCGGTTTAAATCCCCAGCAAAGAATAAAGAAACGTTAAAACGATTAGCTGAAGGAAAAGTTGATATTATTATTGGAACCCATCGTCTTGCTGGAAAAGATGTAAAGTTCGAAGACTTAGGTTTGCTGATTATTGACGAAGAACAAAAGTTTGGTGTTTCGGTAAAAGACAAGTTGAAAACGTTAAAGGAGAACGTAGATACGCTAACACTGACGGCAACGCCTATTCCGAGAACACTCCAATTTAGTATGATGAATGCCCGTGATTTGTCTGTAATGAGAACCCCGCCGGCTAATCGTTATCCAGTTGATACAATCGTTCAAGCATTCAGTGAAGAAACTGTTCGAGATGCTATTAACTATGAGGTACAGAGAGGGGGTCAAATTTTCTATATTAATAATCGCGTGCAAAACATACAGGAAGTTGCTGGAATGGTTCAGCGTTTATGTCCAGATGTAAGAGTTGCTATTGGACATGGGCAAATGGATGGAAAGCAGTTGGAAGCGATTATATTGGATTTTATGGCCGGAATGTATGATGTCTTGGTAGCAACTACAATTGTAGAGTCTGGGATAGATATTCCCAATGCGAACACAATTATTATTAATAATGCCAACCATTTTGGGTTGAGTGATTTGCATCAATTAAGAGGTAGAGTGGGTCGTTCCAATAAAAAGGCATTTGCTTATATGTTTACTCCTCCAGCGCATCATTTAACAGATGATGCACGAAAAAGATTAAATGCCATTCAGCAGTTTTCGGATTTAGGTAGCGGAATGAGTATTGCCATGCGTGATTTAGATATAAGAGGAGCAGGAGATCTATTAGGAGCTGATCAAAGTGGGTTTATCAGTGAAATTGGAATCGATGCATTTCAAAAAATTCTAGATGAAGCTATTCAGGAATTAAAAGAGACAGAATTTAAAGAACTTTTTAAAGAAGAAATTGCCAAAGGAGAATTTGTAAAAGAGTGTCATTTGGAGACTGATTTTGAAATCATTATACCGAGTGAATATGTCAACGAAATTACGGAAAGGTTAAGCCTGTACAGAGAATTGGATAATATTGAAAATGAGGAAGATCTAAAAGGTTATGAAAAGCGCTTAATAGATCGTTTTGGAGAAGTTCCTTCGGAAACACACGAATTGATGAATGCCATTCGCTTACGCTGGCTGGCGAAAGATATTGGTTTTGAAAAATTAGTTTTAAAGAAAAATGTTCTAATAGGGACTTTCATTACTGACCAGAATTCAGTGTATTACCAATCTGATAAGTTTACAAAGGTTCTCAACTTTATTAAAAGTAAACCACACGCTGCAAACATGGCCGAGAAAAAGGGTAAATTGCGCTTAAGATTTGATGAGGTTGGTTCTGTTGAAGAGGCGATCAATAAATTGACAATGATATAATATAAGAATAATTACATGATTGAATTTATCAAAGGGCTACCAAAAGCAGAGTTGCATTTACACATAGAAGGTTCTTTCGAGCCAGAATTAATGTTTCAAATAGCGAAACGTAATAACGTTGAAATACCGTATAAATCTGTAGAAGAAGTAAAAGCAGCATATGCTTTTGACAATCTCCAAGATTTTTTAGATATCTATTATGCTGGTGCTGGTGCTTTAATGGTAGAACAAGATTTTTACGATTTAACATGGGCGTATTTAGAAAAAGTCCATTCTCAAAATGTTATTCATACAGAGATTATGTTCGACCCTCAAACGCACACAGACAGAGGTATTTCTTTTGGAACAGTAATTATTGGAATTAGCAATGCATTAAGAGAAGCTGAAGCTAAATTTGGAATGACAACCAAATTAATTATGAGCTTTCTTCGCCATTTAAGTGAAGAGGAAGCATTCAAAACCTTAGAAGAGGCAATGCCTTATAAAAAATTAATCACTGCAGTTGGATTGGATTCTTCAGAAGTAGGAAATCCGCCTTCAAAATTTCAACAAGTTTTTGCCAAAGCAGAGGCGGAAGGGTTTTTAACCGTTGCTCACGCAGGAGAAGAAGGGCCAGCAGAATATGTTTGGGAAGCACTTGATTTATTGAATGTTTCGAGAGTAGATCACGGAAATAATTCTTTGGACGATGAAATCCTTGTTCAGGAATTAGTAGACCGAAAAATGCCATTAACAGTTTGCCCATTGTCGAACTTAAAACTACAAGTGGTGAAGGATTTGAAAAATCATCCTTTGAGAGATATGTTACAAAAAGGGTTATTGGCTACCATTAATTCGGATGACCCTGCTTATTTCGGAGGATATATGAATGCAAACTACATCGAAGTGGTTGAAGCGTTAAGCCTCACTAAAGAGGAGGTTTGTCAACTAACAAAGAATGCATTCGAAGCGAGTTTTTTAAATGAGAATCAAAAGAAAGACATGATTGCTCGTGTTGAAGATTACTGTAAAGAGAATAGTTTTTAGGTCTTTTCTTTACATCGTAAAAGAAATAACGATTGACGAATAATAACTTGTAGAACTCCAATAGTCTTTGTCTTCAAAATAATAGCGAATTTATTTTAACCTTTATTCGTGTAAAAGAAAGTTTATTTTGGCGAACGAAGTGTTCTACTATCTTTACATTTGAATACAATGCTTAAAAAACCTCTTAAAAATATCAAGTCAAAAGCGAAGAAGCAGGTTGCAAAAAGTAGTAAAAGCAAGGTTGTCAAAGCAAATAATGTAGAGCTTTCTACAAAAACAAAAATGTGGATTGTTATTGCGCTTTGGATAACAGCTATGTTGCTGTTTTCGATTGTTTCGGGAATGATTTATTTTAGAAGTGAAGATAGTTTACCTTCTATTGAGCAACTAGAAAACCCTAGAAGTGACGAAGCGTCATTGGTGTATTCTTCCGATGGTGAAATTTTAGGAAGCTTTTATATTGCCAATCGCACCAAAGTTGATTTTAACGAACTGTCTCCTCATTTGATTGATGCGCTAGTTTCAACTGAGGATGAACGTTATTTTGATCATTCAGGAATTGACGGAGAAGCTTTAGCGAGAGCCATAGGAAAGGGGTTGATAGGGGGCAATGGAGGAGGAGGAAGTACAATCACCCAGCAATTGGCTAAAATGATGTTTCATAAACGTCCAAAAACTAAATGGGAAAGAATAGATCAGAAACTCAATGAATGGATAATTGCTGCTCGTTTGGAAAAGAGATATACCAAGGAGGAGATTATTGCCATGTATTTTAATGAGTTTGATTTTTTAAACACAGCTGTAGGTATTCATGCTGCTGCTAGGGTATATTTTAATAAAGAAGCACATGAGTTAAATATTCAAGAATCTGCAATGTTAGTTGGTATGGCAAAAAACCCAACTATTTACAACCCAGTTCGAAAACCTGAAAACACATTGAAAAGAAGGGAGGTGGTTTTGTCTCAAATGCTGCGAAATGATAAAATTTCTCAAGTAGAATATGATTCCTTGAGAGTCCTTCCATTGGGCCTAGATTATAATCCAGAGACACATACAAGCGGTTTAGCTCCTTACTTTAGAGAGTACGTCAGGTTGAAAGCAAAAACAGTTTTAAAGCAAAATGGGATCTTAAATGAATATGAAAAGCCAATAGATATTTATAGAGATGGCGTTAAAATATACACCTCTTTGGATTCGAGAATGCAAAAGCATGCAGAACGGGCAGTTGAAGAGCATTTAGGAGGTGAATTACAAGCAGCTTTTGATAAAAACATTAAAAAATATAAACACAACCCTTATTCAAATGAGGTTTCGAAAAGCGCAAGAGATAATAGTTTGAATAGGTCAATTAAAAGCTCGGAGAGGTACCGGAACTTAAAAAAGCAAGACTTTTCTGAAGATGAAATTATGAAAAATTTCAAGAAAAAGATTACGATGAAAGTTTTTGATTGGAATGCTAAAAACTACCGAAAAGAAGTAGAGTTTTCTCCAATAGATTCTATCTACCATTATAAATCAATGCTTCAGGTTGGTCTTGTTTCTATTGATCCAAGCTCAGGCTACATTAAAGCTTGGGTAGGAGGTCCTTATTACAAAGATTTCAAGTATGATCATGTTTATAAAGCAAAACGACAAGTTGGTTCGACTATGAAACCTTTTATTTATGCTGCTGCTATTCAAGATAGAGTAGTTAGTCCTTGCACTGAATTTCCAGATATTAAATATTGTGTAGATATTCCTTACGGGAGTGCAACTCAACAATGGTGCCCTGGAGGCCAAAAAAATTATGGACAAGAGTTAACTCCAGTTTACTTTGCTTTGGCTAATTCAATGAATAATATTACTGCTAAAATAATAGCGATGAGCGGCGGAGATAACTCTAGAGTAGTTGATTATTTTGATAATATGGGCTTAAAGAACAAGACAATTGAAGCTGTTGCATCACTCGGTCTGGGAGTTTGTGACATGTCCGTTTTAGATATGACCTCTGCACATTGTGTTTTGTCTAATTTAGGATATTATAATGAGCCAACTGCTATTATACGAATAGAGGATAAAAATGGAAAAGTATTGTACGAGGCGCAACCAAAAGTTCGGCAAATTATACAAGATGAAGCGGCCTATGAAGTAATCAAAATGATGAAAGGAGTAACTGGAGCTAAACGGCCATCTGATGGGAAAAGAGGAGGAACCGCTGCGCGATTAAGAACAGGAAAACCGTATGCGTTTTCTGGAATTATGGCAGGAAAAACGGGAACTACGCAGAATAATTCAGATGGTTGGTTTATGGGGCATACACCAGATTTAGTTACTGGGGTTTGGGTAGGAGCAGAAGATCGAGGGGTGCATTTTTCGACTACAACTTTAGGTCAGGGAGCCAATACAGCCTTACCTATTTGGGGTTATTATATGGGGAAGGTTTATAAAGACAAGAAGATCAAAATTTCTCATGGAGATTTCAATCCCCCTTATGAAGGTTACTCTACAACTATTGAATGTGAAACAACCAATGGATTTAATAACAACGGATGGGGAGATTGATTTTCTGCCGAACTGTCATTTAAAATATTTTGGCTTGGCATTCGTCATACAAAAGTATGAGGCATATGGCAGAAACCAAAACCAAAAAAAAAGGTAATAAGAAAGTTTCCTTTAAGTGGGCATTTAAAGAATTTATTTGGCCCAGAAAAAAAATTCTTTTTCTTGGGTTATTGCTTATTGTAATTAGGAGCCTGTCTGGGTTAGTAGCTCCGATGGAAATTAAGGAATTGTTGGATGTTGTCGTTCCCGCAGGAGATATGGGAGCATTATATACGATATTAATTATTGTGAGTTCAGCGATTTTAGTTCAGGCCGTATCTTCTTTTTCTCTTACCAGACTGTTAAGTGTAGAAGCACAGCATTTAATTTCTCTTTTAAGAGCAAAGGTTCAAAAGAAACTATTGACTTTACCGATAAGTTTTTTCGATAATAATAAATCCGGAGCATTAGTTTCTAGAGTAATGACAGATGTTGACGGGGTTAGAAATTTAGTAGGAACTGGATTCGTACAATTAATCGGAGGAATGATTACTTCAGTAATAACATTGATCTTGTTAATTAACATCAATGCAATGATGACGTTGTTCGTGTTAGTTCCAGTTGGAGTATTTGCATTTGTAGCATTGAAAGCTTTTGGTTATATCCGTCCAATATTTAGAAATAGAGGGAAAATAAACGCTGAAGTCACAGGTAGATTGACAGAAACATTGAATGGAATTCGTGTTATTAAAGGGTTTAATGCTGAAAAACAAGAGAACGCTGAATTTGAAAAAGGAGTTGATCGCTTGTATCAAAACGTGAAGAAAAGTTTAACAGCGACTGCGTTAATGACAAGTTCTTCTACTTTACTAATTGGGCTAGCCTCTGCCGGAATAATGGGTATAGGAGGGTACTATATGATGGATGGAAATGGTATGACAGCGGGTCAATTTATACAATTTACGGTGTTGTTAGGTTTTATGTTGGCGCCGTTAGTTCAAATGGGAAATATTGGAAGTCAATTAACTGATGCTCTTGCTGGCCTGGATAGAACGCAAGAGTTGATGGAAATGGAAGAGGAGGATAATCCAGCGGTTAGAACGGTAAAGGTTGGAGATATTAAAGGTGATATTGTTTTCGATAATGTTTCCTTTAGCTATGAAGAAAGCAAAGAAGTGTTGCATAACATTTCATTTGAAGCTCCATCTGGAAGTGTTACTGCATTGGTTGGTTCATCTGGTTCCGGAAAATCTACGATAGCAGGCTTAGCTGCAACTTTTTTAAACCCTGTTGATGGGAAAGTAACTTTAGACGGTACAGATTTAGCTACCGTTAATCTAAGTAGCTTCAGAAGCAAATTAGGAGTCGTATTACAAGATGATTTCTTGTATGAAGGAACCATTCGAGAAAATATTTTATTCCCAAGACCTGATGCTACCGAGGACCAATTAGTAGAAGCAGTAAAAGGAGCTTATGTTGATGAATTTACGGATCGCTTCGAAAAAGGGTTGGATACGGTTATTGGAGAAAGAGGAGTTAAGTTGTCAGGTGGGCAACGTCAACGAATATCTATAGCAAGAGCTTTATTGGCAAACCCTCGAATTATTATTTTGGATGAAGCTACATCTAATTTGGATACAGAAAGTGAATCATTTATTCAAAAGAGTTTAGGGATTTTAATGAAGGATAGAACAACTTTTGTCATTGCGCATCGATTAAGTACTATCCAACAAGCTGATCAAATTTTAGTAATTGAAGAAGGCGAAATCGTAGAGCGCGGGAAACACGATGAATTACTTGAAAAGAAAGGAAGGTATTACGATTTGTATACTTATCAGAGTAGAATATAGTCTTCGAGTACCCTCAGACTAATAATTCGTGCGCCTCAGACTAGTAATTCCAGCGACTAGATAATTTAACCAAAAACCTTAGGTGGCTGAGGCACTCGAAGTCACCTAAGACTTCTTTACGTAAGCTGTTATAATCACAATTGTTTGTTTGTCAACTTTTCCTTCAATATACTCAGCATTGTCTCTGTCTAAAGAAATATTTCTTACAGCTGTTCCGCGTTTAGCAATCATACTGCTTCCCTTTACGTGAAGGTCTTTAATTAAAACTACAGAATCTCCAGCAGAAAGAACAACACCATTCACATCTCTATGAATTACAGCATCTTCATCAGGCTCACCTTCGCCAGTTGCTTTTGCCCAAGTTAAGGTATCTTCTTCCATGTACATCATGTCTAATAAATCAACCGGCCAACCTTCATCCTTCAACCGGTTTAACATTCTCCAGGCAACCACTTGTACCGCAGATTCCTGGCTCCACATACTGTCATTTAAGCATCTCCAGTGGTTAGTGTCAACTTTTTCAGGGTTTTCGAGTTGGTCTATACAAGTTTCACAGGCATGAACGCTTTCCGCTGCGGTTCCATCCGAAGTTGGAGGTACGGGGTAAGCTTTTAAGTTGTCGGCTGATGCACATAATTCACATACTGCACTTCTTGCTTGTAATTCTCTACCAAGGCTCATAATACATTTATTTTAGTGTGTAAATGTAACACCCGGAACCACAGTAACTATCCTGCATAGTAAAATGAGTTTGATTCATGCTATCAAACTTAATTATAATTTCCGAAGTGTTTGGTTTAAAGAAAAATCTATCCTTTTTTAGCTTTTTTTTCTCTCTTTGCCGCTTTTTTTTCTTTTGCGGTTTTACTAGCTTCTTTTTTTACGTTTTTCTTTGCATCTTGACCTTTTCCCATGATGTTACAACTTTAAATGTTATTAATTTCTCTAGTTCGTTTTTGCTAATCTACATAAAAAGAGCTGGGTGGGGGAGAAATTTAACGTTAATTAAAGCGTTTTTAATCAGTTTTATTTAAATATTTAGCTAAAGATACACCAGTACTTGCACAAGCTTGCAAGAGGTATCCGCCAGTTGGAGCGTCCCAGTCTAACATTTCTCCAATACAAAATTGATTGGACATATTTTTAAGTTCAAAGTTTTCAGAAATTGCTTTTAAATCAATTCCTCCAACTGTAGAAATTGCTTCGTCTATAGATGCTGTACTTACTATTTCTAAAGGAAAAATTTTGATGTTTTTTGTTAATGATTCCGTATTTAAATAAGACGCTTTAGAGAGACGTATTTTTAATAAATCGATTTGAGGCGAACTTAACTTGAGTTCTTTTTTTAAGATTTCAGTAGTGTTTTTATAGTTAGACAATGTTATTTTAGAATGGATTTTTTCTGCTGTTAGCGAAGGTTTAAAATCTATAAAAACGGTCGCTTTGGAACTGTTCAGCAACTGCTCTCTAATTTGTGGACTAAGTCCATAAATGGAATTTCCTTCTAATCCAAATTTAGTAATAACCGCTTCTCCTTTTTGAACGGCGTTATTGCAAGAAATAGTAATATTTTTTAAAGGAGTTCCTTCGTGTTTCTCAATAAAACTTGGTTTCCAATCAACTTTATAACCGCAGTTTGACGCTTGAAACGATTTTGTTTGAATTCCTTTTTTAGAAAAAGTATCGAGCCAATTCCCATCCGAACCGGTAACTTTCCAACTCCCTCCTCCTAAAGCAAAGACGGTGTAATCTGTTTGTATCGTTTTGTTATTAATAATGGGATTCTCGTTATCGTCCCAGTCAGAAAAAGTATGTTCATACTTAATAACAATTCCTCTTTCTTTGAGATGTTTTAAGATTGAATTCAGTAATTCGATAGGTTTAATCCCTTCTTTCGGATAAACTCTTTTGCTACTTCCTGTATAGGTTGGAACCCCAATTTGCTCCAGCCAATTTCTAAAATCAATATTGGTGAAATTAAGTAGCGCTTTGTCTAAAAAATCATTTGGGGTGTATCGCTTAATAAGCTGGTCAATGGGTTCTGAATGCGTTAGGTTGAAACCACCTTTACCGGCAACTAAAAATTTGCGACCAGCTGTTTTGTTTTTTTCATAGATAGTAGTAGTAAATTTTTCAGCATCTAAAAACGCTGCCAATAAAAACGCGGATGGACCACTACCTATAATGGCAATTCGTTTTTTCATCAAAGAAGCATAGGTTTAATAATATTTGTGCTATTTTTATTAATAGCTTTTCGTTTGGCTATACAAAGCTGAATAAGGTTTTAATTAGTTTTTACTCAACAGCTTCAATTACCTCTTTCAATAACTGGTCGTAGGAGATGTCGCCCTTATTAGCTAATCCAACCCGAACAATCACCAAGTTTTTAGAAGGGATAATAAATATACGTTGTCCTTGAAAACCATCGGCAAAGTACATATCTTTAGGTACGTTTGGAAATTCCTCGTCGTTTTGTTTCCAAAATTGAGCTCCGTATTTTCCTTCTGACCCTTCCGCTGGGGTAGCCGTATATTCAGCCCACCAATCTGGAAAAATTTGCTGGTCTGCTAATTTTCCATTTTGCAAATACAGTAATCCATATTTTGCCCAATCTCTGGGGGTGGCCCACGCATATGAGGAACCGACAATAGTTCCAGAAGGGTCTGTTTCTAACACCATGCTTTCAGCACCAATCCAATTGAATAAAGTATTACTAGCAAAGTTTAAATAGTTTTCATCATTGCCGATTTCCTTACGAATTAAACCGGAAAGAATATTGGAAGTCCCTGATGAATATTCCCATGTCTTACCTGGGGTTCCATCTAATTTATGATTTACAGCAAAGGAGTAAATATCATCTTCAGTGTAAAGCATTTTGGTAACATCAGAAATAGAGGCATACTCTTCTTTCCATTTCAAGCCGCTATTCATTTGTAATAAATGATTCCAAGTAATATTTTTTCGGTCATCATTTTGCCATGTTTCAATTCCGGTTGGTTGATTAATGTCAATTTTACCCTGTTGCACTAATATTCCGGTTAACGTGCTCATTATACTTTTCGCCATGGACCAACCGAGCTGTTTCGTGTTTTTGTCAAATCCTTCGGCGTATTGTTCTGCTATTAATTGATTGCCGTAAAGCACTACAATAGCTCTTGTGTTTCTGGTGTTTTCTCCTTCAATTTCTATAAAGTCATTCCCTATAGCTGCTCGAAGTTTGTCTTGATTAATGTTTGCTGGAATTGGTTTTCCATCTTCGAAATCTGCAAAAAGAAATGAACTAGCTGTGGATTTTAGAGGGGTAAAATTTAACGCTGTTGTATTAAAGGGCTTGCCAGTGTTCACCAAAGAGCACCCCGTTTTTTCATTGTAAAAGGCCGTTTGAGAACGCATGCCCCAAAAAGAACTTGTAACTGTTTTGTTTTCGAAATCAATTGTGTTTGACGCATATTTTACCAAAGAGAAATTTAAATCATTGGCTTCAATATCTTTTTGTTCCCTTCCCGCAACAAACACGCAAGAGCACATATTTTTAGCTGCATATCCATTGATTATAGGCAGCCTAACATATAGGTAGTAGAAACCAAACAGCATTCCTATTAGTAAAATAACAGCTATAATTAGTAGTATCATTTTTCGTTTATTCATGGACGAGTGAAGTTACAATAATTTTGTCATTGAAATTGATAGCTTAGGGTAAAAGTACTACAAGAATTTTTATCCTTATAATAAACAGTTTTTAGTGTAAAAACTTATAGAGAGTAATTGCTTTCCATTGTTAAAGATTCAACTATATTTGCGCCCGCATGCCAAATTTCAACAATAGTTTATCGTCAAAATTACCAAAAATAGGCACATCTATTTTTACAGTAATGTCTTCGTTAGCAAACGAAGAAGGAGCATTAAATATGTCGCAGGGTTTCCCAGATTTTGATGTTGACCCAAAATTAATTGAGTTGGTTACAAAAAACATGCAGAAGGGGAATAATCAATATGCACCGATGCAAGGTGCTTTGAGATTACGTGAAGCTTTAAGTCATAAAATTGATAAAGCGTATGGAGTTAAATATAGTCCGGAATCAGAGATAACAATTACCGCAGGTGCAACTCAAGCTATTTTTACAGCAATTTCGGCTTTTGTAAAAGAAGAAGACGAGGTTATTATTTTTACCCCCGCATACGACTGCTATCAGCCTGCAATTGAGTTAAATGGAGGGCGTCCAATATTTATTCAGCTTCATGCACCAACCTATAAAATTGATTGGCAAGCGGTTAAAAAGGTTATTTCTCGTAAGACCAAAATGATTATCATCAACACACCACATAATCCAAGTGGAACAATGTTAACGAAGGAGGATTTGATGGAGCTTGATAAAATAACTTCAGGGTCTGAAATCATTATCTTGAGCGATGAAGTATATGAGCATATTGTTTTCGATGGAAAAGAGCATGAAAGTATATGTAAATATCCAGGATTGACGGATCGATCAATAGCAACTTATTCTTTTGGAAAAACATTTCATGTCACAGGATGGAAAATGGGTTATTGTATAGGTCCCAAAAACCTCATGCATGAGTTTCGAAAGGTTCATCAATTCAATGTTTTTTCTTGCAACCATCCTTTTCAAATTGCTATTGCGGAATATTTGGAAGATGAAAATAATTACAACAACTTGGGTTCATTTTATCAAAAGAAAAGAGATATATTTTTAGATGCTGTCTCGACATCAAGGTTTGAACCAATTCCTTGCGATGGAACATATTTTCAATTACTGAAATATGATCAAATAACAGACGAAAAGGATGTGGATTTTGCGATTCGTTTAACCAAAGAGTTTGGTGTAGCATCCATCCCGGTTTCTGTTTTTTACCATGTTCTTTTGGATGAAAAAGTGCTTCGTTTTTGTTTTGCAAAAGGGGAAGATACGTTAAAACGAGCTGGAGAGATTTTAGCAAAGGTTTAGGTTCTACACAATTCATTCTTAACATTAAGTGAAGACTTGCGTAACAATGGCGAGGATTAGCCGTTACTTAGATACCTAATCCTGATTTAAATGTATAAGCAAATTTTCTTAGCCACTTTTATTCTCTGTTCATCACTGTCTTTTGGACAGCAGGCTGAAATTATTGAGGTCTACACCAAGCGTGATACTGTCAATCATCAATTTGTTAAATCCGATGATTTATTTATTGGGCGATGGGACACATTAGCCCAACCAAATTTTTGGAAGCAGGTAATGGTTACACCTCCAGATTCTTGCATTATAAATATTGCGGCTACTCGAACCATACTAGGGAAGGAATCCTTTATTACCTGGAAAGCACAAACAGAAGCACAAAAAGGACTTTATAAAGATAGTGTGCGTAAACAGTATGGATTAGCTACTGATGTGAAAATCTATGTGACTTCAGGTAAAAGCCATTTTTACCAAATTGAAACAGTAATGCCTAGTATTAGTAAAGCTGTGGATGCTTTTGAGAAATATAGAACTGATCCATGGTATGCTCAGGCAATATTACTGATAGAAAGTCCAGGTAAAATACAGTATTCAAGTGTTGGTGCTTATGGCCCTTTTCAGTTAATGAAATCTGTAGCACGCTCGCATGGCTTGAAAGTCAATAAATATGTTGATGAACGAAAAGATTTTGATAAATCGGCAATGGGGGCAGCTCATCTTTTACGCACTACTTGTGTTCCAGCAGCTAAACGAATATTAAATAAGCATAACTTAACTTATAACGAATCAGATTTATGGTTTCGCTTATTTGTGCTGCATATTTACCATGCAGGCGCCGGAAATGTAGGAGGGTTAATAGACAGTCTTCAGCCAGAAAGGGGCGGTCAAGAACTCATAACGCTTATGTGGCAAAGTGAATGGGGAGGATTTAAAAATGCTTCTCAAAATTATTCTCAGGTTGCACTTGCTTCGCTCCTTCAATTACAAGAATTGATTTACGAAAAATGCGATTATATTTTTGAATGTAAAGCGTTTTAAGAACCCGCCTTAAATGCCTAATTTCGCCGTATGACAAAACTCGTCAATCGGATTGCTTTATTTGTTTTTATCGGAGTTGCAATTACAGCATGGATTACTTATCACGAAGAAATGGATATAGTAGTCCCTTACTTGAAACAGGTGTTTTTAGCTATTGCTATTTTTATGTTCATTTTATTATTTTTAAAAGCGAACTACAGGTGGCAAGCATCTTACCTTGCTAAAAAAGCACCAAATTCCTTCATAATTAGCAGACAAGGAATGAAAAAAGCGATTGTTTATGAAGCCATAAACATTGGGTTTTATGCGTATTTGTCTATCATGCTTTTGTTATATGTAAATGAAGGGTTTATTATCGGGATACTTATTGGGCTATACTTTTTAGAAGGCTTTACTAACTTAGTTCAAAACCTTTTTAGTTCGGGTTATAGAACACTTATTCAAGAAAATGCGATTACTGTTGTTTCTAACTATATTACAATAATCCCAATGAAAGAGATTGTTAAGATTGAAAGTAGCCATCGAGATATTCGATTCTTAGATAAGAATAATAAAACATTTTTATTGGACATTGACTCCATCAAGCAAGATCAACATGAAGCGTTTATTGCCCAATTAAAAGCAATAGCGAGAAGTAAAAATATTTATTATGATGTTGCCTTCACCCGAGAGGATATCCACCACGGGTAAGTTTTTCCAAATTAGGGGTGTAAAAATAACAGTCTTTTCAGCAGAATTTTAAGGGTAGAAGTAAATAGGGGCTTATTTTGCAAAAAGACTTTCAAGGTTTTTAAAAGCCTTGAATTCGAGCGCGTTTCCAAAGGGGTCTAAAAAGAATAATGTTGCTTGTTCTCCTGGCTCTCCTTTAAATCTAATATAGGGTTCGATTAAGAATTTAGTGTCTATACTTTTTAACTTTTCAGCGATTGCATCCCAATCATTCATTGATAGAACTACGCCGAAATGAGGTATGGGAACTTGTTGTCCATCTACGGGGTTATGCACGTTGTTAATCTGCATCGTTTTATCTTCATGCGTAACTAATTGGTGTCCATAAAAATTCCAATCAATCCACTTTTCAGAAGACCTCCCTTCTTCGAAACCTAAAGCATTACCATAAAAGCCTCTTGCTTTTTGAATGTCGGAAACTGGAATAGCAAGGTGGAAAGGTCTTAAACTCATGTTTTATTAAACTAGGATGTTGAAAATATCAAGATTTTTATTTTTATAGGGTTGCAAATTTATACACGAAAGTAAATTTAGCGAATAAAAAAGTAATGGATATTTATACTTTAAACTATTAATTTTGGTTACAAGTCAATAATCACAAACAACTTTATAAAATCAATTATTATAAAAGGGTTGATCGGATAAGTTTAATTATTTTTCGCTGAAGATTATTTTTAACCAAGGAAAGTTCCATCGGTCTTCATCATCCAACCCTTTTAAAATAAGCGTTACTGAGGTTACGGTTTTTTTAAAATGACCCGATTCATTATTGAAATAAATGTCTTCTTCAAATTGAATCGATTCAATATCAGCAAAAGTAATATCCCCAACATAATCTTCTCTTTTTTTCCATTTTATTCTTTCATTATTGTAAGGATCTATTACTTGTGTTTTTTTGGATTTAATTCCTTCTAAAAGGCTTGTGATTAATTCTTTTCTTTTTTTTGTATACAACCATTCAGTATTTTCTTTATAATTCCAAAAATCATCCATTTCATCTCCTAATAGGGGCTCAGTAAATACATGATTTGACTTTAATAAAGTATATTTTCCTTTAGAATCTGTTTTGGGTTTGGCCATATATAATTCCCTCGTTCCTACTATATCTCCTATTTCAGGGTTTGTATGCCAAATCATAGGAATAACGCCAGTAATACTAATGTCAAAATGGTTTATAGCAATGTCGTAGTTCCAGTCTTCAATAAATTTATATCCCGATATATCTTGATAGACATACGGGCTTAAAATTGAATCGTATACTTCATCACCAGTAATTGGCTCATAAATATATTCCCCCGTTTCGTAGTTCATTCTTGGAACTAGATGAAGCGTATTCATGAGTTGCTGAGTGTTTTTTTCAATTTTATAAGGATCACCAAAAAGGCTTGTGTACGTTTTACTATCTTCTAAATAAGGGTATTTAATGAAGAACGAATTCACTTTTATTTGATCGATGGAATCTATGGTGATACTATTTTCTTTTAGAAGGTTTTCATTTATATCTCCTGAATGAAATCGAATCTCTTTTCCAATATTGTCAAGAGCTTTAATTTTGAGATTTACTAATATTAATGGTGATTTATGATTTTCTAATGAAAAGTCGTTTACTTCTTGACTTATTGTATTTCCATTCATGTTAATCAGGAACAAGGGTTTAGATTTCAAAAGCTCACCTGTTTCATTAAAGTTTATTGCACATGGTATAATCGCTTTTACCTCTTTACCAAAAGAACAGTTTATTGTGTCGAAGTACCAGTCCTCAATAAACCCCAACTTATTGATGTCTAGATAGGAGTATAAAGAAGTGTCTGTGTGATATATTTGTTCTCCAACAACATCATATAATTCATTGCCATATTCATCATAAACAGAGGATTCTTTATATTTGTAAAGTGCCTTATTTCTATCAGCTAATGTTTTGTTGTAAGGAGGATCTGCTTCCAAGTAATTAAACTTTCCTGAAAATAAGGGTTGAATTAGATTGTATCGTTTGGATTGCTCTATGTTGTTTTCCCACCAACACCTTTTCAGCTCTTCTTTTTTTACGGATCTTTTTCCATATGAGACACCATTAATTATTGATTTTGATATAAAGCTATTGGCGACTTTCCAATTGTTTTCATTTGGTGAATAAGCATTTAATTTTACATAGAATCGGGGTGTGGTGCCTCTTCTTTCTCCGGTTTCGTCAATTTGATATGTATTTGCAGTAAAGCCTAATACTCTCTTTAGCATTATGCTATTCTTTGTGTCAAACTCCCATTCTTCAATAAAAGTGAATGATACGAAATCTTTTTCTAGAAGGGGTTCTATTTCCACATCGTAAAGTAGTTCACCAGTCAATTGATCAATACCATCAAACTCATCGTTTCTTATCAAGGTATAAGAATTGCTTAAAGGATACTGAGTGTAATAATCGTAATCTGTTCCTTTGTCCAGTGACATTGGTTTTTTGAAAAACTCTTCTGGACTAATGAAAGGGGAAAACAAATCTGGTTCATAGATTGTGATTTTACCTGATTCTATATTTCTCATTATGTAGTTAATAAATTCGTAATGCTCTTGTATTGGCAAAGCTCCGTCATTGAGTTTCCTGTCAATCTGTTCAAATAAAACACCTGGGTTTTTCCAAGATTCATATTCATATTTATCAATGTCAAAGGAAAAATGAATAGGCACCTCATTAAAAATTATCTGGGATTCTTTTTGAGCATTATATTGCGTTGAAAATATGATGGTAAAGACTAGAGTTAAATTTTTCATCGAATTGAAAATTAAAATACTGGAGCAAATGTACCGAATATAACAGGGCCAGTGTATTTAGAATGCAAGATGTCAGGTTTGGTTTCAGATTGATTGCAACAAACAACTGTGTAAAACCAATTTTATTGGATTGTTAATGAGCGATTGGTTTACTTATTTTCGAGTGTATAAATATGGTTAGTTACAAAATGAAAAATACTTTATTACTATTTAGCTTATTCACTTTAATGGGTTGTTCTGAATCAGAAACAGAAAAGCCAAAAGAGGAAGTAGTTGAAATTGTGGAGGAAGTAGTTAAGGATACTATTTTTATGTACGGTTTGGATGTAGATGAATTTTTCTTAGA
>Ga0209406_1001084_pt1 | contig 20742 bp, 27 predicted proteins | sample COGITO_mtgs_1204_FD_184808 | JGI IMG/M metagenome (GOLD analysis project Ga0209406, IMG submission 184808) | Pelagic marine microbial communities from North Sea - COGITO_mtgs_120426 (SPAdes) (version 2) | ecosystem: Environmental > Aquatic > Marine > Epipelagic ...
TCGGTGCGTTCACTCCCGATGCTGAGCTCAAGAATGGTAGGTTAGCTATGCTTGGGTTTATCGCCTTGTTCGGGTTGAGTGCCATGTAACCTATAAATTCAATCATTTTAACTTTTTCTTCCATTGAAAATGTCCCTGCCCTACGCATCACGTAGGCCAAGAACATCATGAGAATATATACATTCACTGCAATTGGCTTCATGTATGTGTATGTCATTTAATTTAATCATATAATGCGTTGTACCTTTCCATGGTTTTCGTTAGATCGACGGTTTCAAAAACTTCAGGGTCGTCTAATTTTAGACAACGTGATTTAATCTGGTCGGGTGAGATATTTTTCATTTCCCAATATAAATCTAAAATAAACTCACCAATGTGATCAACGTTCACTGTATTATTATTTAAAATGATTTCAAAATCATGAATGACATTATCTGGGTATACCTTTGTAGCGAGTATATTTGTATAAATATAATCGGTTCGCATAGTATCAATTTTTATTAAACCCGATGGTAAAATGTAAAAGAAATGCCAACCTGGTAACATATCAAACATATCTTGGATGTTACGATCATGTTTACGATAAAAATTATCATACTCAAACTGAACCATGTCAACAGTGATATTTCCTAGACCTTTTAGGACACCTAAATCATGTCCATCTGTATCTATTTTCAAAAAATCTATATGCTTGATGTCGCGTTTTTCACAGTATTTCGAAAGACTGTTTTCGGTATCATCAACAATGGTTTTATTGACATGGACATTTGGTTTGAAATAATCTACTTTTCTTTTGTACATTGTGTATTCAGTCTTATCTCTCCACTCTTCACCCGATGGTATGAATAATGGGTCGAATAGGTGTACGTTCATAGTATCTTTGATTTCAGAAGGAAATGCAGATCCCGTTGCACCCACATCAAATATCATAGCATTTTCTGGTGCGTTTTTTACAAATGAACGAAAAAATGACATCTCGCCATTTACATTGTGATTACAACAAATCCTATAATCAAAATACACCATCGAGTATTTATGTGTTTTGTCTTTGACGGTAATCCAATCATTCAAATTGGGTTCAGTCATTGTAAGTTATATGAATTTCTTTTCTTTAATCTAAATACTTAAAAAGAACTACATCTTTATACATATATGAAATTATCATACGCTATAACTGTTTGTAATGAATCCAAAGATTTATATGCTCTCATTTCTTTTTTAAAAAGTGTTAAAGATCCTGAGGATGAAATCAATATCCTTCTTGATACACTTCATACAACTGAAACGATGATAAATATTCTCGATCATTTCAAGGATGATATTGTACTTAATAAGCGGGATTTTTGTGGTAATTTTTCGGATCATCGTAATTTTCATCTAAAGAAATGTATAGGTGATTACATTTTCGTAGTTGATGCGGATGAAATGCCAAAAGAAAAGTTGATTGTAGGACTTAAAGGTGCTATAGAGGAAAGTGGTGCAGATATGATTAGGATTCCACGGATTAATATTCATCCGGGATGTACTAGGGAATGGTTAAACAAATATAAATTTAATACGAATGAGATGGATTGGATTAATTGGCCAGACTATCAAGGTCGGGTGTTTAAGAATGACCCTGAAAATATTTACTATGGAAATAAGTTACATGAAAATATCATAGGTATAAAAAACCCCGTTTCTCTTCAACCAGATCCAACAATAGCTTTATGGCATATCAAGTCTGTTCATAAACAGGATAACCGTTGGAATACTGATGGTACGTATAAATCACCCGATGGTAAGAACTTATATGATTCTTTATTATGATTTTAAAAATTCTACGAGATCTTCTCTTGTTTTCTTTTGACGCCACCCAAGTGCCTTAAGTTTATTAGCACATATATAGTATCTTTTATCATTGAATGGTCTATCTTCAACATATGTGATCCATTTGTCATAGTCCGTAGTGCCCGTGATCGTTTCTATGATCAAATGTGTTACTTCCATAACTGTAAGTTCATCGTCTGATGCAATATTATAGATTTCACCACACAAACCATTCTTCCACACCGTTTCAACGGCATCCACGACGTCCTCAACGTGCATGAATGCTCGTTTAATATTAGCACAATTCTTACCATGAATAGTACATTTCTTACCCTCCTTTAAAAGTCTTTTAAACTTTGGTATAAGTTTTTCCGGATATTGATTGGGTCCATATACATTATTACATCTAATAATCTTGATATTCATTCCAAATGATTCTATGTACGAACGAACAATCATTTCAGCCGCAGCCTTTGATGCAGAGTAGGGGTTGGTGGGTCTAAGCACACCTTCTTCTTCTGTAAATGGTATATCAGTTTTAGATTCCCCATATACCTCATCGGTACTAAAATGAATGAATTCTACGTTTGGTATATGTCGTCTACACGCTTCAATGAGAACATGCGTTGCGTGTGTATTATCCATAGTGAATGAAAGAGCGTTTTCAAATGAATTATCTACATGGCTTTGGGCTGCAAAATGAAATACAGCATCAAATGAATATTTTTGTATAAGATGCTCTACAAGCTCTTTATTTCCTACATTTCCTTTTATAAACGTAGCAACACCTGGATTTACATTTTCAACATTTGAGCAGTAATCGAGTTTGTCTATATTTATAAAAGTTGTATCTGGATATCTCTTCTTCATGATGTTTAAAAAATTAGACGCGATGAAGCCACAACCACCGGTGACCATCACATTAGAGAACATTTCCCCTTTAGTTTATATTCGGCAAATTTTTTAAGCAATTCGCACACACGATCTACATCTTCGACTGTCATGCCATGGTGTGCACCCAATAGAAACCCATCTTTCATAATACGATCAGCATTTTCAAAATCCGCCAAATACTCTCTAAATGCCGGATGTCTCGTGATATTACCCGCAAAAGTGACACGTGTTTGAACATCGTTATTTTCCATGAATTTTACCAGTTCTAATCGATCCGGGCACTGAAGAGGAATAGCGAGCCAGTTGGGGGTTCTGGAATCATCTGGGAGTGTGTAGTATGTAGTTTCCCTGAGATTATCTAGGTACCTCTCAATGTTTTGACGCCTCTTCTTGAGAAATCCCTCAAGTTTATCAAGTTGTACGAGACCAAAGGCTGCATTCATCTCACAGGCTTTAAGATGATACCCCGCGACACCGTAAAGAAACTTCCAGTCGTAAGGAATGCCATCAACTGAATGATTGAAGCGTTCACTGGGTTCTTCGATATTGTCACCGATGCGTCCCCAATCACGGAACATGAGGGCTCTCTTGAGGTGTTCGTCATCATTAAACATCACCATACCACCACAACCACCCGCGGTGATTACATGACTGGCATAAAAACTGGTAGTACTGATATCCGTACATGATGTATGAGTCATAGTATCGGCCGAATCTTCAAAGAGAATGAGATCGGGAAACGCTTCATGTATGGCTTCCCAGTCGGGAACATTCCCGATAAGGTTAGGGAGAAGGAGACACTTTGTTTCTGGTGTGACAACCTTCTTGAGATCATCTATAGTTGGGACGTATGAATCTACACCAACATCACAGAATACGGGTTTGAGACCGAGTTGCATGAGAGGAGCTACGGTCGTAGCGAACCCACATGAGGGTGTAACGACTTCGGATCCTTTTGGAAGATCTAGAGCGCATAGACCTAGGAGAATCGCACTACTCCCCGAATTTACAAACAGACCACGTTTCTTACCAAAATACTCAGAGACCCGTTTCTCAAATTCAATTGTACGCTCACCAAAACCTGCAAGCCACCCGTCTCGGAGACAGTTCTCGACAGCTTTGATTTCTTCTTCACCATAAGATTCAAACTTATTTGGTGCGTACCAAACCTTCTTCGGCATTTAGTTAAAGATAATTTAATTCTTTAAATCAGATGACGCGGGTGTTAATCACTGGGGCACGAGGTTTTGTTGGTGCGTCTATGATTGAACACTTTCTCGAACATACAGATTATGTCATGTACTATACAAAAAGACCATACAAGAGTGATGATAGACTAAATAGTATAATGACCAGGTCACGGGTCTTTGAATGGAATGGTGAAGACATAGATATTATACTACACGCAGCGGGTAATCCAAGTTCTATAGCGTGTATAGAAAATCCTACACATGCGATCGGTGATAACATTTTAGAGACTGCGCGTACATTAGAAATAGGAAGAAAATATAAGGTAAAACATTTTATATATTTTAGTTCTGTTGAAGTGTATGGAAAACATGGGGTTTGTTATGAAGAAGATCTGTGTCATGCTAGGAATATGTATGCGGCATCTAAACTTTCTGGAGAACAAATGTGTAAAGCATATGAATCAAGCTATGGTGTTCAATGTTCGATAGTTAGATTAGGTAATACATTTGGTCATTTCTGTCAAAAAGAAAGATTTCCAATGATTGCAATTAAAAAACTATTGAACAATGAAAAGTTTGTGATTTATACACATGATGGAAATATCGTTGGGAGAAGATGGACATCTATACATGATGTAGCTGAAATGGTGAGTTTTATACTCGAGCAACCACCGGGTAAAATATATAACACAACGGGTGATTTTATGACAAACCTTCAGTTTTTAGAGTGTATAGCCAAAGCCATGGATAAGGATGGATTTGATTTTGAATTAGTAGAGGAGAATATACCCGGTAGGATAGGTAATCAGGATGCACCACCAGATCTTATTCGATCTTTGGGATGGAAATCATCTAAAACCTTTGATGAAAAGATTAAGAAGTTTGTTAGTTCCACCCTAGCTTCTTCTTAGGGGGGACTGGTACAATCATGTCTTTTTCAAAGTCGATATAGGGAGTCATATTTTCAAGTGAGTTTCCAAACTCTAATTTAGGATAAATTTTTTGCGTCTCTGGTATGGGAATATCTTGTAAAGTTTTCACACCATAGGCTTCTGCGATTTTTACAAAATCTACTTCATCCCCAAATACATCACTCTTAGATGTCGCAACATATTTTGAATTGAAGTAACTATCTTGGAACTGTTTAATAATTCCATATCCACTATTGTTTAAAATTATAATTTCAATTGGGAGGTCGTACTTTTTGACAGTTGATAATTCTTGAATATTCATTTGAAACCCACCATCACCAGCGATACAACAAACCTTCTTACCCGTTCCTATCGCGGCACCAATCGCGATAGGAAGCGCACACCCCATAGACGCATTACTAAAATTTGTGAAAAGCTTTTGTCCATCCTTGAGCATGGCGCATTGCATTGTCCATACCAGATTACCACCTATATCTGGTACTATTATACAGTCACCTGGGAGATCACTGAAAAACCCATCTAGGTGATCATAAACAACTGAGTCACCTTTACGCATCTTCTCTTCATCGTATTTCTGCTTCCATTCATTAACCTTGTTAACCCATAGTTGAATACTTGCTTCAGATGCCTCTGGAGGGGTGGAAAGGCAGGGGCCCATTTCGAAAGAAGAGTCATTGGCATATCCATCGATGATAACACTATCGAAGAAATTCTTGGCATCGCTCACTATACTGAGGTCAATTTCAACACCCTTTTCCGGCATTTTGTTAATTTCTTCTGCATCAACGTCTACCATAATCTTTTTTGAATGAACGGAAAACATGGATCCGTTTCCACCAATTTGACGACTGTCGAGGCGACTCCCGACAGATATAACAAGGTCTGCATTTTGAACAGCATAATTCGCAACTCTATCACCATAAACACCTAGAGAACCTATGCGAAGTGGGTGGTCAGTTGCACATATATCAAATGCGCCCCACGAAACCATGAATGGTATACCAGTCTTTTCAATAAACTCTATAGCCTCTTTCTCGGCTCTCGCAAGTTTTACACCATGACCAAATATAACAATCGGTCGCTTACTCTTGTAAATGTATCCCGAAATGTCATATTGTGGAGTGACTCTGTGACTGTGTGTCACGAGGTTAATATTTACATCCTGAATCGTAGTCATTTGAAGATTTACAGGTAAGTCCATGAGTACCGGTCCATATCGTGGTGTCTTCAGTTCAGTTAACAACTCCTTGAGAACACCCTCGAGTTGTCCAAGTTCTGAGACATGTACAGACATCTTAGTGACATCCTCAAACATCTTAGCTACAGGCATTTCTTGAAACCCACACTGTCGGGGCTTTGATTGGAAATTTGATAGATCTTCTTTCGTGTTCACTTGACCAGTGATGAAAAATACAGGTACAGAGTCGTACCAACATCCACATACACCATTTAAGATATTCTGAACACCCGGACCACTCGTCACGCACACACAAGCAACTTTACCACAGCTTCTGTAATACCCCTCAGCGGCCATAGCTGCTGATTGTTCGTGTTGAAAACAATAATATTTCACTTTGGGGTTTAGAGAAACTGCATTTATGAATGGAACTATAGACCCACCAGTTACTACAAAATATGTATCTATACCATTCAAGTAAAGTGTGTCTATGATATAATCACAAGTATTCATTTGTAATAATTGTTTACAAATCTTTAATCATAATATTGAAACTTAAAGATGTCTACGATATCTATTACATATGATAGGTGTTGTATCGGTACATGACCAAAAATACGAACCCTTAGCTGAATGGACTCTCCATAAGAATAAGAAAGAATACTGTAAAAAACATGGGTATATACTCGAATACGCCGACGATGGTGGAGCTTCTCTAACTGGAAAGCCTATGATGTGGCCACCACCGATTCCCGACACCCATATCCCGATTGGGTGGGGTAAAATATTTCTCATTAAAGATGTGTTCAGGAGACATCCAGAAGTTGAATGGGTTTTTAGCACCGATTGCGATGTTATGATTACGAATTTTGATACAAAGATTGAAGATATCATTAAGGAACATGCGGGTGAAAATACACATGTCATGATTCCAGCTGATTGTAACGGTATTAACTGTGGAAATATGCTCGTTAAAAATACTCCTATAGGAAAGGCATTTCTTAACACAGTGATTTCGGGTATGCCACTTTACAGGAATTGGTACATGGTAGAAAATCAACTTATACAAGATTTGGCTATAGGTTCACATTTACGAGAGAATGGTATCACCCCCGGTGGAACATTCTGGGCAGAAGTCATTAAGGTTTTACCTCAACGTGTAATGAATTCGTATGATTATACTAAATTGCCACTCCTAAAAAATAGACCCAACTTCAATGATATATTGGGAACAGATGGGCAATGGCAAAAAGATGATTTTCTTATCCAATGGCCAGCCACTGATCTCGAATATAGAATTAATGCCGCCAAAGACCTAAGTGAAAATAAATCTCCATGAATGCTATGGACGAACACGTAGAGTTCAAAGATTCTTATCAGGACCTAGAAGCTAAGGCGGATGATATAGCACACAGTCTCAGTAAATTACCTATTGATTACAAACTCGCCGACCGATGTGCCGAAATTGAATTTTCTGTAGAAGATATAAAAGAGTGGTATGACAAACGAAAGAAAAATTTTGAAGAATACGAATCGGAAAAGAAATTCGTATTAAACATGATAACAACACTTGATAAACAGTTAAGAGACTTGAATAATGACGTGGAAAATTTCAAATTACGAGAGTTTTCTCATGACCAACACGGAGGGTCGTATTCACGATTACCTCAAATCCGGCGTCCGTAATATTTTTACAAAACGCTACATCTTCAGAGCATGTATCTCTGATGATGGTCCCATCTTCAGCTTCAATCTCTATGAGAGGGTAGCTAAAGTATGGATACTTTAACTTTTCAATCACCCCCTTACGACACGCGAAGAATCCCATACCATTATAAGCGACTGGAACGAACTTTGGGGCCTTCTCAAAGTCGTCGATTTGTGCAAATTGAAACGACCCCATTTTCTTAAAATAGTCTACATTCCACTCTTTGACACATGCATAATGTGTAAGATCTTCCATTCGATAGAGTCCGGAAACAACTGGGTATTTCTCTGTATTATCTACGAGTTCAATAACCTGCTCGGGTGTAAACACGATATCCGAGTCTATGGTAAGCCATACATCGTAATCTAACTTCCCATCGAATGGAGATTGGTTAGCACCTTTAAGAACATCGAGACCCAATGTTTTCATTCGCGAAAAGGTGACATAACTAGAGTACTCATTGGTCATTACAATTTCATATCCTCGAGATTTCATAGTCATGATTGTATTGATGAGATTCATCATGAACCTCCCTGAATACGTTCGACCGGGTAGTGCGATGATGACCTTTGTCATTTTGATAGAATACCGAGCACTTCTTTAACCGCTGGATGACGGACAATATCTTCATCTTCCATTCTGACGTGTGCAATGTACTCAAGATCTCGACATTGCATCTTGTATATAAGATCTTCAAGACCATTTTCTGGACCAAGGTCAGATTGTTCGAGATCACCAGTCACGATGAGTTTAGTCCCCTCACCGACACGTGTCAATAACATCTTCATTTGATTGGATGTGGCGTTTTGCATCTCATCCGCGATGATGAGTGTATCAGTGAATGTTCGACCTCGCATGTACCCAAGTGGTTCTATCTTGACAAATCGATCAATCTGATTGTATGAGAAATATTGTTCAAAAATATCAAACATAGGTTTTGTCCATGGTTCCATCTTCTGGTCCATGTCTCCGGGGAGGTATCCCATATCCTCATCCGCTGCTACGATTGGTCGGGTCAACACAATTTTAGGTCGCTGATACCTGGTCACATGTTCGAGGGCAATCTGACATGCGAGCATCGTCTTCCCAGATCCTGCTGGCCCAGTTCCTATCACAATAGGTTTAGGTGATCTGAGGGCGAGCATGTATCTACATTGACCGGGAGTCTTTGGGAAGTTCATCTATAATGAGCAACGGTTTTATTCACAGTCACTTTCACTCTCATTGAATTCGGAAGAATAATCAATCGAATCGAGTGTTCTTGGCTCTTCTATTTTACCACAATATTTCTCGGGGTTTTCATTTAGAATGCGTATCCATTTTAGGTATACCTTGGGTAATGCATCATAGACTTGCTCTCTGGCTTTATCGAAATTATTGCGTGTGAGAACATTTTGTGTCACAGCGATAGAATCCTCAAAGTTTACGGTTACGTGCCACCAATCACTCGGTAAAAAGACGGTTTCACCTGGAAGTTGTATGATATCCTTATGTGGTAAGTGTTTATATTTGGGGTATTCTTTTAGAAACCATTCAGCGCCCCGTATAACCGAATTGAAGTCATCCTCAGATTTAAAAGTTTTGGGTGGAAATAATATCCATCGTTTCTTTCCCTGTATCATGGTATTCCATGCGCTTGTACACACTGGGTCTACATGGAGTGATGTACCAGCTCCTCTTGTACTCAGCAACAACCATCTAAAGTTTGGTCGTTCTTTTTCAGATAGACATTCAAATAGATCTTCATCGAACCATTCGGGTATTGTGTATTCGTTCAGAAGCTCTCTCATTTTTTTACCTTTATTCGCAAATGTGCTATCAAATATAAATATCGGTTCATCATCTTGTCTATGTTTTGGTGAATGTATGTAATGGTAATAATAATCGTATTTAAGTCTATTGTTTCCAGTCACATTAAACTTACACTTTCCGAAACGCTCTTTGAAACTTTCGAATGACCAATTTTTCATCGCACTCCATTCATTTGGTACATCTTGGATTATACACGGTGTATTTGTATGTAGATAATTCTCTTTGAAATGCTCCTTTGAAGTTGTCTTCACAGAGATGTAATCTACTGACTCACCAAACGGTGTTTCCAGATTTACAGAATCAAATAACTTAGCTATACCTCGATAGTCCCACGTTGATTCTATATCCTTTTTAAATGCTCGTAAACGTGTACCAGCTCTACACGTTTCATGGAAGTCACCCACATAGTTCACCGTTTCGTCATTACTTGCATAAATATGATACAGAATTAACACAAGTAAAACTGTGATCGGTAATATATATGATCTACGCATCTGAATTATTTCGTTATTTTTTTTATTAATATATTACAACATGGATTTCCACTTCATTAAGTTAAATTATAACGGTACATATCTAAGTCTTGTGGATCCTAAATCGAAATCTCGTTTTGTATGTTTCGCTGAAAAGGATATGGCGATGAAATGTGTAGATTATGCAGCGGAATTTAGAGCAAGAAATCGTATATGGCCCTCCTTAGATATGTCTTCAGAAAATAGAAAATTAGAATTAAATGAAGAGGTAAAATTTCCATATGGTTCCCCTCGAATAATAAAACGTTCACTGGATATTGAAACATTTGATTTCAATACTTTAGATAAAATAGCGTGTAGAACAAACGTCTCATTTTACTGTATAATAGCTTTTGACGTGATTTTTCGTAACGACAGTGAAAGTATAAAGATGTCTGGCCAAGAAATGGATGGTGTTGCAAATCCCGAGGATTTCGGTGAATGGATGGATTTTAGCTTAAAAATAAAGTAAGTGGTATTTATAAGATGTGTGGTATTTTAGCATTTTTTGGTGAAGGAGTAGATGTTTCATCATATCTCCTTTCTCATCGAGGACCTGATGATTATGAAACAAAGACATTGGGTAAATGTCGTATGGACTATTATCGTTTGTGTATAAATGACTTAACAAAAGCTGGTATGCAACCTTTCACAAAGGATGGGTGCATGTTGATTTGTAATGGTGAAATTTACAATCACAATAAATTTAGAACTGGTTCCGAGAAGAGTCAGAGTGACTGTGAAGTTTTACTCCCTCTCATAAAAAGTTTCGGTATGGTTAAAACTATGGAAATGATCAATGGTGACTTTGCCATCGTGTATTCTGATGGGAAGAGAATCATGGCGGCGAGAGACCCCGTCGGAGTCCGACCTCTATTTTATACACGATACGCCGATGGTTCAATCGCATTTTCAAGTGAGGTAAAGGCGTTACGATTTTTGAACTCAAAAATTGATATATTCCCCCCGGGTCATATATATGATTCGTACATTGATGATTTCGTGTGCTACCACACCGGATATTGGAACGTGCATAAATATATTGAAACACCAAATGTCCACGATCAGATTAAGGATGTATTTGAGACTGCTGTACATGACCGAATTGCCACGACTGACCGAGAAATAGGATTTCTTCTCTCCGGTGGATTGGATAGTAGTTTAATCGCTTCGATTGCTTCTCGGAAACTTGGTAAAATCAAAACATTTTCGATTGGTTTAGAAGGGAGTCCTGACTTAAAAGCGGCGCGTAAGGTTGCTGACTACCTCAACACAGATCATACAGAAGTTAAGTTCACTGTCAGTGATGGAATCGCACATCTGGGAGATGTGATTTTCAGCCTCGAGTCGTATGACACTACAACAGTAAGAGCGAGTACACCTATGTGGTTATTGTGTAAATACATCAAAGAAAATACAGATTGTCGTTATATATTCTCTGGTGAGGGGAGCGATGAAATTCTAGGTGGATATCTCTATTTCCATAACGCACCTTCCGTTGATGAGTTTGCATATGAAAATATGCGTCGTCTTCGTTTGATCCACCAGTTTGATGGATTACGCGCGGATAGGTGTGCGGGAGCTCATGGTTTAGATTTGGTTGTTCCATTTCTAGACAAGCAATTCATAGACACTTGTATGACTATAAACCAGAATTTGAAGATAGATCCAATTGAAAAACGCATATTGAGGGAGGCGTTTATAGGTTATCTACCAGATGAGATTTTATGGAGACAAAAGGATGGAATGAGCGACGCAGTCGGGACAAATTGGGTAGATGAAATCAAAGTGTACGCAGAAAGAGATGTCACTGACAAGGTTTTCAGAGACACTAAAAGTAGAAGCCGTGGTCATAATATACCGATAACAAAGGAAGAGGCGTTATATCGGAACATTTTCTGGAAGTTTTATGGTGAAGATTGTGATCATCTCATTACAGAAATATGGAGACCAAAATGGACTAAAGTAAGAGACCCGAGTGCGCGCTTACTTATAGAAAAGAATCATACCTAATATAAATGGCGGACTTTGTAAAGAATTTCAACTGTAAAAACGAGGACCATGTGATGTGGTTGAAGAAACTTGGTGGAGTAATGGCCAAGTCGATGTCTGGTGAGAGGATCAATGTTGAGGCTGCCGTGAATGATAACCCTCTACCAACTAAACCCGTTATTTCTAATGTGGCTGACTGGGCGTATGTACACTTTCAGTTATGTATGAAGTATGCGAACGCAGTTCTAAGTGAGGATGCGTTCGTCCCCGGGAAGAAGTGATAAATATTCATCTAGAGAAAAATCTTGTGGATCTGAGTTTTCATCCATGCGCACCAATAACATCTTACCATAAACCTCTTCATCTTCAAATGGTTTTGGTAAGATATTATCATTCTTAATTAATCCGGGGTTTTCGGGTTTCATTATGACCACATCTATGTCAGGCCACTGACCAATAAATGTGGCTCTCCCGGAAAGTATTTTGAACACTTCGTTTTTTGAAGGTTCTATATCTAAGTGTATTTGTTCTATAGAGTCACGTGTTTCGTGTATAAGAACAGCCAATGTCATCTTAAGAGATGTGTATAAAAAAAATATTCATAGAATATAAATGTTTAAGCTCCGTGAGAAGCATATTTTGGTTGTAGTTTTGGCCGTGATAGCTATCATAGGTATTCGGTATTTAAGGGAGACGTACCGCCCAGAGGGTTCTGATTACCGATATGGGTTCGTAGATACCAACCCTGCCCGTAGAACGTCCCAATTCTTCGATAACTGTTCTCCTGAGAATATGGAAGACTGTACAAGAAACAATCCGTACGAAGGTCTTCCTTTGCCCTAAGTTACATAAAAGAATGAGTCTTTTATAAGATAAGTACAATGGAGAATCCGACCAGGTGTTTTGTGATTAAACGCCTATCTGATCTTCTCGAGATTCCCGAAGATGATACAATCTGTTTGAATCTCGAGAAGAATATTCTAAATCACTCTATTGAAAAATGCCAAAACCCTAATGATGCCGCGTGGGAAAATCATCGTTTCGTGAATGTCTATAAACACAAGTTTCTACAACTTCAATACAACCTGAGGCAATCACCCGAATTGAAAACTAAAATCGTTAAGAAGCTGTTAAAAACTAAAGATGTAATCAATATGAAACCAGACGAATTATGGTATGATGGACCATATGCCAAGAGAATTGAAGAGAAGATTCATCTTGATATGAGAAAGCAATATCTCGCTAAAGAAGCGAAAGATAGTTTAGTGGGCTTTTTTACATGTGGGAGATGCAAATCTAAGAAAACCACGTATTATCAGCTTCAAACGCGTTCGGCTGATGAACCTATGACAACGTTTGTGAGTTGTCTCAATTGTGAGAAAAATTGGAAGTGTTGATGTAGTGTTGAGAATCTGTTAAATCTGTTGGCATATCTCCAACTGATAATATGAATCTATACGGTAACGCCCTTTTCATTGCTGATTTCGTTTGTGGTGTAGTGAAACCTAGATAGTCGTATGAAATATTAAACGATGCGAGTTCATTAGCTGTCCAATTTATAATTTCTTCGGTGCCTAACCTTGCTGTGATTATAACAATTTTATACCCTAAATACTGAGCCCTGTACAATAACTCGATAATGGGAAATATTGGTTGTTTATTTACAAATATAAGAGTGTCATCTATATCAAACATTACCGCATCACCCTCCGTAACCGTTCTGTTTGATATGTACTCTATTCCTACACTCTTAAGATTTTCCATTAATTATATTAAAGATTTAAATTAAAAACTTGACAGGTATGATTGTCGATGTACAATGCGATGATCATAGCGTTCATATAGCTAAAATTGTTAAGGATTCTGGTGATTCTTGTTCGGTTAAATTTCTTGAAAGAATTCATTCGAGTGTTTTCAAGTTTAGTGATCATGTAGAGATGATAGAGCGGGATTCCATATCCGGTTTTTATGATGTTGATAATTTGGAAGACACTGGTATTTACGTACATACCCAAAGAGGATATGAACTCATCGATGATAGTGAAGATGAAGATTTCACATGCAGTGATGTTGAAAGTGAAGAAAGTGATGATGTGTCTTTGATTGATGAAGAAGACCTAAGTTCTCTATAGTTTTATATAAAGTAAAGAAAATGGAGTATAAAGAACCTAAAAAACGCGTGACTAAGAATGATAAGAAAAACAAAAAAGGTGTATACACATCGAAACATATACGAAACATACTTAAACAAAAAGAGGCAGCTATAGATAAGAGAAACGATGGCCCCGTACCACCCCCCAAATGCTCACTATTCCCAAATGGACGTGTCTGAATATTCGGAGACGGAAATTTTCAAGTTTATGGGAAAGACTGGTAAGAAGTTTTACTGGCTCACACAAAAACTGGGACTTGATTACCTGTGGTACGATAAAAAGAGAAAAATCATCGAAATTTGGGGACCGTATTATACGCACGTCAATCAGCAATCAGCTCATGTAATCAAATGTGAGATGGATTTTTTTTTAAAACCTAAGTTAGAGGAACTCGCGTCCAATAACCAAGATGAGCATGTACAAGCGACCGTCGAGGCGTGTTAAAATTGATCACGATGGTCGGTGTTCTGCACCAGCTAGAGAGGGTTCTTTTTTGTACAAACTATTGAATCCTCCACCTACGAAGTTTCCAGTGAAGGTAAAACAACCGGTGTATCACCAAGATGATTATCTAAAACTTCTAAAGGCGAGCGATGAACGCATGGGTCTTAAGTATGTCGACCCAGGGCTACCAATTGTGACTCCGATAGTGTACCCCGATCCACCACAAGAACCTGACTTACCATACAGTGATCACATTCGTGTGACGCTTAAAATCTTAAAGAGTGGTATCGTGCGGGTGAAAGTATACCCATCTATCGCAATACTAAATGAAAAGTATTGGAGTAAGTGTATAGTTGCACCACTGAAACCCGTTATACAGGCGTTTAAAGCCTATGGATTCAGTGACGATTTCATCAAGAATATTGAAAAATCTCAAAAAAAGGCAGATCTGTTTAAACAAAAGGTTGGTAAAATAATCGAAAAAATATTTGACAAGGAACCTGTTAAAAAAATCAAAAAGAAGAAGAAAGTTGAAGAGGTCATAGAAGAGGATATTCCACCAGTTCCCGATGAACCAGAGGAGGAGGAAACTCTCGATGTAGAACCCGATGAAGAAGAAGAGGTGGAGGAAGAGGAGTATATCTCTGACGGAGGAGAATGAGTACCTAAGTAGTTTTACATTTTTAATAAAAGTATCATCATGAATATATTTTTCCTTTCCCTACTCCCAATTGAAATCGCTCATATGTCATGTGATCAACATGTCGTCAAAATCCAATTGGAAATATGCCAAATGCTTTACACTGCGTGGCACTTTTCCAATGAGGAACATATTGTTCACGAACACGCCCCGTTTACAAAAGATGGAAAACGAAGAGGGTATCGTCCCGCGCATGTGAAACATCCTATGACCATGTGGATCGCATCAAGTCTTGAGAATTACTTGTACGCGTGTAAGATTGGTATTGCCTTGACTATGGAATATACCCACCGGTACGGAAAGATTCATACATGTGCACAACACCTCACATGGTTACATGAAAACAGACCCTCACATTTCAAGGAACGAAGAAGTGAGACAGCGTATTACTCTGAAGAAGGTATTCCCGAATGTATGCCCGAACAATACAGAAGACCTAGTATTACGGATGCGTATCGAATGTATTATATGATGGATAAGATGTCTTTTGCTCGATATAAAATCCCAGTGAATACTAAATGATTGTAGCGACAACTTTATTCGATCATCCCCACATCAAGGGTACCGTGGAGTTTGAAGAAAAAGGTACCAAAGTTGTGATTAAAGGAAATTTAAAATCGACAAAGTACAAAAATAGTTCACACGGATTCCATATACATGAGGCTGGTGATCTGAGTGACAAGTGTATGGGTGCATGTGGGCATTTCAACCCCTATAATAAGACGCATGGTGGACCTACATCTAAAGAGAGACATGTAGGAGATTTGGGAAATATTCGTTTCGACGCACGGGGTGTTGCTAAATTTAGAATGGAGGACAACCTGGTAAAATTGAGAGGAACAAAAGCTAATGTCATCGGAAGGTCGGTCGTTATTCATGAAGACCCCGATGATCTGGGTATGGGTAACCATAGTGATAGTTCTACAACTGGACATGCTGGTAAACGGATAACATGTGCGGTCATTGGATATTCTAAGCGGATGTGTACAAAAACATAACTTCGGGTCGAGTCTCGGGGTCACGATACCCCATCTCTTTCAAAAATGTATGTACTTCATTATCTGGTGTAAAATCATGTATCTCTATCAGAATCATGGGCATATGTTTTTTAATAGTTTCCTTAGCACCTTGTAAAGCTTGTAATTCATGACCTTCTACATCGATCTTTATTATGGATGGTACACCTTTATAAATATCGTCAAATCGTTCACATTTCACAAGAATCCCTTCACCTTTCATATCATCGGTTGGATGAAAGCTCGTCCCTCCATAGTTGATTTGTGTATTAGATTGACATCCTCTACTCGGTATAAATATCTCATCTATACGCTTTTCATTAGAAAGTGCACATGGATATACATTAATATCGTGTTGTGTTTTATTTACTTCAGCATTTTTGTCCACGATTGAATGGTACACAGGTTCAAATGAATGTACCGGACCAAACTCGGAAAAGATGAGTGTGTTGTACCCTATATTCGCACCCATATCTATGATGTCTGTACCCTGTTTATAATGTTTTTCTACATCCATACGCATCCATGCATCCCACTCGTACCCTCGAGCGATACATGGTCCGATGTACTCGTCATTGGCTATGACAAATACATCGTATTTTCCATTGTTTACTTTCACCACATTGACACTCATTACACTTCTATGTAATAATTTCTTTAATAACAATAAGAATGGTTGTTCTATTTGTCGTTCTAATTATTTCCGTAGTATTCATGTTAGTAAATATAAACGGCGATATTAGTTCATTATCAAAAAATAGACATGATGTTACTCATATGGTCAGGGAAATAGAAGAAATTCAAGATGTCCCCATCGAACGGACCATGGTCTATAAAACCGATAACCGAGATGCTACGTGGGCTCATACATCTAAGAGATCTTCTGTTCGTGAAATTCTGAATACATCCGATAAAAATGGTCGATTGCAATACAAGACTGATATGGAGGATAACGAGCATCCATTATGTGGAGTCATGAAGAAGTATTTCCCGGAACCGTATCATACACTGAGAGTGTGTTCTAAAAACTGGGAATTTAAGTCACACTTTGATTGTTCACATAATAGAGTTGTATGTATATATGGCACCAAGAGATTTTTGGTGTTTGACATGTACGATCACCCCAATGAATTAGACATTCTCGAATACACTAAGAATATGCCAATTGATAAACTGAAACCATTCTTGGAAGAGAATGGAATACATGTTCAAGATAACTATTTACAACCGGGTGATGAGTTATACATTAAACCAAAGATGTATCATAGAGTTGAATCAAATGATTCGAGTATAATCATAGGTCACGCACCACCACTGACACATATGAAAGCATGTAGTGAAAAGTTTAGTAAAATATGGCCTAAGCAGGGAAAACTTTGCACGAATAGTAGATGTATAGAGTAGATGACGTTCCGTAGTTGTCCTCATGGCGTATGGATTGTTCAGTGTAAAACATGTAATAGTGGTCCTATGTGTATTCATGGAGATATAAAAGATATATGCAAAACGTGTAATGAGAGAAAAAGTGGTTTAAAACAATCCCCACTTTATTATAAAGTATGTTCAGCATTGGAAAAAACTTTACCGCACCCACTGTCAAAGTTGATACCAAAGAACGAAAGGTGGAATACCACCCAAGAACATATACACAGTTTATCCAAGGGATCAAGAACCGTGAACTCCCTTCCGTAATCATACGACCCAACAAGAATATAGCAGTGTTTCAGGAAGAGAATGGGGATTATGGTGATGTTTCAATCCCACAGAATGAGCAGTTGTGGCAGACACTAATGGAAAGTGAGACTGAAGTTCTCATAGATAATACTCAACCGGTGTCCCTTATCGAGAATGTTGTCATGTTCTTTTTTATTGCTTACATATTTACCCTTGGTCGTACCCTATTCACCCCTAGAGGTGAAGGTGGTATGGGGATGCCAAATCCTTTCATGAAGTCTGCCGAATTTAATATGGAAAATGAGGTTACTACACGATTCAAGGATGTTGAGGGTATCGACTCAGCTAAGGATGAGCTCGAGGAGATTGTTGACTTTCTCAAAAACCCCGAAAAGTACTATGGAAGTGGTGCCCGAATCCCACGTGGCGCCCTCCTCGCTGGTGCCCCGGGTACTGGTAAGACCCTTCTAGCTCGTGCTATCGCAGGTGAATCGAGTGTACCCTTTGTACAGTGCTCTGCCGCGAGTTTCATTGAGATGTTCGTCGGTGTTGGCGCTAAGCGCGTCCGGGAACTCTTTGAGCAAGCGCGTGAAAATCAACCATGTATCATCTTCATTGATGAGATTGATGCGGTGGGAAAGAAGCGTGGTGGTACTACTACACCCGGTAATGATGAGCGTGAGCAGACTATCAACCAGCTTCTCACTGAGATGGATGGTTTTGACAATGAGACTGGTATCGTAGTGATTGCTGCGACAAATAGGATTGATATCCTAGATGATGCACTACTCCGCCCCGGTCGGTTCGACCGTAAGATTCAAGTGTCCCTTCCAAGTGTCAAGGGGCGCCTCAAGATTTTGGGTGTACATGCTCGTGGTAAGAAGTTTGCACCCGATGTGCGCCTCAAGAATATCGCTAAACAGACGACTGGATTCTCTGGTGCTGACTTGGCAAATCTGTTGAATGAGTGTGCTATTCGTGCCGTTAAGGATGGTGACGGTACCATCACAAACGATATTACTGAGAATGTCTACCAACGCATAGTCGTTGGGGCTAAGGGTGATGTGAAGTATTCTTTCCGTAAGAAGGAGCTTGTGGCCTACCATGAGGCTGGACACGCTATCGTCGGTGTTCTCGTACCAGACTATGACAAAGTTCGTAAGGTTTCTATCATGCCCCGAGGTGCTGCGGGTGGTGTGACTTTCTTCCAACCCTCTGAGGATAATGCAGACAGTCCATTCTACACGAAAGAGTATCTACTCGCTCAAATCCTCGTTGCCCTAGGTGGTCGTGCGGCTGAAGAGGTTATCTATGGAGCCAATCGTGTCACGACTGGTGCGAGTTCCGATTATGCGAGGGTCTACGAGATTGCTCGTGAAATGGTAACAACCTATGGCTTTGGTAAGAATAAGTATGATTACCGTAACCTGTCTCCCGCGGCTTCTATTAAAGTGGATAACGAGATTGAAACCATCGTGACACAGTGTTATAGGTATGCGCTCCAGATGTTGAAGGATAACAAGGACAAGTTGGAAGAACTCAAGGATTTACTCATCGAGGAGGAGATCGTCGATGGGGAAGTCGTGTATGATATGCTTGGACAGGGTCGTTGTAATTCGTTTGACTGTTCAGTTAGTTTCGATTAAGAGTTTTTGCTGGACGTACGCCTGGGAGGGGTACGTGTGTTATTTAGGTTGACAATTCGGTTGGAAGGGGGTACGGGAGTATTTGCCGTAGCCGCGGGGGAAGCGTAGAGCATATTGAAAATTTTTACAACTACACTCTTAGTCATGGGAATACCCTTAGACATCATACCAGTCACCATCTTGACGGCACCAGATATGACCGCTACGGAGGTCATGGGACCCGCCATGATGGCGATCATAGTCATAACAAATGCGTAAGGACCGAGGAACTGGGCGGTATTCTTCATGCTGCCGGTCATGATACGAGTGGTCGCACCCACATTCTCAGCACCCCTGGCGACAGTTTCAGTTCCAGCGGCCATAGTCCTCTTCACATCAGTGGAAGTTTTGGAGATGACGTTAAGGGCATTCTCACTCACACCTGTGACTGACGCAACAGTCTTCATGGGGAGGTTCATGACCTGGCGAAACGCATTAGAAGCGGCCGCTTTGGACGCGATGTTCTTGGCATTCTTATTAACGAGACGGGCACGGTTGAGTTCTTTAAGGGTCAAGGTGTTCGACTTGCTGTTAATTTCGAATGCGAGTTCGCGGAGGTTGGTGAGAGCCGCCTTTTGTTGAAGATTCATCTTCATATTATCAAGAGCGAACCTCTGATCGATAGCCCTCACATTACGGTTGTATTTCATACGTTGCTGCTTAATACCGAGGGCAAGGGTGGGGATGGATGTCATCGCTAGAAGAGTTGAGGTTATGACCGCAACAAAAATAGCAAGTTTCTTACCGGTAAAACCAGCCTTTTTTCCAGACCGGCGAATAGACGACTGGGCGTTATTCGATATGTTATTTCTTCGGTTCATAGGACTTACCGAACCGACAGACTCTGCGGACATTTATAATACCCTGACAAAAAAAATTAGACCACCCTAGAAAATAGGTAATTACGACACGTGTACTTATCATATGAACCCATCTTTCTATTTTTAAAAATCATTTTTCCCTCCATTTCCAAGGTGACGAGTACATTTTTACTTGGAAGTAGATACACACAGTGATCGATATATTCATCAGTCATGGGTCCCA
>Ga0209406_1001089_pt1 | contig 20656 bp, 15 predicted proteins | sample COGITO_mtgs_1204_FD_184808 | JGI IMG/M metagenome (GOLD analysis project Ga0209406, IMG submission 184808) | Pelagic marine microbial communities from North Sea - COGITO_mtgs_120426 (SPAdes) (version 2) | ecosystem: Environmental > Aquatic > Marine > Epipelagic ...
AGAAAGCGCGTCCATTTCCTAAGGGGCGTCAGGTCGTACCTTCTGCACTTAAAGACGTGCAGAAACTCCTTACAGGTAAGTCTCTCGCAAGTGAAATGCTGATTGAGCACTTACATCTTATTCAAGATAAATTCGGACATTTGTCTGCAGAGCATTTGGCGGCGCTGGCGGAAGAAATGAAATTAGCCCAGGCCGAAGTCTACGAAGTTGCGACCTTCTATCATCATTTTGATGTCGTACGGGAGGGTGAGAATGCTCCCCCAGAAATCACGATCCGAGTTTGTGACTCGCTCAGTTGTGAGATGGCAGGCGCACAAGACATTATGAAGGCTTTAAAGGATAAAGCGCCAAAGTATGTTCGTGTGCAGCATGCGCCATGTATGGGCTTATGTGACAAAGCACCAGCCGCAGCTATTGGCAAAAACTATACGGGTGATGTCTCAGTCTCGAATTTACTCAAGGCGGCAAAAGCCCGAGATGTAAAACCGGAAAAGCCCAAGTATCAAACCTTCGATGCGTATGTGAAGGATGGCGGCTACAAGGTTCTGAAGAAGCTCCGAAAGGGTGCGAAATCTCCAGACGACGTTATTGAAACATTGCTTGAAGCTGGGCTGCGCGGGCTCGGTGGTGCAGGTTTTCCATCAGGCCAGAAATGGAAATTTGTACGTGCTGTCGAAGGCACGCGTTATATGTGTATCAACGCAGACGAAGGTGAGCCTGGAACTTTTAAAGACCGATTATACCTGCAAACTAAGCCGCATCAATTCCTCGAAGGTATGTTAATTGGTGCATGGGGCGTAGAAGCTGATGCTGTCTATATTTATCTTCGTGATGAGTATCCAGCGATCCGAAATATCCTCGTCAAAGAAATAGCGCTTCTCGAAAAAAAGAAGATCATTAAACCTGGGTATGTCCATCTTCGTCGTGGCGCAGGTGCGTATATCTGTGGTGAAGAAAGCGCGATGATTGAGAGTATCGAAGGCAAACGCGGCCTACCAAGGCACCGACCGCCTTATGTGGCTCAAGTTGGTTTGTTTGGCCGCCCGACGTTAGTTCACAACGTTGAAACTGTTTACTGGATGCCGGAAATTCTCGCCAAAGGGGCCGATTGGTTCATTAAAGAAGGACGTGAAGGGCATAAGGGAAATCGTTCATACTCGGTATCGGGACGTGTGAAGAAACCGGGTGTTGTTCTAACCGCAGCTGGTGCAACGGCCGAAGAGCTGATTGAACTTTGCGGTGGCATGGAAAGAGACCACACCTTTAAAGGATATCTTCCAGGCGGTCCTTCAGGCGGGATACTGCCTGCCAAGATGGGCAATCTTCCATTAGATTTCGGCCAGCTTGAAAAGTATGGGTCGTTTGTGGGGTCACACGCTGTCGTCATTTTATCAGACAAAGATCACATGCGTGATGTGTCGGTGAATTTGCTTAAGTTCTTTGAAGACGAAAGCTGTGGTCAGTGCACACCGTGTCGTGTTGGCTGTGAAAAAGCCGTAAAGCTGATGAGTGCGAAAAAGTGGAATACAAACTTGCTTGGGCAACTATCAGGTGCGATGACGGATGCATCAATTTGTGGCCTTGGCCAGGCGGCACCAAACCCTATTAAATCGGTAATAAAATACTTCAAGAAGGATGTTTCCTGATGTCGGATAAAATCACCTTCAACCTAGATGGCAAAAAAGTAATAGCTGAACTGGGCGAATCCATTTGGCAGGTAGCGAAACGACAAGGCACAACGATCCCGCATCTATGCTGGAAAGACGAACCAGGTTACCGGGCCGATGGAAATTGTCGCGCCTGTATGGTTGAAGTTGAGGGTGAGCGAGTTCTAGCGGCTTCATGTGTGCGTCAGCCAACTGCAGGCATGAATGTTATCACGCAGTCTGAGCGCGCGAAGACGTCACGCAAAATGGTGATTGAGCTTTTACTCGCAGACCAGCCCAAGATGAAAGACGCCCACGATAGTGAGTCAGATTTCATCGGTTGGACGAAGGCGATGAACGTAAAGACGTCACGATTCCCTAAATCCAAACGACCAAAAACAGATATCTCCCACTCGGCTATGGCCGTCAATTTAGATGCATGTATTCATTGTAACTTGTGTGTACGCGCATGCCGTGAAGTGCAGGTGAATGATGTTATTGGCATGGCGTCACGGGGCGCTGATTCAAAGATCGTCTTTGATTTTGATGATCCTATGGGACAATCCAGCTGCGTTGCATGTGGCGAATGTGTGCAGATATGCCCAACGGGCGCGCTCATGCCGAAAACGATTGTTGATGACAAGGGCCGGGGTGGTCGTGTTGCTGACCGTGAAGTGAACTCGGTCTGCCCATATTGTGGTGTTGGTTGCCAAATCACTTACAAGATACGTAATAACAAGAAAACAGGCCGTGATGAAATCGCTTGGGTCGAAGGTGCTGGCGGAAAGTCGAACGAAAATCGTTTATGCGTCAAAGGTCGATTTGGTTTTGATTATGTCACCAGTCCAGAGCGCCTTACCAAACCGTTGATCCGTATTCCCGGCAAGCCCAAGGGGCTGAACATGGATCCAAGTAAGCCTTTGGAGAACTTCCGTGAGGCAACATGGGATGAAGCGCTTAAGGTTGCGGCCAAAGGTCTGAAGACTATTCGGAAAGAAAAAGGCCCAAAGGCACTTGCTGGTTTTGGTTCTGCAAAATGTTCAAACGAAGAAGCGTATCTTTTCCAGAAACTGGTTCGTACCGGTTTTGGCTCTAACAACGTTGATCATTGTACACGGCTTTGTCATGCGTCGTCTGTTGCTGCATTGATGGAAACGATTGGTTCAGGTGCGGTTACAGCACCTTTCATGGCCGTTAAAGATTCTGATGTGATCATTGTGATTGGTGCCAATCCAACAGAGAACCATCCCGTTGCGGCCACTTACTTCAAACAAGCTGCAAAACGTGGTGCCGAGTTGATTGTGATGGATCCTCGTGGGCAGGGACTTAAACGACATTCAACGCATATGCTTCAGTTTAAGTCAGGCTCAGACGTCGCGATGTTGAATGCCATTATGCATGTGATTGTCGAAGAGGATCTGTACGACAAGCAATACATCCAGTCACATACCGAGGGCTTCAAGAATATTAAAAAGCACCTCAAAGATTTCTCGCCTGAAAAGATGGCTGAAATTTGTGGTATTGATGCGGGCGAGCTTCGAACCGTTGCCCGCAAGTATGCAACAGCAGGTCGTTCGATCATCTTTTGGGGGATGGGCGTTTCTCAGCATACGCACGGCACTGACAACGCAAGATGCCTCATCTCGCTGGCCTTGATGACAGGCCAGACGGGGCGTCCCGGCACTGGATTGCACCCATTGCGTGGGCAGAACAATGTTCAGGGCGCGTCTGACGCGGGTCTTATCCCGATGTTGTTGCCCGATTATATGAAGGTTGGGGATACGGACATTCGCGCCAAGTTTGAAAAGCTTTGGGGCGCTGAGCTTGATCCAAATCCGGGCTTAACGGTTGTTGAGATTATAAACGCTATTCACAGTGACGAGATCACGGGGATGTACATTATGGGTGAAAACCCGGCGATGTCAGATCCTGATGCCAATCATGCACGTGCTGCCTTGGCCAAGCTCGATCATCTTGTCGTACAGGACATTTTCCTCACAGAAACGGCGATGTTTGCTGACGTCGTTCTGCCCGCCACAGCATGGCCGGAAAAAGATGGCACAGTCTCCAATACCAACCGTCAGGTCCAAATGGGCCGGAAGGCGCTCGATGCACCGGGCGAGGCAAAGCCAGACTGGTGGATCACACAAGCCATTGCAAAAGGCATGGGGCTTAAGTGGACGTACCGTAAGCCTGAAGATGTGTTTACTGAAATGAAGCAGGCGATGCCGTCGTTGAATAATATTACTTGGGACCGTTTGGAAAATGAAAACTCTGTGACGTATCCTTGTCCGGCTATTGACCATCCTGGTGATGACATCGTGTTTGCGGATCGTTTCCCAACTAATGATGGTCTGGGCAAGTTCGTGCCTGCGAGTGTTCGGGCACCAAACGAAGTTCCAGATAAGAAGTTCCCGTTTATTCTGATTACAGGCCGTCAGTTAGAGCACTGGCACACCGGTGCAATGACCCGCCGATCTTATGTTTTGGATCAGGTGCAACCATCGCCAACCGTTCAGATGAACATGAAGGATATTGATAAATTCGGCATAAATCCAGGTGATATGGTGAAAGTATCGACTAGGCGTGGTGAAGTTAAAATTGCTGTGCGTGTGGATAATATGGTGTCACCAGGTACAGTGTTTATTCCGTTTGCCTATGTTGAGGCGTCGGCAAACGAATTGACCAACCCACAGCTCGATCCGATTGGTAAAATTCCTGAATTTAAATACTGTGCAGCGAGAGTTGAACCGCTTCACTGATTGCACATTGCCTCAGATACAAAAAACCGCCGCTGATCAGAGATGACCGGCGGCGGTTTTTGTTTGCATAGAAAGCCTATAGGGCTTCGTCGCCCGTTTCTCCCGTTCGAATACGTACCGCTTGAGAAACGTCGAGAACGAAAATCTTTCCGTCACCGATCTTCCCTGTTTCAGCGGATAATCGAATTGATTCGACAACTCGCTCAGCTCGACCGTCATCGACAACGATTTCGATACGAACTTTGGGTACAAACTCGATATTGTATTCAGCGCCGCGATAAATTTCGGTCTGACCTTTTTGGCGACCGAAGCCTTTGACCTCAGAAACGGTCATGCCTTCGATGCCAAGTTCGGTAAGCGCGTTCCGAACGGCATCGAGCTTAAACGGCTTTATAACTGCCATAATGAGTTTCATCTTTCTCTCCTCCGTTTCGGTTTAGAAATTGTAATCGCGTTCGCCGTGATACGAAAGGTCGAGCCCTTCTTCGGCTTCATCATCAGAAACACGCAAGCCACAGATGGCTTTGGTGATGTAAACAATGATAAGTGTCGCAATCGCAGACCAGGCAATTGTCGCAACAACACCGATGACTTGGACTGTCATCTGGTCTGTCACAGTAACGCCGTCACCGAGCCCAACGCCGCCTAAGCTTTCAAGTGCGAAGAATGCGGCTGCGATTGTGCCAATAATGCCGCCAACACCGTGCACCGCGAAAACGTCTAGGGAGTCATCAAGGTTCATTTTGCTTTTTACGAACCCAACAGCACCGTAGCAGATGAATCCGCCAAGCAGGCCAATGCATAATCCGCCGATAGGTCCGACAAAACCAGAAGCTGGTGTGATTGTTGCCAATCCTGCAACCATCCCAGTGACAACACCAATAAGGCTCGGCTTGCCGAACTTCATCCATTCAATGGCAATCCAGACCAACGATGCTGTCGCAGCAGAAATATGGGTTACGGTCATTGCCATGCCTGCACTGCCATCAGCAGCAAGCGCGCTGCCGGCATTGAAGCCAAACCAGCCAACCCATAACATCGCAGCACCAATCATGGTCATGCCTGGACTGTGCGGTGGATGCAGGTGTTTTGGGTATCCTTGGCGTGCACCAAGAATTTTAACAATCACAAGTGCAGACGTACCGGCTGTCGCGTGAACAACAAGTCCACCAGCAAAATCCATCACACCCATTTCAGCGAGCCAACCGCCGCCCCAAACCCAATGGCATACGGGGGCGTATACGAAGATCATCCAAAGCACACTGATCATCATCATGGATGAGAACTTAATGCGTTCCACATACGCACCAACAATAAGTGCTGGTGTGATGATGGCGAAGGTCATCTGAAACATGAAGAAGACGCTTTCTGGAATATCACCGGACATTGAGTCGAAGCTCACACCTGAAAGCATGACTTTGCCGAGACCACCAATCCATGCATTGCCTTCATCGAAAGCGAGGCTATAGACGACACCCATCCAGAGAATGGATGCCATGCAGGCGATTGCAAAGCAGTGCATCAATACTGAAAGCACGTTTTTGGCTTGAACCAAACCACCGTAAAATAGGGCCAGACCCGGAAGTGTCATGAAAAGTACAAGCGCAGTGGACGTTAATATCCACGCAGTATTTGCGCCATTAAGTTCTTGAGCTGATGCAGGCGATGCAATAGCGATAACGGATAGGCCCAGCAATGCTGCGCCAACCCGGTTAAAAATAACCGACATGTGGTCTCCTCCAATATAAAAAGTTCGAAACCAATAGCTCTTCCAAGCCAACCTCTGGTCCGACCTTAGTGTATAAACCGTGATCATTTTTTATCTGAGTTGCCTAAATTGCAGGCAATTCTCACTTTTGACCTCACGGTTCTCCCATTACAGGCTCCACACAGCAATTCTGGGGCCAACTTTTAACGTGACAGTTTACAACGCGGGCTAGGTTCGTGAATATGGCGTCTGAATTTTTAAAAATAAGGAATATTGAAATGCGTACAGGTGGTCAGATGGTTGTGGAGGCGCTCGTCGCCAATGGTATTGATCGCGTGTTCTGCGTGCCTGGAGAGAGCTATCTCGCTGTTCTTGATGCGCTGTATGATGTTTCCAACAAAATCCACGTGACGGTATGTCGCCAAGAAGGCGGTGCAGCCAACATGGCTGAGGCTTATGGTAAGTTAACGGGTAAGCCAGGTGTCGTTATTGTGACCCGTGGTCCGGGCGCAACTAATGCATCAATTGGTGTGCACACTGGCTTTCAAGACTCAACGCCGATGATTGTCCTTATTGGGCAGGTAGCTGCTTACCAAGCCGACCGTGAGGCGTTCCAGGAGATTGATTATCGCCGTATGTTCGGCCAAATGGCGAAATGGGTCGCTGAAATCAACGAAACCTCACGTGTGCCTGAATATATGAGTAGAGCGTTTCAAACGGCAGTCGCGGGTCGCCCGGGTCCTGTCGTCTTGTCACTTCCTGAAGATATGTTATCGACCAAAGCCGATGCGCCAGAAACACGCCCTGTGACGATTGCCAAGCCAGGTGTTTCAGAATCGGATGTTGAGGCATTCCGCGACAGATTAGCTAAGGGTAAGCGTCCATTGGTGCTGGTCGGTGGCGGCGGCTGGTCTCCAGCAGCGTCAGAGGCATTAACGGTATTTGCCGAAGCGAATGACTTGCCTGTCGCGTGCGCATTTCGTCGTCAGGATAGCTTCGATAACTTGCATCCTTTATACGCGGGACACGTCGGCATCGGTGCGGATCCAAAATTGGTTGAGCGGGTGAAAACAGCAGATCCTTTGGTCGTGATTGGCCCCCGTTTGGGCGAGATGACCACTGCAGATTACGAGCTATTGAGTTCTCCGCACCCAACCCAGTCCTTGATACACGTTCATCCTTCCGGTGAAGAATTGAACCGGGTGTTTGCGGCTGAATTGCCAATCCAGGCAGATGTCACAAAATTCCTTCAAGCCTGCGCAGAAATGCCAGTTATTGAGACGCGAGCTTGGGCAGATGATGCCAAAGCGGCGCACGCAGATTTCATGACGTTCACGACCCCACCTGAATCTGATAGTGCAGTGAGCATGGGACGTGTCATGGAAATTGTCCGTGATACTTTACCAGATGACGCCATCATCACGAACGGTGCTGGAAACTATGCAGGCTGGGTCCATCGTTATTACCGGTTCCGGAAACCTGGTACGCAGTTGGCACCAACCTCAGGTGCGATGGGATACGGATTGCCTGCAGCGGTTGCCGCAAAGTTGAAAGACTCCAACCGTGTTGTTGTGTCGTTCTCGGGTGACGGATGTTTCCAGATGAATTGCCAGGAAATTGGCACCGCAATGCAATACGGCGCAAAGGTCCTGTTCATTGTAGTGAATAACAGCATGTACGGTACCATTCGTGTGCATCAGGAAAAGCGCTTCCCGGGACGAATTTCCGGGACAGACATTGTTAATCCAAATTTCCCTGCCATATGTGAGGCCTATGGTGGCAAAGGGTTTCTCGTCAAAACAACCGAACAATTTGAAGGTGCGCTGACTGAGGCATTGAAGGGGGATCATATGGCATTGATCGAAATTCAGATTGATCCTGATGATATTTCACCTGGTCTGAAGCTAAGCGCAATCAACGGATGAGCAACACACCGGAAGACGAAGTTATCCTGTTTGCGAACGAAGCTTTTTATACTGCTTTCGCTTCGGGTGACGTCGATGCGATGGATAAACTCTGGGCCCATGAACACCCCTGTGCATGCTTACATCCGGGCGCGCCACCGCTTATGGAGCGTGAAGAGATTATGATGAGTTGGCAGCATATTCTTGCAGATGCTGGTGTAACCAGCATTGATATGCATTCTGCTAAAGTCATTGCGTCAGGTGATGTGGCCTTGGTTGTATGCATTGAAGCATTAGCCGGGGGTGCGTTGGTCGCAACGAACGGCTTTATTCTCGAAGATGGGCAATGGCGGATGATACTGCATCAGGCAGGCCCATGTCCCGATGCACTTGGGCCTGATGAAGATGAGGATGACGATCCACAGGTGCATTGATTTTTGTCGTTATAAAATGTCTCAGCTTATTTTGTGCCATTAATTATTCCGCTTAGTATTCGGATGCCTGGCTCAATACGCTCGCTTGGCAATGATGAGAATCCTAATCTAAAATAGTTTCTCGGTCGTCTTTTCCCAAGAAAATGAACGCGACCTGGTTCAATCAATACACCTTCGGCTTTAGCCTGTTCTGCCAAAACTTCCGCGTCCAGATTTTCAGGACCGCGGACCCAAAAGCTCGTGCCACCAAAGCCTGGTTTCGTTGCAGATGCTGGAAGATGTTGCTGCAATGCCTGATCCATCGCCGACCAGCGAATACGAAACTCTCGGTGTAATCGATGGATTAATGCGTCATGGTGGCCAAGGGCTAGAAACAGGGCTGTCTGACGTTGATTGACGGTGGGTGGGTGTCGCAACATCAAGCGACGTAGCGCACGCGCCTCCTCGATAAGGCGTCTCGACCCAACCATGAACCCCAACCGAAGGCCGGGAAACAGCGACTTCGACAAAGAGCCCACATAAATCACGCGACCATCTTCATCCATTGATTTTAATGCAGGGGTTTGTCGTCCGACGTAATTCGTCTCAAACTCGTAATCATCTTCAATCAGAACGGTATCGTTGATGGCGGCACGCTCAAGTAAGGCTTGTCGTCGTTCCAGTGGCATCGTCGCTGTCGTTGGAAACTGATGACTCGGCGTTACATATAAATAGTCGCACCCATCAATTTTCTTATTTACCGGGAGCCCCTGCTCATCAACTGGGATTGTGATCACTTTATCAGTTTTTAGGCGCGCAATGTTGCGCATATCTGGATAGCCAGGGTCTTCAACGCCGACAGTGGTCTTTTCGGTAAACAGAAGACTGGCAAGAATATAGAGAGCGTTTTGTGCGCCCATCGTCACAAGAATTTCGTCCGCACGTGCGGTTATGCCACGGCGCGGTAGAATATGCGTGCGTATTTGCTCAATTAACATCGGATCATCATGAATGAGACGATCACCTGTCCAGGCATCCATCGCGCGTCGGCCTAAGGCTTGGCGGGCGCATTCACGCCATGCAGCTAACGGAAAAAGTTGTTGGTCAACTTGCCCATAGACAAACGGGTAAGGGTAAGATGGCCAATCTATTGCTTTTTCAATGTTTTCCTGCCTGCTGGGATGGACGCGAAAGCGCGCGGCCCAGTCGGGTTCACGTTCAGAACGTTCATCATCTGAAGTCTCTGGCTGTGCCATGGAGCCGACCAAATCTTCATTGACGTAATACCCGCTGCGTTCTTGCGCCAATAAGTAACCGTCATCGACAAGATCTTGATAGGCGAGCACGACAGTGTTCCGAGATACGCCTAGATTGACGGCCATGCGGCGACTTGAAGGCAAAGGTTCACCACCGCCGAGTTGCCCGCCCAATATTGCGCTGACAAGGGTTTCGCGTATCTGAGCTTGTAACGAGATATTCTCGTTGCGTTTTAAATGGAAAATGGCGTCTCGCAAAAAAAAGTATCCCCACCAAATTTGCACAAAACACGTGTGGTCCAGCGTAAAGCTAGAATCTGGCCCTATTACAGGTCCAGGTCAAACGTCTAACGTGTTGTTAAATATTGTCGTGTTATCGATGTAAAAACTGATTTATTAAATATTTAACGCGTGGCTATGTCTTGGCTATCTAATTTACCCGCCCCCTGGAGGATCTTATGGAATATACGAATAACTCACTTGAGCAGCATTGGATGCCGTTCACGGCCAACCGTGACTTTAAAGCGGACCCTCGAATTGTCGTTAAATCCGAAGGTATGTACTACATCGATCACAAAGGTGGCTCGGTCCTTGATGGATGTTCTGGATTGTTTTGTGCGCCGCTTGGGCATGGTCGCCCTGAAATTGCGAATGCGGTTCGGGATCAGCTTCTAACCAACGATTATGCCCCTCCATTTCAAGTTGGTCATCCGGGCTCATTCGAGCTGGCAAGCCGGATTGCACGGATCACACCCGAGCCAATCAATCATGTGTTCTTTGTGAACTCTGGTTCAGAATCGATTGATACCGCATTGAAGATGGCCATGGCATATCACCGGGCCAAGGGTGACGGTCATCGTACCCGCTTCGTGTCGCGTGAGCGCGCTTACCATGGTGTGAACATTGGTGGCGTCAGCTTGGCTGGCATGGTGAAAAACCGTGAGACCTTTTCTGGGGTCATGCCAAACGTCGTATGCATGCGTCACACATTAATGGAAGAAAATGCGTTTATTCCGGGGCAGCCTGAACGTGGTGTTGAGTTGGCTGAAGACTTGGCGCGTATGTGTGAAACCTATGGTGGCAGTACGATTGCGGCTGTATTTGTTGAGCCGGTTGCGGGTTCAACGGGATGTATTGTCCCACCTGTTGGTTACCTGGAGCGGCTTCGGGAAATTTGTGATCAGCACGGCATCTTGCTTGTTTTTGATGAAGTGATTACAGGGTTTGGTCGTTTGGGTCATAGCTTTGCCGCTGATGCTTTTGGTGTCACTCCAGATATCATGACGATGGCCAAAGCGATCACGAACGGTGCTCAGCCAATGGGTGCTGTTGCCGTAAAAGATGAAATTTATGAAACCATCACAAATGCATCACCAGAAGATGCGATTGAGTTCTTCCATGGATATACTTTCTCTGGGCACCCTGCTGCGTGTGCAGCGGGTAATGTGACGCAGGATATTTTCCAACGTGAAGGCTTGTTCGAGCGTGCGAATAAAATGTCCGGTTACTTTGCCGATGCGGTCCACAGCCTCAAAGATATTGAGGCGATCAAGGACATTCGGAGCTATGGTCTTATGGCCGCGGTTGAAGTGAAACCTCGGGGTGCGCCTGGTTCGCTTGGTACGAAGTTGCAAAAAGAACTTTTCTGGAATGGACTGCATGTGAAATTCACCGGTGATTCTGGCATTCTTGCCCCGCAGTTTGTCGTCGAAGAAAAGCACATTGATGAGATGGTCGATAAGCTTCGTAAAACACTCTCAAAAGTCTAACCGTCATTTACCTCACCTTGTGGCCTCAAATTTGGGGCTGCAAGGTGAAGGTGTTAATCGGCCACTATTCGCCGAACGTCTTCCTTACCTTCATTTTGGCATCACGAATTAAAACCACTTAATCCCTGGTTCATGTATTCCTGGTCGGCAGCGGCCATGGCACGGATACGTGCTTCGGTAAGTTCTTTGACGGTTTGTCCGGAAACAATTTCGAATACGGCACGCTTATATCCGAAGGCCGTGTAGACAGATTTGTCGACTAAGCCGAAGTAGCCGGCGACCTCATAGTCGTAGAATAGTTCTTCATAAGGATCATCTGCATGTGCGGATGCAGGTAACGTTGCTGCCGCTATCAATAGAACAAAGACTGCTGCGCACTTTTTGGATAGGTTATAATTATGCAGCGATGAACTTGTCACGATACTCTGTACGGATCGAGGCGTACCATGCGGGCTCGTCGGGCCACCACCAAAGATTTGCAAGCGCATCGCCAGGATAGGCCTTGTTAAAGGCATCTTTTGATTTTACATCCAGTTTATCCGCGTATCCTTTAATCGTTCCATTGTAGCCGGTTTTAATGGCTGAATCAGCGGCAGCATCAATGGTATAAATAGCATTGACGAGTTCGTAGGTCTCGTCCTTGTTCTCTGCGCCAATTGGCATGGAGAGGCCGTCTAACCAGGCAAAGGCACCTTCTTTAGGGGCCATGAATTGTACGGGTTTATCGTCTTTAAATAGCTCAATTGCAGGGCCGTCCCAAGTTTGCCCCAGAACAACCCCATTTTGCATGAAGCCTGTTTTTTGTGTGCCATGATCATTCCAGAATTGTTTGATCCATGGCTTATGCTCGACGGCAAACTTAGTAATCTCATCCCAAATTTTGCGCATATTGTTTTCATCTTTGTAGGCATTAACGAAAGGTGGCAGTTTGCCAGCACCTTCAAGATAGCGGCCGATGCCAGCCATCATTGAATGAGGACGGCCTTGGATTTTACCTTTCATTTCAGGGATCCAGAGATCGCCGAGCGAGAGTTTACCGTATTCAGTGCTCCAAAGGTCAGTGCGCCACGACATCGCTTCTGTGCCCCAGATGTGTGGAAGATGATATTGCCCACCGTCCCAGGTCCAGGCTTTTGATGCTTTAACAAATGCAGGCTCAATATTGGCGATATTTTTAATCTTGTTCGTTTCCCAGGGCTGCAATAATTCTAAGTCAATCCATTGGCCCTTTCGGTTCAGGGTAGGGGTGATGAGGTCAAAGCCACGCCCTCTTGATGCCTTCATTTTGTTCAGAAGTTCTTCGTTCGAGTCGAGTGATGTGACATTCACTTTGATCTTCGTGTCTTTCTCAAACTTCTTGAGAAAATCATCCGTCAGGTAATTAGTCCAGACGATTGCATTAATGGTGCTTTTCGCAAAAGCATCACGAATAACAAAGGGGCTCGCGATTGCGGCGCCTGCAATGGCGGCAGTTCCTTTTAACACAGAACGGCGATTGAAGGCCTTTGCCACATCAGCTGTCTTTTGGCTGGATCTCATTGATTTAGAGATCATCGAGAAAACTCCCTGATTAATATTATGTATCAGACCTTTGTCTGGTGCGTAAAAGAGTTTGTCTTATAAGCATCGCTTGACCTGATAGCGAGCGGATTCAGCAACGAATACTTCAAAGTACGAGACTGATAGTGGGGAATGGTCAATGGCCCCTAAATGACAATTTAGTTAGATTAGATGCTGTAAGCTGCATACATAGAAATTTCGAGACGAGACGAGGTCCTGAAATCTTCAGATCCAGGGTAAAATGCGCAAGTTTCTGGGGTTCTAGCCCTTGTGTTTAGGGCTGCATGAGCATTTACTACAGCCATGAAAATGAACCAAGAGATCAGGGCGGAGACGACATATGAGCGACCAAATTCACCACTTTATTGATGGAAAAATTGTCCAGGGCCAGAGCGGACGTTTTGGCGGTGTGTTCAATCCCGCAATAGGTGAAGAGACGAAGCAGGTCGCTTTGGCATCTGCGGATGAAACCCGGGCTGCGATTGCGAGTGCGGCTGCAGCACTTCCAGGTTGGTCAGCGACACCCGCGGCGAAACGCGCACAGGTGATGTTCAAGTTTCGTGATCTTTTGATGACCAACCATGATGCCATTGCCGAAGCGATCTCAGCTGAGCACGGTAAGACATTCGATGATGCGAAGGGTGAAGTCGCCCGTGGGATCGAAGTTGTCGAGTTCGTTTGTGGTATTCCACATCTTATGAAGGGTGAGTATTCTGACAATGTTGCGTCTGGCGTCGACAGTGTTGGTATACGCCAGCCGGTAGGTGTTTGCGCAGGTATCACTCCATTCAACTTCCCTGCTATGGTGCCTATGTGGATGTTCCCCGTGGCCTTGGCATGTGGCAATACTTTCATCCTCAAACCTTCCGAGCGTGACCCTTCTGCACCTTTGCTGATTGCTCAGTTGCTGATTGATGCAGGTTTACCTGCTGGATGTTTGAATGTCGTCAATGGCGACAAAGAGGCGGTTGATACGCTTTTGACTGATCCGTCAGTGAGCGCAATCAGCTTCGTTGGGTCGACCGCAATTGGCCGTTATATCTATGAAACAGGGTGTGCCAACGGTAAGCGCGTACAAGCACTGTGTGGTGCGAAAAACCATATGGTCATTATGCCGGATGCAGACATTGATCAGGCTGTTGATGCCGCTGTTGGTGCGGCGTTTGGTTCTGCGGGCGAGCGTTGTATGGCCGTATCTGTAGCCGTTGCTGTCGGAGACGAAGCCGCAAATAGCTTTGTTGAGAAAATGGCGCCAAGGGTACGTAGTCTCAAAATTGGTCCGTATACAGACCGGTCAGCTGAAATGGGCCCTGTTATTACGCAAGAATCTAAAGACCGGGTTGAGCGGTATATCTCAGAAGGTGAAGCTGATGGCGCTGAAGTTGTTGTCGATGGTCGTGGGATTAGTCTTCAAGGATATGAGAACGGCTTCTTTGTTGGTGGCACGCTCATCGACCGCGTGACCAAGGATATGTCTGTCTATACTGACGAGATTTTTGGCCCCGTGCTCTCAGTCGTCCGTGCAGAAAGCTATGAAGAAGCAAAGCAGCTGGTCACAGAACATGAGTACGGAAACGGTGCAGCAATCTTTACCCGGGACGGTGATACTGCGCGCGACTTCGTGCGGGATGTGAACATTGGTATGGTTGGCGTGAATGTGCCGATCCCTGTACCTGTTGCTTACCACTCCTTCGGCGGATGGAAGGCATCATTGTTTGGCGATCACTCTATCCATGGGATGGAGGGTATTCGCTTCTACACGAAACTCAAAACAGTGACAGCACGCTGGCCATCAGGCGTCAAAGAAGGTGCCGTGTTTAACTTCTCGGCAGGTTCTGACGTTTAAAGAGGTTCTGGAACGTCACCGGTTTTTAAGAACTGAACACTATCTTTGAGCGACGACGCGAAGCCTTGAAAAGGGGCGCTCAAGGATAGGACCAATCGGACGTGTCCAATTTCTGGATATATATGTGCATGTGCGCTTACACCTGCTGCTGATAAGGCAGATGCGAGTTGTTTGCTGTTCTTAGGAAGAACCAGCGTGTCATCTCCGCCATGAAGCAATAGTGCACTGGGTGCGCCTGATCTTCGTCTGATAAGTCTGAAAATATGTCACGTACGGAACTCACTTTGCTGGGATAGAATGCGTACGGACCTGCCAAGCCGACCCAGCGCCCAAGCACCTCACGAGATAGATTTTCACGCGTCAGATATTTTTTTATCCAGCGCAATCTTCGCAGCGATATGGGTACCAGCTGAGTGGCCCACCATGTGAATTTGATCTGATTGTCCGCCGTACTTTTCAGCGTTCTGCGTTAGCCAGGCAACGGCTTTGGCACCATCATGTACAAAGGCTGGAAATTTAACGTCTGGGTATGAGCGGTAATCTGCGACGGCAACGAGGTATCCTTCACGGACGAGAGCTCTGGCAGCGAAGGCGTATTTCTCTCGCTTCCAGCTTCCACCATAGAAGAACAAGATCGTCGGAAGTGCTGCTTGCGCTCCATCAGGACGATATAAATACAACATTTGCCGATCGCCAGTCCCATAGCTGATATCAGGTATGGCCGTTATGCCACTACTTGGAGCCACAGCATTGACCGCTGATAAGGGCGAACAGGCTTGCAAGATAACGAGTGCCGCTGCGATGAGAGTGATCAACGGCTGCGAAGGATAAGGCGTTTCATAACAATATCTACGCGCTTTATGGCATTTTGGATGACGATCAAAGAATAATGAAAATGAAAAAAATTTCATTTGACTGAAAATAATCTTTCGTCTTTTCTTAGGGGTATGGATGCAAACACGATACCTGAAGATAACAATGGCGCAGAGATTGGCGCAGAAATACGCAGCCTTCGTAAGGCGCGCGGCTTAACGCTTGAAGATCTTGCTGCAAAAATAGGCCGTTCTGTTGGCTATATAAGCCAAGTTGAGCGAGGTATTTCTCCTCTGACAATTCCGAACTTAAAAGCAATTGCAGAAGTACTTGGGGTTGGGATTAATTGGTTCTTTCGGGGGGAAGCATCCCAAGATGCTGATGAGAAAGACATTATCGTAAGAAGAAATAATCGCCAGAAACTCGCATTTCCCGGCACGGGCGTGAGTGAAGAGCTGCTCTCACCTCGATTGAATGGTTTGTTTGAATTGATTATTGGGTCGTTCGCGCCAGGCGCTGAGACAGGCGATGCAAAATACGCCCAAACGGGCGAAGAGGGAGGTATGGTCATTTCCGGTGAGTTGGAATTGATCATTGATGGAAAGTCCCATCATTTGATGGCTGGGGATGCTTTTACCTTCCCATTATCAGCGCCACACAAGGCGCGAAACCCAACAGATAAAGAAACAACGGTGCTATGGGTCATTGCGCCGCCAACCTATTAAAATTATTCACGCAGGAGTAAATTGATATGGCTAAAGAATTACCGAAAAGCGCACGCGTTGTTATTGTCGGCGGTGGTGTGATCGGATGTAGCATCGCTTATCACCTTACAAAACTTGGTGTATCTGATGTCGTGTTGCTTGAACGCAAGCAGTTGACGTCCGGGACAACGTGGCATGCTGCGGGTTTGATTGGGCAGCTGCGTGATAACCATACGATGACGGCATTGGCGCAATATACTGCAGAACTTTACAAAGAGCTCGAAGAAGAGACGGGGCAGGCGACAGGCTATAAAATCAATGGGTCATTATCGACTGCAACGAATGCTGAGCGGATGGAAGATCTTGTCCGGCGTGCTGATATGGCGAAAGTCTTTGGGTTGCAAGTTGATGTACTCGGTCCTCAGGGATGTAAAGATCACCACCCATTGATTGAAGTCCATGATGTGGTCGGTGGTATTTTCATTCCGTCAGACGGCCAGGCAGATCCTATTGGGATAACGCAAGCACTGGCGAAGGGTGCACGTAATGGTGGCGCGGAAATTTTTGAGAACATGCTCGTCAATGATATCATTACGGACGGTACGAAGGTGACGGGTGTCGTAACAGATGAAGGCACAATCACGGCCGATTCCGTTGTGCTGGCTTGTGGTATGTGGACGCGAGAGCTCGCCGGTCGACTTGGCGTGACAGTTCCGCTTCATGCCTGTGAACACTTCTATATTCTGACAGAGCCGTTTGAAGGGGTAACACCTGATCTGCCTGTTTACCGCGACTATGATCACCATGCGTATTACAAAGAAGATGCAGGCAAGATATTGCTGGGTGCGTTCGAGCCCGTTGCAAAACCTTGGGGCATGGATGGTATTTCTCCAGACTTCTGCTTTGACCAGCTACCAGATGATTTTGACCATTTCGAACCGATACTAGAAGACGCAATTCGGCGGATGCCCGCACTAGAGAATGCAGGGATACAAACATTCTTCTGTGGACCTGAAAGCTTTACGCAGGATGACAGGTATCATCTTGGTGCAGCGCCGGAACTCGAAGGACTCTTTATTGCTGCGGGTATGAATTCGATTGGCGTTCAGTCAGCAGGCGGTGTTGGTCGTACCATGGCGAGCTGGATTGTGGATGGTCATCCTCCTGGTGATTTTAATGGCGTTGATATTCGCCGGAATCTTCCGTTCATGCGGAACTGCAAATATCTACACGACCGTGTCTCCGAGACATTGGGATTACTCTATGCGGTCCACTATCCATTCTATCAATATAAGACGAGCCGTAACCTAAGGCGCACTCCATTACATGGACACCTGGAAAAGCTTGGTGCTTGTTTCGGTGAAACGTCAGGGTGGGAACGGGCGAACTGGTTTGCACCAGAAGGTGTGAAGCCTGAATATGAATATTCATACAAGCGCCAAAACTGGTTTCAGTATAATGCTGCGGAGCATATTAATGTGCGCGAGAAAGTCGGCATCTTTGATCAGACATCGTTTGCCAAGTTCCGTGTTCAAGGCCGTGATGCCATGAAGGTATTGAACAACATTTCTGCGAACGATGTTGATGTGGAGCCTGGACGTCTTGTGTATACGCAATGGCTCAATGAGCGGGGTGGTATCGAAGCTGATCTGACAATTACACGACTGGCTGAAAACGACTATCTCGTTGTCACGGGTGGGAGTGTTCAAGTAAGAGACTTTGACTGGCTCACACGCCATATTCCTGATGACGCCCACTGTATCGCAACCGATGTCACGTCTGCCTATGCCGTGCTCAGTGTCATGGGGCCAAACAGCCGTGCATTATTGCAGTCTCTGACGCCAGACGATCTCTCAAATGAGAACTTCCCGTTTGCGCATTCGCGTGAAATTGAACTGGGCATGGGATTGGTCCGTGCATCAAGGATTACGTACGTTGGTGAGTTGGGTTGGGAGCTATATGTACCCACTGAATTTGCGGCGCATATATTCGAAGTGATCATGGAAGCTGGACCTGAATTTGGCCTCATGCCAGCTGGTTTGCATGCTTTGAATTCGCTGAGAATTGAAAAATCATATCGCCATTGGGGTCATGATATCACCGAAGTTGAAACGCCAATCGAAGCTGGATTGGGTTTTGCTGTGAAAACAGACAAGCCAAGTTTCATTGGGCGTGATGCGATATTACGCCAAAAAGAAACCGGCGTGAAAGCACGCCTCGTGCAGTTCGCCCTGACGGATCCAGAAGCCATGCTTTATCACAATGAGCCGATTTACCGTGATGGTATTATTGTCGGAAATATCGAAAGCGGTATGTATGGTCACACGCTGGGTGCAGCAATTGGACTTGGTTATGTGAAAAATGAAGATGGTGTAGACGCTGACTTTGTTAAATCCGGGACGTATGAGCTTGAGGTTGCGGGGCAACGTATCCCTGCATCAGCGTCATTAAGGCCGATGTATGACCCGAAAAGTGAGCGTATAAAAAGCTAAAATAACCGAGATAAAGTAAACGGTTCTTTAGCAATCCATGGTCTATTCTTGGTTGGTTCACTATGTCATAATCGTAACGACGCTGCTCAAGGGGGCCTCGTGAATTAGCCAGTGACTACGCCAGCTTTACCGACCGCTAAGGAGCTCCTCGCCAAATTAAAGGGTTGGGGGAACCAAAGCCAAGAGCATAATACATTGCTGTTGATCTCGCTTGGGGTGTTGGCGACAGAAGATGCTGAAGCATCCTTTTGGAAAGATCTGGATGAAATGCTTCAAAGCTTTCGTCGATGGCATAATGCAGCAGGGTTTTATCTTTCTAAAACAGAACGGGCATTCTTGGTTAAGATGTCTGAGTTCAATCAGGTTACGTTGATAACCGACGCCAAGGTCGAGCTTTTACGTCTTATCCAGCACTATTTCCCTGATTAGTTTGGCATGATTGATCAGTCGCGATTGCTCCGTGCAATCGACCTGAGGTTTAAATTGCCAAACGCTGTACGGTTTTTAGAGCGCTATGATCAGGAAGAGAAAAAACCAAAGCCAAGCGTGGCACATCGGAAGCTTCGTCGCTTGGGGGAGCAAGATATAGACCGCGTTGTTGAGGTAAACCAACAAATCGGCCCAGAATCGTTCGCAAAGGTGTTCATCCGCCATCAGGTTATGGCTGAGATCGATCCTGGTGGCCCACCAAAAGATATCATGCATGAATATTTTGTTGGAATGGATGCTCTCAAATCTCACGTGTTCCTAGATGTTGAGTTGCGCGGCAGTGGCAACATCTTTAACCAATTAACGATCACATTAGATCGATTGTTGCTAGACGCCTTTAACGACGCAAACCCATCAGGGTCGATGTGTTCGATTAATTTGAATGTTGAGTCCGTATTTACCCGTGCATTCGAAGTCTTCTTAGAAAGTAAGGCGGATGACGCGTTTTCAAATTTGGCATTCGAATTTCGCCAAGCGAACGTCTTGCAGCAGTATGACAAATATGAAGTTGCCGCTAATCTCATTGCATCAAAAAGTGGCGCCATTGCGATTGATGCAATATTTCCAGAAACAGTCGGCATTGTGAATATGAAGCGTCTTAATGCGAATATGGCGAAGATATTCTGGCGTCAGGGTGCCGAAACTATCTTGCCTGGATTTGCTAAGGAAGTTGATGAGATGCAACGTAATGGTACGCGCGTTATCTTGGCACGCGTCGATGACGATCTTGGTATCGAGGTCGGTCATGATCTGGGAATTACGATGTTCCAGGGCTTTCACATTGATAAATTGCTATCGTCTCGCGACCATTAGTGCATAGATTTTATCTGGGTGATTTTGACCAATGAATTTGAATCGGGTGTATCTTGCTTCGTTAACGATACGACTCGAGACGCAGGCAAGGTCACATAGACGACAGTACCGACATCTTCTTTACTCGTGATTTCAAATGTTCCGCCATGAAGACCTATCATTGATTTGACCAAGTTGAGGCCAAGTCCTGTGCCTTCTTGATAAATATCTGAGCGCCGACGGGATTGACCAAAAGGTTCTGAAATAAAGGGTAAGTCGAGGGCCGGTATGCCACACCCTGTATCAGATAATGAGATGACGACATCCCCAGTTTTATTGATATCGCACGTCACAAATACGGAGCCGCTGGGTGGTGTGAACTTAACGGCGTTCGACGTCAAATTCAGCAAAACTTGATGAATGGCGCGACGATCAGCAAAAATTGTTAATTCTCTTTGGCTAATTTACGCTCGAATTTTGACGTTAAGGGCATTCGGCCATG
>Ga0209406_1001090_pt1 | contig 20643 bp, 8 predicted proteins | sample COGITO_mtgs_1204_FD_184808 | JGI IMG/M metagenome (GOLD analysis project Ga0209406, IMG submission 184808) | Pelagic marine microbial communities from North Sea - COGITO_mtgs_120426 (SPAdes) (version 2) | ecosystem: Environmental > Aquatic > Marine > Epipelagic ...
TGTCAACAATTGTCTTAGTTCTTTCATTAATAACCACTAGCGCATCTAGTAACTTCATATTCTCTACAAGCTTTTCGTAATATTGAAAATACTCATCAAAATTGTGCTTTAGCATACAAATTATCTTTACACAAAATTCCATTTTTTTCGATTATTGTGCAACTTTTTTCGATTAACAGCGTATTTTAATAGATTAACGCAATAAACACACTTATCATGGCGCTTGCAATCGGATTACTTATCATAGCAATACTTGTTTTTATTTGCCACCTCTTTTTCAATACTGGTAAAAATAACTTCTACAGATCCCACATGCGACAACGGAGGGGGTTTATGAATAATATGTTTAACGACACAGATATTGTGTAAACAACTTTTTACCTTATTTTCCCGACAACGTTCCTCCTCCTCTCTACTCTGCTTTTTACAAAGTATAAGAACCTCAACTATAGTGGTTCATTTTCTATAGATTATCTGCTCTTGTAAAGGTTCGTTACATGTTTATAACTGTAAAAAGTACCAATTCAAGATGTTATTTCGGATGTTTTCAAAAAAAATATACTACATTACTACTCTGTAAATCAAGTTTTTAATTATATTTATTGATTTTTTTAGTACTATGTTTTGCATAGTACCTTTTTTTATATATATCTTTGCTTTATAAAGTACTATGAAATGGATACAAAAATTGAAAACACAAAGGCTCAAATGCGGAAAGGAGTATTGGAATTCTGCATTCTATGTGTCTTAGAAAAAGGAGAGGCTTACCCTTCTGATATAATTACGGAGCTAAAAGAAGCTAAGATGATTGTTGTAGAAGGCACGCTATACCCACTTCTTACTAGGTTGAAAAACTTTGGACTATTAACCTATAGATGGGAAGAATCGAAATCTGGGCCTCCCAGAAAATATTACTCACTCACCGAAATCGGCAAAAGATCCTTAACCGAACTATCTGGAACATGGAGCGAATTAGAAAAAGCGGTGAACAAAATCAAATCATCAAAATAGAAATAAGCAAATCTCGATAGCATGAAAAAGACAGTAACAGTAAATATTAGCGGCATTGTATTCACGATGGATGAAGATGCTTATGATGCATTACAAAAATATCTTAGTAAGATAAAAGGCTACTTCAGAAAATCTGATGGGCAAGAAGAAATTATTGCTGACATAGAAGCTAGAATAGCTGAAATGTTCCATGAAAAAATAGACGCAAAATTTCAGGTTATTTCTATTCTTCACGTAGAAAAAATGATGACTATTATGGGCAAACCTGAAGATTTTATTGATGAAGAACAGAAGAATTCAGAACAAGAACAGCAAGAAACGAAACAACAAGAACCAAACACCAATAATGAAAAGTATCATTCCAAAAGACTCTTTAGAGACAAAGACGGGAATGTATTAGGGGGTGTTTGCTCCGGTGTTGGTTACTATTTTGGTTTCGAACCAATTTGGTTGAGACTAATTTTTGCAGGATTATTCTTTTTTGGAGGCACTGGATTTGTATTCTATCTTTTATTATGGATAATTATCCCTGAAGCAAAATCGACTGCAGAGAAACTAGAAATGAAGGGTGAGCCTGTTAACATTGATAACATCGGAAAAGCTATCGAAGATGAAATGGACAATCTGAAAAACAAGTTTACTGATGGAACATCTAACTGGCGGCAGAAAGGCCACCATAATCGAGCTAAAAATTTTGTTCATAGATTTATAGACTTTATAATTTCAATTTTTAAGTCATTAATTAAAGCTTTCGGAAAAATAATAGGACTTGGCTTGATTATATTTGGAGCAATTGTAATGCTACCCGTTCTATTTTCAGTTCTAGATTCTAGTTTCGAATTCTCATCGTTTGTTACAAATGGCTCTACTTCATTTTCAATTGCACAAATAGCAACTTTATTTTTTGGTTCGGAAGAACTGTCTACTCTAGCGACCATATCTTTCGCATTATTTATCGGAATACCAGGCTTAGCAGTGGCGTATGGTGGATTTAGATTAGTACTAGGGATAAAACAAGAAATTAAAGGGCTTGGCATAGCTATGACTTCTCTATGGATAATAGGTTTGATGCTAATGTTTTACAGTGGCTACAAGCTAAGCTGTGAGTTCAAAAGTGAAAATGAAGATATTGATATTGTAACTCTTGATAGTACAGTTGGAGACACATTACATTTATTTGTGTCAAAAGATTTTACGAACATGTCAAACAGAAAAAGACATAGAAATCATGGAGAAATTACCAAACTACTTGAAATAGACGACAATATTATATACAATGGTATCGTAGAATTAAATGTAGTTAAAGCTAGACAAGACAGTTTTAAAATCGAAGTGATTCGTTCTAGTAGAGGGAAAACCAAATCTAATGCAGCTGAATACGCTAAGGATATTGATTACAGTTATAAAATTAGTGGGGACAATATTACCTTCGACCAATACTTAACTACAGATATAACTAACAGTATTAGAGGGCAACGGGTTGAAATTACGATATACGTACCGCAAGGAAAATCAATCTATTTTAGTGAAGATATGTTGCGCATTATACATGACATTCACAACTACACAAATTCATTAGATAGAGATATGCCGAACAAGGTATGGACAATGACCAAACGTGGACTAGAATGCATTGGCTGTGATGAAAATGAATTATAAAAAACTAGATTAAAAAACATGAAAAAAGCAACAACACTATTACTCTTAATTACATCGATAACACTATTTTCTTGTGGACCACACGTAGAAGGAAATGGCATTGTGACCAAAGAAAATCATAAAATTGGTAACGCAACGAGCATAGATATAAGCGGACAGTTCGCTGTGTTTCTCTCACAAGGGAAAAGCTCTAAGCTGGCAATCGAAACAGATGAAAATCTACATGAATATATTGACGTATCAGCTGAAAACAATACTATTAAAGTTAAAACTGAAGCGTACATTACAGAAGCCGAAGAGCTTAATATATATGTTACAATGCCCGATGTATACAATATTGATTTATCTGGTGCTGTTCAATTAGAGACAGAAGGCAAAATTAAAACCGACTATCTTACCATTGATGCAAGCGGTGCAACTGAAATGCAATTAAACGTTAATGTAAAAAGGCTTAACCTAGAAATGAGTGGTGCCAGCGAAACTATCCTTTCTGGAAAAGCAGAAAATGTAGAAATCGAAGCAAGCGGAGCCTGTGAAATTGAAGCTTTCAAACTAAACGCAAAAAATATGTTTATTGATATTAGTGGTGCAGGCAAGGCGGACGTTAACGCAAAGAAAATATTGGACGTAGAAATTTCTGGCGCAGGTGAAATTCGCTACAAAGGAACTCCTAAAATTACGCAAGACATTTCTGGCGCAGGGTCAATTAAAGAAGCAAAGTAACCAGCCAAATATGGCAGCAAAATGAAACCGTCTATATACATCAGCCAGTCGATTTGACTAACAAATTTATTGAATCATGAAAAAGCTTATCTTATCTATCGTTATTATTATAATTGGAATATTCCACTCTAATGCACAGAACAGAAAAAAAGTACTTTTCCTCGGTAATAGCTATACAGCGTCTAACTCTTTACCTTCTTTAATCAATACCGCTGCTAATTCCGTTGGCGACACGATTGATTATGACTCCAATACACCGGGAGGACACCGATTTCTTAACCATGCGGTTAATTCTACAACACTTAACAAAATTAGCAGCGATGACTGGGATTACGTTGTTCTTCAGGCTCAAAGTCAAGAACCCTCTTGGTCAGATTTTCAGGTGAACGCTGAAGTATTTCCTTATGCAACAATATTAGCAGACTCAATAAAATCGAACAACGAATGCTCGATGCCTTTATTCTTTATGACATGGGGAAGAGAGAATGGAGACGCCAGTAACTGCAGTAATTGGCCTCCAGTTTGCACCTATGAAGGTATGGACAGCATATTAGCTCAAAATTACAAATTAATGGCAGATGATAATGACGCAATAGTTTCACCTGTTGGCGCTGTTTGGAACTACATTAGAACCAACTGGCCAGCTATGGCTTTATACTCAGCCGATGGTAGCCACCCCTCACAAATGGGTTCATATGCAGCAGCCTGTTGCTTTTACTCCATTATATTTGAAAAAGATCCAACTTTACTTACTTACAATTATACTTTAAACCAAGCTGATGCCGACAGTATAAAAGTTGCTGCAAAAAGAATCGCATTCGACAATCTTGCGAATTGGAATGTTGGAGCTTATGGCCCAGTGGCAGATTTCAGTTCTAACACCAATAATCTTTCTGCAAACTTTACAGAAACGAGTACCAATGCCATTAGCTACTTGTGGAATTTTGGAGATGGAAACACAAGTGCCACCGCAAGTCCAAACCACCTTTACGCTAATGGCGGCAACTACAACGCATGTTTAATTGTTACGGACAATTGCGGAAAAACAGATTCTATCTGCAATATTATTTCTGTTGGGTGTACCAATCCTATTTCGCAATTCGCATACAGCGCCAGCAACTTAGAAGTTGAATTTACAAATACATCAACCAATTACGACAGCCTACTTTGGGATTTTGGAAATGGCGTAACTGATACGGCAGAAAATCAAAATATTTCTTTCGATTCCGTGGGAATGTATAACATTTGTCTTTACACATACAATAGCTGTGGAACAGATACCAACTGCCAATCGTTAGATATCACCTGTCCCTTGCCTGTTTCTGATTTCAGTTATTCTCAAGACCCAAATAACCTACTCATATTCACTTTTACTGCAAACACACAATTGGAAGACTCTATAAGTTGGAATTTTGGTGACGGCACAAGTTCAACTGATTTGATTCCAACGGTAATGTATAATGGGGTCGGCACTTATGTTATTTCACTTGTTTCATTCAACGATTGTGGATCTGATTTATATACAGATACTATAATTTTATCAAATTGGGGTACAGGAATTTCAGAAACAAAAGATTGCGAAATCGAATTATTCACAACTCGGAGCACAATTCAATTACTTTCAAGCAATTATTGCCCTTCCGATGATTATATTCTAGAGATTTACGATTTATCTGGCCGGATAGTTAAGACTGGAAAAGTCAATAGTTCCTCCACCTTGAATACAACTGATTTGAATACAGGTATTTACATCTATCAAGTAAGAGGTTCGGAAAAGGTGTACTCTGGAAAAGTCGTTGTTAGCAACTAACTATCTAACAACACCTTCGCCTTTTCAATCGCAGCATTTATACCATCTGGGTTTTTGCCTCCTGCAGTTGCAATAGCGGATTGACCGCCGCCACCGCCACCAATTTCTTTAGCTAGCTCGCGAATTAAATTTCCCGCGTGCATTCCCTTATCTTTCACAAGGTTATCAGATATGGCAATTGTTAACGTGGCTTTTCCGTCTACCTTATTACCAAGTATTATAAAAAGGTTGTCGTTCTTTCCTTTTAAATCGAACGCTATATCTTTGATAGATGCGCTGTCTAAATCTAGCTCTTTTCCAATAAACTGAACACCATTAATCTCAATCGCTTCGTTCACTAGATCACCCTTGGCACCTTTAGCTTTATCTTTATTTAACGCATCAATTTGCTTAGCTAGTTGAGAATTTTTTTCCAACAAATCTTTTATCGCGCCTTGCACGTTTTTTGGACTTTTTAAAAGTCCTTTAATAGCATGAAGCTCTTCTAACTGATGCGCTACAAAAGTTTCAGCCGTTTTATTAGTAATTGCTTCTATTCTTCGAATACCCGCTGCAACAGCATTTTCGTGAGAGATTTTGAACAACCCAATATTTGCAGTAGAATTAACATGCGTGCCACCACATAACTCTACAGAAGAGCCAAACTTAATAACACGAACTAAATCACCATATTTCTCACCAAAAAGAGCCATTGCCCCCATTTCTTTTGCTTGTTCAATAGGTGTATTTCGTATTTCTTCAAGAGCAATATTTTTGCGAATGCGATTGTTTACAATTTCTTCAATTTGTTTAACCTCTTCATCTGTCACTTTTTGAAAATGAGAGAAATCAAAACGTAGATGCTTATCGTTTACTAAGGAGCCCTTTTGCTCAACGTGACTTCCTAAAACCTCTCGCAAAGCTTCATGTAACAAATGTGTAGCTGAGTGATTACTTTCAGATAATTCACGAGCATCAGCATTTACAACTGCCTTAAAAGTTTTGTTAACGTCCTTTGGTAATTCCTCAGTAAAGTGAACAATTACGTTATTCTCCTTTTTGGTGTCAACAACGTAAAGTTTCTCATCGTTACTTTCAAGATAGCCAGTGTCACCAACCTGCCCCCCACCTTCTGCGTAAAATGGAGTGAAGTTAAATACTAGTTGATATTGCTCCTTTCCTTTTATAATTACCTTGCGATAGCGGGTAATCTTAATATTCGCCTCTAATTGATCATAACCAATAAATTCTTCGCGCTCATCATCAAACACAGTTACCCAATCATCTGTTTTTATTACCGTAGCTGCCCTAGATCTGTCTTTTTGTTGTTGCAAAGAGTTTAGAAACTCTTGCATATCAACATGCAATCCTTTTTCAGAAGCAAGTAGCTCCGTTAAATCAATTGGAAATCCAAATGTATCGTAAAGTTCAAAAGCAAATTTACCATCAATGTTCTTATCTTGGTTTTTAGCAGTATAATTCTCAAATCTAGAAATACCTTTTTCCAAGGTTCTTAAAAACGATTCTTCTTCTTCTAAAATCACTTTTGTGATTAACGATTGTTGAGCTATAAGTTCTGGGAATTGGCTACCCATTTCGGTAACTAACACTTCTACCAATTTATTTACAAACGGCTCATTTAAGTCTAAAAAGCTATATCCATAGCGGATTGCTCTTCTTAAAATTCTTCGTATTACGTATCCAGCTCCAGTATTTGATGGTAATTGTCCATCAGCTATTGAAAAAGAAATAGCTCTAACGTGGTCCGCTATCACTCGAATTGCTACATCTTGTTTTGAATCCGTTGCTCCGTAAGTTTTTCCTGAAATATCTACCACCCTATTAATAAGTGGCATAAATATATCCGTATCATAATTCGATTTCTTTCCTTGTAAGGCCATAGCCAACCGTTCGAATCCCATGCCCGTATCGATATGTTTATTTGGCAAGTCAACCAATTCACCATTAGCCTTTCGATTATATTGAATAAAGACAAGGTTCCAAATTTCCACTACTTGAGGATGATCTTCATTAACTAATGATTTGCCATCAATTTGAGCTCTTTCTTCATCAGAACGCAGATCAACATGTATTTCGGAACATGGCCCACATGGTCCCGTCTCCCCCATTTCCCAAAAATTATCTTTTCGATCACATTCTAAAATTCGGTTTTCATCAATTAACCCTTTCCAAATATCTTTAGCCTCTCCATCTACCTCAAGATTATCATTCTCATCTCCAGCAAATACCGAAATGTAAATCCTGTCTTTGTCTAGTTTATATACTTCAGTCAATAACTCCCAAGCCCATTCTATTGCCTCCTTCTTAAAATAATCACCAAACGACCAATTACCCAACATTTCGAACATGGTATGATGATACGTATCCACACCAACTTCCTCTAAATCATTGTGTTTGCCAGAAACACGAAGACATTTTTGTGTGTCAGATACTCTGACATTCTTTGGTTCGCTGTCTCCTAAAAAGTATTCCTTGAACTGGTTCATCCCAGCGTTAACGAACATCAACGTAGGGTCGTTCTTTACAACCATAGGCGCTGAGGCAACAATTTGATGGTCCTTCCTTTTATAAAAATCTAAAAATGTTTCTCTAATTTTCTTTGATGTCCATTCCATTTCAGCGACTTAATATCAGTTTAAAATTGAAGTTTGGCGAAATTAACCTAAATCATTAAATTTGCAGCGAATTTTATGGGCATTAAATACAAATACAATACACAAACACTTTCTTACGAAAAGGTAGAAAAAACGACCAAAGACAAGCTAGTACGAGTTCTATCGTTGGTTGTCTCAGGAATATTTTTTGCTGGAATTACCTGGTTTGTTAGTCAAAACTATCTTGCATCACCAAAAGAAAGGGAACAAAAAAGAGAACTTTCGCAATTAAAACTTCAATACAATTTGCTAAATAAGCGTGTTATCGAAATGCAAGAAGTTATGGAGGATGTTCAATATCGTGACGACAATATTTATCGTGTAATTTTCGAAGCAGAACCAATTCCAAGTAACTTTAGAAAATCAGGCCGTGGAGGCGTTAACCGCTATAGACACCTTGAAGGATACGACAACACTAAGCTTGTAATTGAAACGACTGAAAGACTAGACCAGCTCGAAAAGAGAATTTATGTTCAATCGAAATCGTTTGATGATGTTTATAACATGGCGATGCAAAAAGAACTAATGCTAGCTTCCATCCCTGCCGTTCAGCCTGTTGCTAATAAGGACTTAAAACGTATGGCTTCTGGATTTGGAAAACGAATTCATCCAGTATACAAAACAGAAATGATGCACTGGGGTATGGATTTTTCTGCTACAATTGGCACTGAAATTTATGCCACTGGAAATGGGGTAATTAAATTAGTTAAATATCAAAAAGGATATGGAAAACATGTTGTAATAAACCACGGTTATGGTTACGAAACTTACTATGCCCACATGAGTAAATTCAACGTACGTGTTGGTCAAAAAATTAAACGTGGTGAAGTTATTGGCTACATAGGAAATACGGGAACATCGACTGCACCGCACCTACATTATGAAGTTCATAAAAATGGTAAAAAACTGAACCCAGTTAATTACTATTTCAACGACCTTTCTCCTGAAGAGTATGATAAAATGCTAGAACTTTCGGCTGCAACAAATCAATCGTTCGATTAATCAACTTATATATTTTCTTTTTGTATTTAATTAAACTTCTTAGATTTGAAGTTGTTAAACAGATTGAATGCCTTATAAAGCTAAAGAAATAACCAAACTCTACCACTCTATTGGAGAGGTGTCAAAAATGTTTGATGTTAACACATCATTAATCCGTTTTTGGGAAAAAGAGTTTGACATAATCAAGCCTAAGAAAAACAAAAAAGGTAATCGAATGTTTACCAAACAAGACGTGGATAATTTTCACATTATCTTTCATTTGGTTAAAGAAAGAGGCTTCACCTTGGAAGGCGCTAAACAAAAACTGAAAGGAAATAAAGAGGACACTATTAACAACGTTGAAGTTATAAAGTCTTTGGAAAATATTAAAGATTTTTTGTTAGAGGTAAAATCTCAACTCTAACTACCCATTCTCATATCGTTTAACATCATAAAGGCTCTGTTAATGCCTCAGTGATGGAACTACGTAATTATCTAATAAACGCCCTCTTGAATTGTCGTTATTCTAATTGTTGTATTTATTGTTAAACACAACAATATGTATTTAAAATAAAAACACCCAAATCACAACCAAATTAGGTATTTGAATTATATAAAAACAAATCTAGATTTTAACACGCATATTGCACTAAATGTTTACCAAATTCATCAAGCTAAGCGCATAAAACTATATTATTAGCTCCGTTATTTACTAAAAAAATAAGCAACCATATCATTATTCTAGCGTCTTTAAGTATATTTATAAAAATTTTATTTTCTAACACGCCCATTCCAAAACACACATTATGAGAATAGCAATTATTACTTGCTTAATATTTATTGGTAGCCATTCGGGGTTTTCACAAAATAAACCTTCTAGCTGGACCTTACTTCAGCAAGAAAAAGGGGTTAATGTGTATTACAAATATGCTCCCTGCAGTCCATCGCATGGTTATGATAAAGAACTTGTTCTTTTGAAACTAGTTAACACTACGACTGATAGAAGCAAATATTTATCATGGGATTTAGAATCAATTCACGATAAAGAATGTTTTACTTGCCAGTATCCAGATGAATATCACATGAAAGTCACACTAAAACCTGATGAATCAATAGAAGGAAGTTGCAAAATGGATTGTCCGCATGAATTAAGAATTTTTTCCAAGTTTACTGACAAAGATTGTAAAAAGAATTATCCGCCCCTTTCGTCATTTAACCTGGCAAATTTTGTTGTAAAATAATCGTAGCATGAAAATGAATAACAATAGAAAACCCATGTTGAGATTACCGATTAGAATCGTTTCAGTTGTTTTTGCCTTAATGCTGTTGCTTAACGAAAGTGCTTTAGGCCAATGTGGTTATGATAATGTAAATACTGGCATGGTTCTAGACCCCGCTGTCTGTGATGGTTTAACTAGCTCGTTTACCAACACAATTACTGGTGGAGAATATGTTACAACAAATGTTGTAGCAGGCAACACTTATACCTGGACAACTTGTGGTTCTACTTTTGATACAGAATTAACTGTTTATCCTGCTGGTGGTGGAGCCTCACTTGCTTATAATGATGATGACTGTGGGGCACAATCTACCATTGTTTGGGTAGCAACATTCACTGGAGCAGTAGAAATAATGTTGGACGAATTCTTTTGTTCTCCCAATAATATTAATGCTACATTATCTGTCACTTGCGCTGTTGGGTGTCCTCCAAGTGGTGCTAATGAATATTATATCTGTGAAGGTGGAACAGTAAACATTTGCAACGGAACATTTTTTGACGGTGGTGGATCAGGAAACTATAATGCTGGAGACAACAACTTGATGACATTTTGCTCTCCTAGTGGTAATGCAATTGAGCTAGATTTTACATCATGGGGAATGAGTGCCGGAGATATTATTACGATATATGACAACAACACCAATACTGGAACCCCATTATTTTCAGGAAGTACAAATCCAGGAACTATTTATGCTTCGGGAACCACCGGTTGTTTAACTGTGGAGTTTGTGGAAAATGGCGCTGGAGTATCCTCTGGTTGGGAAGCTGACATTAATTGTCTCACCTGCTCTGATGGAATTCAAAACCAGGGTGAAACTGCGGTAGACTGCGGTGGCCCTAATTGTAGTGCGTGCTTAACTTGTGGGAACGGAATCCAAGATCCTGGTGAAACAGGAATTGATTGTGGTGGTCCGTGTGTTCCGTGTCATTGTTATGACAATGTTCTAAGTGGAAATGAAACTTCTATTGATTGTGGTGGAGATTGTCCAGCACTATGTCCAATACCTTGTAATGTTGATATTACTTATGCTTTAGCCGGAACTGGTGTAGTTACTTATCCCGGTGGACCGGACTACCTTGTTAGTACGGGCGGAACAGTGAATACATGTGGGGGAACTTTTTATGATCCAGGCGGAGTTGCCGGAAATTATGGCGTTAGTGATCTTTACACAATGACGTTCTGCTCAAATGATCCTGACCCTAATTCTCAAATTGTTTTTGACTTTACATATTGGGATTTAGAAGGATGCTGCGACTTCCTATCTATTTACGATGGAACTGATGCTACGGGTCAACTTCTATATTCTGGAGATGGTGCCGACCCTTCGCCAGGAAACGTCATTTCAAGTAGTGGGTGTTTATATTTTAACTGGGATTCTGATTTTTCTGTCCAGTATCCAGGTTGGGCTGCTAATATTGGATGTTATATTCCGCCATCATTAGGTTGTAATGGGGGAGATGTTGATCTTTTTGCGGATGGTCAAGGGACTTTCAATTATATATTAAATAACGATTTTGATAACGGAACAGCTGGTACTGGATGGAATACGAATATTACAGCTGATTATTCCAACCCTTGCGATGCTTCAATAGATGGAGGTACTTATATGTGGATGGGAAACAATGCACCGCATCCCCGAACAATTGAAACTGTGCCATTAGATTTGCAATGTGGTGGAGAAATTTGTTTCTTCTTGGATTTTGCTACCCAAGGAAATGCTACTCCGTGCGAAGGAATTGATTACTTTGATGAAGGAATTTATTTCGAGTATTCAACCGATAACGGGGCAACATGGACCACGATTGAATACTTTGGACCTAATGGTGTTGGTAACACAACGCAAAGTGGAGGCACTAACCCTCAAATGACTGCTTGGAATGAATATTGCTATACCGTGCCACCCGGTGCTGAAACTGCTGCATCTTTATTTCACTGGTCGCAAACAGGCAGCTCTGGACTTAATAATGACCACTGGGGAATTGATAATGTTACCATTGCGGCGGCTCTTGATTGTACCCCTTATGTTTATGATTGGGATTTTATTGCCGGATCTCCAGATAGTGAAAATCAAACAACTACTGTCACACAAACAACAACATTTAATGTTACTTATACCAATGGAAATGAATCTTGTTCCACAGATGTCACAGTTGTTGTACCTGATGCAATTACTGTAACTGCTGCTGTTGATCAAGATGAATCTTGTACTGGAGCATGTAATGGTCAGGCATCTGTTGTTAGTGTTGCTGGAGCCACTGGAGCGCTTAGCTACAACTGGTCTAGTGGTGGAAATACAGCTACAGAAACAGGTCTCTGTTCTGGAACATACACGGTAACTGTTTCTGACGCTGGTAGCGGATGTAATAATATCCAATCTATAACTATAAATCCAGGTATAATTTTAGTCGCAGATTTGGCACCAGAAACAGCATTTTGTTTCGATGGGTTAAGTTTTGAATTTGATGCAGAAGGAAGTACTGACCCGCAAAGTATTAGTACTAGTCCTAATCTTCCTAATTTCATTTGGGATTTTGGTGATGGAAATGGAGGAACCTGGTCTGGAGCTGGAGGTGATGATAGAGCTCATACATACGCTGCTCCTGGAACTTATGTTGTTGCAATTACCGTTACAGATGGGGTTTGTCAAGATGTAGCATCAATAAATTTCACTCTGTATGATTTGCCAACAGTAAGCCTTGCCCCAACAGATGTAACATGTAATGGCTTAGCCGATGGAGAGCTACTCGCTACAGGTGGCGCTGGTACGCCAGCTTACACGTATACCTGGGGAGGATTAACCGCTGCTCCGCCTAATGCTGGAGCAACAGATACAGAAACTGGTCTTGCACCAGGAACTTATACCGTTACTATTTCTGATGGAAACAATTGTGCTGTTTCTGCTACTGCAGATATTGTTGAGCCGCCAGAGCTAACTGCAACTACTGTAACTGCTGATGAATCTTGTTTTGGTTCACCTGACGATGCTTCGGCAACCGTGACTGCCGCGGGTGGCACAGGCGCTTATTCCTATTTATGGGACGCCACTGCTGGTTCTCAAGTAATAGATATTGCTACTGATCTTGCCGGTTCTTCTAGCGGTACAACTTATACTGTTACGGTTACAGATAGTAATACGCCCGTTGGTTGTAACGTTATCCAATCTGTGGTAATTTTTGAACCAGATCCTATCACCGCTTCTACTTCGGTTACCCCTTCTAATTGTGGTGGTAGTAATGGTTCGGTTACTGTTTTTAATGCTGCTGGTGGCGATAGTGGTCCTTATGATTATATCTGGAATTTATCTGCTTCAGGTGGAGGTATTGTTACTGCGGGGCCTAGTGCCTCAGATACACAAAGTTCTCTTGGAGCTGGTTCGTATCCTGTTACTGTCTCCGATGGTAGTGGTTGTAACACTGTTGCTAATGCTAACATTTTTGATAACGGGGCGCCTATTATTTCTGTTACACAAAATACGAGTGTTACTTGTTTTGGCGCTAGTACTGGTGTCGGTGGGGTTACCGTTACTGGTGGAGTATTAACCACCGGGTATACTTTTGAATACATAGACCCGTCAGGGACATCTTTCTCTACTGGTACTTCAGCTGATGGGTTAAATATTGATGCTACGGGGCTTTGGGAGGGCACTTGGACAGTAAATGTTTCAGATAATGCGACACCTCCTTGTGTGGTAACACAAACCATTACTATTTTAGAAGCTCCGGAACTAACGGTTTCTATTCTTCCTACTCCTACTGATCCGCTTTGTTTTGCGTTTAGTGATGGTACAGCTACTGCTTCTGCTAATGGGGGTACCCCTGGTTATGGGTATGCTTGGTCTTCGGGCGAAAGCATCGCGGCCGCTGCTAATCTTGCTGATGGTACTTCTTTCGTTACAGTTACCGATATAAATAACTGTACAGTTACTACTTCAGTTGTTCTAGTTGAACCTCCTGTTCTTACCGTTACTGCTGTTGCTACAGATGCCCTTTGTAGTGGAGGTACTGATGGCTCTGTCGATGCCACTGTATCTGGGGGAGCTCCTTTTGGTTCTGGAGATCCGTATACCTATTCGTGGTCTAATACCGCTACTTCCGAAGATTTAACTGCCGTGGCGCTTGGGTCGTATACCATTGATGTTACTGATGCGAATGGCTGTACGGTAACCGCCAATGATATTGTGGGACAACCTACAGTACTTACGGTTGGTTTAGCTTGTGACCCTCTTACTTCAGCTATAGGCGCTTCGGATGCCAATTCTACTGCTACTGGTGGTGGTGGGTCTATTACAGGGTATTCTTACAATTGGACAATTATTGCAGGTAATGCGAATGGAGGCTCTGCTACGGGCCTTCCAGCTGGCACTGTCTCTGTTACGCTTACAGATGCTAATGGCTGTACAGCTACTGATGCTTGTATTATAGAAGATCCTTCTTGCGCTGTCACTGGTTCGGCTTCTAGTAATCCAACTGTTTGTGTCGGATCATCAGATGGTACGGTCACTGCTGTTATGAATACAGGTGGAATAGCGCCTTATTCTTTTACTTGGGATGCTGCAGCTTTGGCTGCTGCTCCCCAATCAACTTCTTTGGGTTCGGCTACCGGACTACCTGCGGGCACTTATGATGTTACCATTACCGATGTCAATACTTGTTCGGTGACGGCTACAGCTACTGTTGGAGTTCCAGCTCCTATGATTATTACAGCCACGCCTACTAATCCTCCGTGTAACGGAACTACTGGTCCCAATACAGGATCTGCTTTGGCAGCTTCGACTAGTGGAAGTGCTGGTGGGGAGATATTCTTATGGGATGCGCTTGCCGGATCACAAACAAATGCTAACGCTACTAACCTTGCTGGGTCACTTACTGGAACAGTTTACGGGGTAACAATTACAGATAATTTAGGTTGTGTTGGCTCTACTTTCGTTACTATTACTGCTCCCGGGGAAATCACTTCAGCCATTCTCAGCACCAATAATGCTTCGTGCCCAGGTGTGTGTGATGGTTCTGCTGAAGTGAGTGCCGCTGGAGGCAATATAGCTACTTCTGGGAATTATTCATATGCTTGGGACGATGGCAATACACAAGCTGCTTCTCTCGCTACTGGACTTTGTGGAAATCAACCAATTGGAATTATTTATACCGTGATTGTTTCTGATGATGCGGGCTGCACTGTCACTGATCAAGTACAGATTGGTGAGCCTGCTGTTATTACAGCTACTACCTCGGCTACCACTTCTACTTGTGGACAGTCAGATGGTACCGCTACAGTTTCTGCTGTTGGAAATGGTATTCCTAATTATACTTATGCTTGGCAAACTTTGCCATATACTGCGATTCAAAATACACAGACTGCTTCTAATATCCCAGCAGGATCCTATGATGTGATTATTACTGATGACAACGGTACTGGATGTTCTATTACTGTTACGCAAACCATTTCGGATAATGCAGGACCTTCTATTGATGCTTTTTCTACGGTAGATTTAATCTGTTTCCAAGATAATGGTGGTGAAGTTTCCGTTACTGTTTCTGGTGGGTCATTACCCTACTCTTATTCTTGGACTGATGGTGCTGGTAATTCCGTGGGATCTACTACCGATCCTTCTATTACTTCTCTTGCTGCTGGCAATTATAACCTTGTGGTTACTGATTTTACTGGATGTGCAGTTACTGGAGCATATGTAGTTACTGAACCTAATCAATTAACTGCTGACATTAATACTTCTACTGATCCGCTTTGTGATGGTGATGCTAATGGTAATACTACTGTTTCTGAAAGTGGTGGTACCGGAACTATTGATTTTGCTTGGAGCACTACTCCTCCTCAAAATTCTGCAACAGCTACTGGTCTTGCTGCTAACACCACTTATGTAGTTACCCTTACCGATGCAGTGGGTTGCACTGTTACAGATAACATTTCTTTAACGGAACCTACTGCCCTTACTATTGTTTCTTTAGTACCCTCCCCTGTTTCATGTAATGCACTTACCAATGGTGGCATTCAGGCTACTGTTTCTGGGGGTACGCCTAACTACTCGTATACGTGGTTTAATGGAGCCGGTGGCATAGCTGCTAATGTTGAGGATTTAAATGGATTTGGTGCCGATAATTATACGTTATCCGTTACCGATCTTAATGGATGTACTGTTACGGGTACACAAACAATTACTGAACCTGCTGCTATGGCAGTATCTACCGTTTCTGTAAACAACGTTTCTTGTACTGGAGATAATTCAGGTAATGCCGAGGTTCTTGCTTCAGGCGGAGCTGCGCCCCTTTCTTATCTTTGGTTACCTTCTAATCAAACTGGGCCAGTGACAACAAACTTAACAGCTGGCAATTATACTGTGAGTGTTTCAGATCCTAATAGTTGTTTTATTACTATGGTTGTCACTATTACCCAACCTGATTTGCTTTCTGTTACCCTCAACCCTACCAATCCTTCTTGTGCATTAGCCAATGATGGTAGTATTACTTCTATTACTGGAGGGGGGACTTTACCGTATAGCTATCAATGGTCAACTTTTGCTACTACGCCAGATATTTCTGGTTTAGCTGGGGGGGTTAATCCAGCTGTTGTCAATTATATATTAATTGTCACAGATGCAGTTGGATGTACAGCTTCTGATAATGAGGATATTACCGATCCGGTGGCGCTTTCTCTTACTACTGCTTCTTCACCTTCTACTTGTGGCGACTCAGATGGGGCGGTTACTGTTTTTGTCGTACAAGGTAATCCCGGTACTACTGGATACTCTTACACATGGAGTGATAATGCCGCTGGTAATAATGTTGGTTCTACCGATAATGCTACTAATTTATATGCTGGTAATTATACCGCCACTGTTACAGATGGGGTCGGCTGTACTGCTACTATTGGTCAAGGGGTTACCGATGCTGGGGCTCCTTCGGTAAGTGTGGTTACCGTAACGGATGTTTCTTGTTTTGGAGAAAGTGATGGTTATGCTTTAGTAGCTGCCGCTGGTGGCACACAACCTTATACGTACTTATGGGATGATCCGCTTGCGCAAACCGTTGCTTCGCCTAATGGATTGCCCGCTGGTACATGGGCAGTAGTGGTCGAGGATGATAATGATTGTATTGCTACTACTAATATTATTATTACTGAACCTTCTGTGCTTGCGGCTGGTATTACGAGCTCTTCGGATGTTACTTGTTTTGGCGGCACAGATGGAACCGCTACTGTTGGTGGTAATGGTGGTACTGTTCCTTATACTTTTTCTTGGAACAATACGCAAACAACTGCTACTGCTGTTGGATTATCTCCTGTTAACTATGTCGTTGCGGTTACTGATGATAATAACTGTTCGGTTAATGTTTCTGTTACCATTGGTGAGCCTCTTCAAATGGTGGCTTCTACAACCGTTACCGATGCTTTTTGTAATACGCCTTCCGGGCAAATATGTGCCTCTGCTACGAACGGAACCGCTCCGATTTCTTACGACTGGAACAACGGACAGTCCAATGCATGTGCCGGGGCTCTTATTCCTGGGGGTTATACTGTTACTATTACCGACATCAATACTTGCTCTGTTACTATCTCAGCTGTAGTAGGTAACATTGCTCCGGGGATAGCTTCTATCGCTGGACTTACTAACGTATCTTGCTTCGGAGGCTATGATGGACAAGCTTGTGTTTCTTATAGTGGTAACGCTACTCCATTTACCTATCTCTGGGATGCAAATGCAAGCTTCCAAACTACTCAATGCGCCACTGGTTTAGCACAAGGTAATTACCAAGTTTCTCTTACTGATGATAATGGGTGTGTCGTAACGACGAATGCTACGATAAATCAACCAACGGTTATTTCCGTCACAACTTCTGTCACGGATGCCCTTTGCAATGCAAGTTGTAATGGACAAATTAGTATACTAGCACAAGGAGGTACTGATCCGCACACTTATTCATGGAGTGACCCACTTCAACAAAATACAGCAACCGCTACTGGATTATGCGCAGGCAACTACACTGTAACGGTAACAGATCTAATGGGCTGTATTCTTTCCTTAACTGAAACTATAAATGAGCCATCAGCAATACAATTGGATTCAACCGTTATTAGTGCAAATTGTGGGCAAATTGATGGTGCTGCTTGTGTAATTGCATCAGGTGGTATGGGTAATTATAGCTATCATTGGCAAAACGGCCAAACGTCATCTTGTATTAGCGGACTTTCTTCATCAGCTTATAATGTTACGGTCACTGATGAGAATTTATGTGCAAATGCATTAACTGCTAATGTTACTGACCTACTTGGTCCAGTAGCTACGATAATTTCAGTCACTGATGTCATGTGTTTTGGTGAAAGTACAGGTGCAGTAACAGTTTCTGCTTCTGGTGGAACAGGTAACTTTACCTACACATGGACCGATCTATCCAATAATATAGTTGGAGCATCGCCATTACTTAATAACTTACCTTCAGGGAATTATAACGTTCTTGTAAGAGATCAAAACACTAATTGCACCACTAATGCTTCAGTAATCATTACAGAACCGACACCCATCCAGATTAATCCCTCATTTACAAATCCTTCCTGTTTCGCTGCTACTGATGGAAGCGCCTCAGTAGTAGTTTCGGGAGGAACGACACCATACAGCTATCTTTGGGCAGGTATTCCAAATGCATCAACCTATTCAGGCCTGAGTTCGGGATTATATAATTTAGATATTGTTGATGCGAATAGCTGTATTCAAAGTTTGAGTTACACACTAACTAACCCTGCTGAAATAACTGCATCTGTTAATGTTACCAATGTTTCTTGCTTTGGACAAGCTAATGGTATTGCTTCTGTTCTTCCTGCTAACGGAGCTGGAAATTATTCCTACCAATGGGATGACTCAAACAATCAAATTTCACAAACAGCCTTTAATTTAACCGCTGGAATATACGAAGTAACAGTTACTGATGGTAGCGGTTGTGCTGCAATCGCTTCGACAATAATCACTGAACCTTCTGCACTTGTTGCGCAGATTAATGGATTCGGTGATGTAACCTGCTTTGGCGGTAATGATGGCTTTGCTCAAGTACAACTATTTGGCGGTACCGCACCGTTCACATACTTTTGGTCAACAGGAGTTTCTACTTCAGCTATCGCAACAGGCCTATCCGCTAACACTTGGACCTGTAATATTACTGATGTGAATGGCTGTACCGCTTCTGTTTCTCAAGTTATCTCTCAACCTTCACAACTTTCTGCAGCAATTATCAATTCAAATAATGTTACTTGTTTTGGTGATTGTGATGGGGACGCAACTGTTTCTGCCTCCGGAGGTAACTCGCCGTATTTCATGCAATGGAATGCTTGCGGTGGATTACAGCAATCTACTGTCGCCACAAACCTCTGTGGCGATTGTGGTCCAGCTATTGTAACGGTAACTGATAACAGTGGGTGTACAACTTCTGCAGCAGTAAATATATCTGAACCGACTGCTTTATCTGTTACATCTTCTTCTGTTCAACCGCACTGTTCGTTCTCTGATGGAAGTATTACGTTAAATATGTCGGGTGGAACTTATCCTTATGTGCCTACTTGGCCTGCTCCTATCTCTCAATCAACACCTACAATAGATAGTTTATCCGCAGGGGTTTATGCAATAACTATTCTCGATGCAAACGGTTGTCAATACATTGAGCCCGTTACCCTAAATGATATAGCTGGCCCTACTATCTCTCTTTTAAACTACACTGATGCTTCGTGTTTTGGAAGTTCTGACGGAATCGTGAACACTAATGTTGTTGGTGGAACAACCCCATATACTTCAATCTGTTGGAATGGAACTGCTCCAAGCACTTATAACTTATGTGGATCTGTCGGTGTCATTTTCCTCCCTGGAAACGTCACCTATTGTGAAACTGTTGTAGATGCTGCCGGGTGCGTTGCGAACTTCTGCCAATATATTAATGAACCCTCTGAAGTAATTTCGGCAGTGGTTAACCAATCGAACACACTTTGTTTTAGTTCTTGTGATGGAGAAGCAACCGTCCTTGCTGGCGGAGGAAGCGGGTCTCAATCCGACTACACCTATAACTGGACTCCAACTGGACAAACAACGGCAACAGCAACTGGTTTGTGTGCAGGTCCAATTATTTGCATTAGCGAAGATTTGAATGGCTGTACTAGTGCGGCAACTGCAACTATTACAGAACCACCGTTGCTTATAGCTACAGTTAACGTAACAGATGCGCTTTGTTTTGGTGAAAGTACAGGTACTAGCACTGTAACCTCTTCTGGGGGAACACCTTTTATTATTTACACACCAAACTCTGGAAGCCCTGGTTTACCTGCTGGACCAGTAAATGTTACCCTTACAGATCAAAACGGTTGTCAAGCCACTGCATCAAACACCATCAATCAACCTACGCAATTAACAGCATCCATTGTGTCAAATGACGCTTTTTGTTCTGAAAACACAGGTACTGCAACAATGTTTGATGTAGCAGGAGGAACAGCTAGTTACTCGTATAGTTGGATTGGCAGTAATGTAACTAACCCAATTTAT
>Ga0209406_1001118_pt1 | contig 20279 bp, 23 predicted proteins | sample COGITO_mtgs_1204_FD_184808 | JGI IMG/M metagenome (GOLD analysis project Ga0209406, IMG submission 184808) | Pelagic marine microbial communities from North Sea - COGITO_mtgs_120426 (SPAdes) (version 2) | ecosystem: Environmental > Aquatic > Marine > Epipelagic ...
ACGTTTTAATAGGTCGAACTTACCGCTTCCAAGAAGGTGCAAGTTATCAAAAATATTTGCTAAAGTTTCTGTTAGTAGGCCTCTATCTTCTGCTTGTAAGGTTAAGCATTCTGCTAAATTCCGTGCGAAAAGACCTGCTGGTTCAATATTTTGTATCAATTCTAAAACACCCTCTACCAATTCTATGTCGGCATCGAATATGCGGGCTATTTCTGACATGTCGACGTCGATCCAACCTGTCGGCTCTAATTCTTCTATAAATCTGAATGCAATTAGTTGCTGTTGTGGATTGAGATCTAATTGGGTCACAAAGTCAGAACAATGAACATACAAAGATTTGTCTTGTGACTTTAACAATTGTATCGGATCAAAATCACTTTGTTCTTTAGAGACTGTGCTCTTGGGACTATAGCTATCTCCGGTCTCAAATTGATTTTCTACTTCGGTCTTTGTTTTTGAGGGCTCCGCGGCGAATGGGGTGTCCTGAATGGAGTCTACAGTGGACTTGTTTTCTGTTGCCTTGGGTTCCGCACCCTCCACTTTTTTGCTGGAGGTCGTATCCTTTAATTCAACAAAAGGGTTTGGCACAAAATTTTCTTCGATATATTCTGTTAGTTCAAGGTTTGTCATCTGGAGAAGCTTAATTGCCTGCTGCACCTGAGCTGTAAGATTAAGACCTTGCCTTTGGCCGATGCCGATATTTAGATCAAGTTTCATAGTAATCATCCTTTGCTACGGCAACATTAGCATGAACTTTAACCAGCACCAAAATATATAATTGACACATATAAATGTCATTTTTTTGACAGATATTAATTATTAAAACCTGACCTCTAAACATTTTGAGGCCCCTGACGTTAAGTATTTTGACGGCAGGATATGTCGGATGCTAATTATAAGGAAATGACATGGCTACTTTAAATGCACACGGTAGTTTCTACCGAATTCAAGACAACATGACCCGTATACAGCGAGATTTGGGCGATAGCATGGAGCGCCTATCTAGCGGATTGAAAAACATTTCTGCTGGGACCCGACCTGGGGACGTGGCTATCGTTAAGTCCATGGAAGCCGGTATTGCGACCCTCGAATATGGTAAATTGAATGCTGAGGCTGGAGTAGCGGCGCTCGAAATGGCCGTTTCAGACTTATCGCGACTGTCTGATATCATAACGCGCCTTTACGAAATGAATCAGATTGGTGCAAATCCCTTTACAACTGATGACGATAAGGCGATGCTAAAAGTTGAGGTTGCTGATCTCAAAGCCGAATATGGGGTGGTTGGTGATAACATTAAGTATCGGAATAAGGACTTAGCGACAGCTGCTGGCAATCTCGTTATTGAAGTTGGAAGCAAAGTATTTGGAACTGTAACGGCTGAACTAGGTTTTGAAGCTGTGACTGGTGCGCCCACTGTCGTGGACACCGAGATTACCGCGGGAAATGGTGGAGCCAAGCTAACTATCGACAAGCTAGCAGTTGATACTTTGCGTTTGCAAGCAGCATCTCAATACAATTTGGTGGCATGGCACGCACTTCACGCAGCCAATCATCTTTCGGCCACTAAGCTGGAAATAGGTAGCTATCGTGATGTTGATTTTGCTGCGGAGACGTCTGAGTTGGCAAAAAATCAGATCATTGCGCAAGCTGGAACGGCAATGTTGGCGCAGGCAAATGCTCAAGGGCAAGGGGTCCTAGCACTTCTGCAAACTTAAAGTAAATTGACGCAGTCATCTAGTTTATGGATGACTGCGTTTTTTTTGATAGTAAAACTATTAACAGCCTAATGTTAGGCTCAGTGTCCTCTATCTTTTTGAACGGTATGACAGACGATAGACAAGTCACTTCCATCAAATGATTACCATTAAATATGAGAGTTTGCTAACCAGTTTAATGAGGGTTAAGGTAAGAACATGGCAGAGAAGGACAACCTAATTTTGCAAGATCCGGTTCCTGACCAGCCTTTGGAAAGACAACTGACTGAAACCAAAATAGACAAAAATGAGCAAGCTCCGCAAGTTGAAGCTGGCACAGAGCAAACCGAAACAGACTTTGCAATACAGCTCGTTGAAACTTTAATTTCTTTAAATAATGATGAAATCAGTAGCTATGAAGCTATAAATAGATTCACCACTAAAGCTGAGCTATCTTGTTTGATTATCTTTGCCCGTTCAATTCCCTTGAGCCCAATTGCCGCTGTATATCCTGAGAATGCATTTTTGATTTTTAAGGGCGTTGCAGTTCCTAAGTCTGTCAATTTGACGCAAGAGAAACTTACAGAAATTGAAGAAAGAATTATGGCAAGCAACGACATCACTAATGACAATCTTCACCTTCTTGATTTGCCACCTGAAATGTTAAATGCCTTTGAGATAGCCGTGACAATTTATAATGGTAAAGCGGAAAAGATTAGAACGTCCTACCTGGCAGCAGTTAAAAACGCAAAGTCGCAAGTGATTGAAGTGTCCGCCGCTGCGGTTTGTGTTGCCATAATAATAATTACCGCGACGGCACTGTTAGTTAATTAATTCTTTTTGATTAACACTATTAAATTATTTTTTTTGTACCAACAGCACTGGGAGCCTCTGATATGGAAAAAATCGATTATAAGTGTGGCCCGTCATAAAGTTTACCGTCCAATAAGTGCGGGGGTTCATCCAGTTTTTATCTCCGGTCCAGTAAGCTTCAGATGAAAGGTTTGGAAAATACTTTGTATTGATTTTAGGAGACGCGCAGTCATCACAGACAAGGCTCATAAGCTCTTTGCGAGAGGGAAGGCGCCAATCACCCCCTAATTGTTCTTTTGCTTGTGTCAGCGCGATGGCGATTTCCTCATGATTAAGTTTAACTATCTTTCCAGTGCATGTTTCAACGCTGGGATCCCAAACTTGACCTACTGAGCAACGCAGCCAAGTGACACCTGTTGTCACATCTTTGACAGTGTCTTCTGAACTAAAGAATTGAGCCTGTGCAGAACTGCATGTAATGAATAGAAGTGCAATCAACCCGGCGATGTAACTGTTCATGTTGCCCTCTCAAAGGTTAATGCTACATTAATAAGCAATAAATATACCATTTTTTTATCTAATCATATAATGAATGGTACATATCTTGAATAGCAAGTCACAACAATTGGAGGAATTAAAATGGATCTGGCATCACTTATAGGATTTGTTGGCGCTATTGGCGCGATTTTGGCGGCGATGATTGCTGGTGGCGGTATCGCACCCTTTATCGACACGCAATCAATAATGATCGTTTTTGGGGGGACGTTTTTTGCTGTTATGTACGCGGCTCCTCTCCCAGTTTTCTTGGGTAGCTTTAAAGCAATGAGTAAAGCTTTCCTGCCGCCAATTAAGAAGCTCGATGAGACCGTTGAGCGCATGGTGGAATTGGCTGGCATGGCGCGTAAAGACGGCATGATGGCCCTAGAAGGTCAGCCGGTACCAGACAAGTTTTTTGAAAAAGGGATGCAGATGCTGGTTGATGGTGCTGATGAACAGAAGCTTGTAAAGCAAATGACATCTGAGATTGGCTCAATGAAGTCGCGCCACGAGGAAAATCAAACTTGCGTTAAGGGTTGGGTTGATGTGGCCCCGGCAATGGGAATGATTGGGACACTGATTGGTCTGGTTTTAATGCTTGGGAATATGGGCGATCCAAAATCTATTGGCCCAGCTATGGCGGTTGCATTGTTAACTACCCTTTATGGTGCATTTGTGGCCAACGTTCTTTTTGCTCCAATTGTGACAAAATTAGAGGGCTACACTAAATATGAGATCGTGTACCGCAAGGTCGTATTAGAAGGTCTAAGGGGAATTGCCCGAAGCGAAAGCCCTCGAAATATTCAGGACCAAATGGCCGCTACTCTGCCACCGAAATTGCAAGCTAAATTTGAGATTGCAGCCTAATAAATTTAATTTCTGAGGGGCATCATGGCCGAAGAAGAACTCCAGGAAGAAGCCGAAGAAGAGGAATGTCCAAAATGTCCGCCCGTTGGGGCGCCGGCATGGATGTCCACCTTCGCGGATATGGCGACGCTACTAATGGCATTCTTCGTTCTCATTCTGTCATTTGCAGATTTTAACGTTCCAAAATTTAAACAGATTTCGGGGTCGTTGAAGGATTCATTTGGTGTTCAAAAAATTGTTCCGGTTGTTGAGCAACCCAAGGGTACAACTGTAATTGAATTAAACTTTAGCCCAAATCCGACGCCCTCTGTGACTGATAACCTTCGTCAAAATACGAATGAACTTCAAAACCCTGTGTTGGATCTCAAAGAAAAGGATGATGATTTCCCTGAGGGTGGCGAAAATGACAAGACAAAAACGGCAGACTTTGATGGTGCTGGGGGTGAAAGTGATGCGTCACTAGATGCTGACCAACTTGCGCAACAGCTCAAGAAGGCAATCGACTCGGGTGAGGTTTCAATTGAAACTTTAGGTGAAAATGTTGTGATTAACTTTCCTGAACAAGAAAAAAGTCAGGAAGATATCGCAAGCATGGTTAAAGAGACGATGGCCGCACTCTCAGAGGTGCGCCAGGCAACTGGCCAAGCTGAGAGTGAGGTGCTATTTGGAGGCCTTGAGGGCCAGCTACAAGAGCTTGCCGCCTCGCTAGAGGAAGGCCTGCCTGAGAATGGGCAGGGAGATGGAAATTCCTCAGAAAAAGTTAGTGAAAAAGTAGAAAATGCCTCAAAGACAACAGAAGAATTAACTGTTGCACTGCAACAGCAAATTGATCAAGGGCTGGTTGAAATAGAGCAGCGGGATGGCAGCGTGTTTATTACGGTTGGATCTGGTGGTGCTTTCCCATCTGGGACGGCCGACCTAACCCCTGAGGCTCAAAGTATTTTGGATCGTATTGCTCTGACGGCGATGAGCCCAACCAGTGAAATCACTGTAACTGGCCACACGGATGACGTGCCCATCAGGAATGGTAAATTTAGAGACAATTGGGATCTGGCTGCGGGTCGCGCTGCGAGTGTGGTTCAAGCGATAGAGGAAACTGGTCTTGTGTCGGGAAATAGACTGTCTGCGGTAAGTAAGGGCGAAATGGATCCACTAGCTGCTAACGTTACCTCGGAGGGCCGAGAAGAAAACCGGCGTATTGAAATTGAAATTACTTATTAAGCCTAAAAACTGCTGGCTTTTGGTCGTTAAAATTACTGGAGCGATTAAATGACTGAACTACCATCAAATGATTATATCAGCCAGATCAACCAGAACGGTTCGGGCCTAAACATACCGCAAATTGTGAATGCGATCGTAGATGCTGAAATCACGCCTGTTAGGGCCCCGGTTGTTAAGCAACAAGAACAGGTTGCGGCGTCTATTTCAGGATTGTCTGAACTTAAGGCATCTGCTGAGTTAACCAACCAAAATATAGCAAATTTAAAAAGCACGGACGTATCCATTTCAACGCGCTCATCTGACACGGATGTTCTCACGGTTGCGGTGACTGATCAGTCAGAGCTGCAAGTTGGTGTATCTAAAATTACTGCTATATCTCAGCTGGCACAGGCACACTCACATTCCATTCCGGCTGTGGGCAGTAATCCCGCAACTTTTGGTTCGGCTGATGCGGGCTTGCCTGAAGACTATAGATTGAAAATACGATTGGGGACGTACAATTTAACTGGAGGTGCGCAGACATTTACTCCAAATGGCACGGACCCAGACATTCCTATAATTCAGTTTTCTGCGGGTGAATCTATAACAGCTGTGGCAGTTAAATTGGATCAAATAGAGGGTATAAACGCTAAGGTCGTTAATACAACTGGTAGTAATTATAAAATAATGATCACGGGTGAAACTGGCTTAGATAACGCGTTTGAAATACAAACGCTTCCCTTGACATTTAATCATACCAATATTGTGGGTGGACAACAATATACCATTGTAGACAACGTCACCACCTCGCACCGTGCAAATGCTATTCAAAACGGCCAAGTATATCAGGTCATAAGCACGGATGGCCCTGTTGAGTTAGCGACTGGTATGATCAATAATGCTGAATATAAGATTGTAAGCAGCAACGCCGCCGCTAATTCAAATGCCAGTGCTATGGATTCGGGTCGTTGGTATCGTGTTGTTAGCCAAGATAGTGGCGTACAATCTGATGCTACCGCTATAACTAATAATAGTTGGTATCGAATAGTTAATACTGATGACGGCTCTGTCACCAGTGACGGTTCGTTTGTAAACGGCCGAACTTATAAGATTACCAGTAGTGGGACCACTGACTTTACTGCTTTTAGTAATGCCGCTAATAACAATGTTGGGACCGTTTTTACGGCTAATGCTAACGCGCAGGGCAGTGGTGGCGGCCAAGCTAAAGAATTTACAGACTACGTAAATATGTTTGGTGCAGCCGATAATAACCCTAATACTGAATTCAAGGCGACTATTTCAAACAGCCCGCCACCCTCAGGAACGGGCAAAGTAATAAAATTTACAAATTTTAATGATTATGCTGCCGGAAACGGACACAACGGTGTGGGCCACGAATTCAAGGCTAATGTTGATGGAGCTGGCTTCACACTCACCGGACCTGGCAGAGTGATAGCATTCACAAACTATCAAGTAGATTTTGGCGCTGCTGACAACAGTGCAGGTACGATTTTCACTGCTAATACAGATGTTGACGCTGGGACGGGTCCAGGCACTGTGAAATCGTACACAGATTTTGTTGACCTGTATGGCGCGGGTAACAATACGAATGCAATTTTTACGGCTGGCATTGCAGGCACAGCTGTCCATGGCAAAGGAACAGTGGGTCGTTATACTGACTATACAAAATATGGTGCTGGGAATAGTAATGCAGGCACGACTTTTACTGCCAATCAAAATGCTAATGCCACCTTTGGCTCAGGCACCGTCACTATGGTATCGGAAGACGTTTCTGGCAACAATAACTATCGCATTTTTGATACCTGGAGCGACTATCGAGACGTAAATTCATTAAGGGCTCAGGACTTGAGTGCACAGGACATAATTTTCGACCTAAACGGTCTCGAGGTGAAGCGTGAAACTAACATCGTCACGGACGTGGTACCCGGAGCATCTTTTGAGATTTTGAAAACAAGTACCGTCGGCGCGGAAATCATAACTGGCGCTGACAAGGAATCCCTTATGTTGACGGTCCAATCTTTTATTGATGAGTTGAATGCCTACAGAGCTGATTTAAAAGCTTTGTCGCGCTCTGACAGGACAGGTGGCGACCTTGGAAAATTATATGGAAATCCCTACGTAAAATCTCGGCTAAGATCTCTCTCAGAATTTATGCTAAAACCAATTAAGGGCTATACCACCTTTCCTGAAACTGCGAATAGCGCCGTTTACCTGTCACAGCTGGGCTTTAAGACGCAAAAAGACGGTACATACGGACTAGATCAAAAAGCATTTGATACAACTTTTAATAATGCGCCTGGAAACTTTGACGCCTTAACTAAGGACCACGCGCTCTCAAAGCATCCAGAAATTTCAGTTGTTTGGGATCCGGGAGCTGATTTAGAAGCAGGAATTTATCAATTCCATCATGATGATGGAATTGGTGGAGGCGGTGATGGCAGTGGCAATGTAATTTATGCTGGTGCATTAAATGGTGGAGGCGCAAGACTTTATAGAGCAGCGGACGGAGGTGGTTCGTTTTCCTATGATGGGACGAACGTTAATAGCACAGGTGATTTTCCAGGACTTTTCTTACGCACGACAAGCAACAATCTTGGTGATGATGTGCCAATGAATGTCCACCTTGGTAGAAGCTTCGCAACGTTGTTCGCAGAGTTTCATGATGAAGTGCTTAACGACAGATACGTCCACAGAAGGCAGGTCCAAAACATAGAAATTCAAAACGAGATGTTATTAGACCGTATAGCTCGACTAGATCTCCGCAGTGATAACCTTGCTCAATCATACAACGCAGAATTCCAAATGATGGAAGACATGGTTACTAGTTTTAAATCTACTGGTGACTATCTCACTAACGTAGTCGATGCATGGAACAAATAATAAAAGATACTAAAGCCCAAATTTCTTTATTTTTTCGATCAAGGTAGTCCGCTGCAGCTTTAAATCTTTAGAGGCCTCACTTGTATTGCCTGCATTTCGGCTCATAGCGCTCTCGATTAATACGATTTCAATGTCTTGTAAAAGGCGCCTTAAATCCACGCTATTGTTAAATTCAAAAAGAGTTGCAAAATCAGCTGGCAATGGTGGTGGCGCTATCTGGTCCGTATTTCCGCGAAGGGCTCCCCCTAAGGTATCCAATGTCTCCCAAATATCATTGGCTTCCTCCTGGCTGTCTAGCACGTAACTGGCATTGATATTCAGGAGGCTCTTGCTGACTTTATCTTCGTCTATTTTTTGTCCAGGGTAAAACACTGCCGCGCGCTCAATGATATTTCGTAGTTCACGAATATTGCCAGGCCAATCATATTTTTTTAATGCATTCAGGCCACTTTTGGAAAAACTAGTCTTGGTGTTTTTGAAATGCTGAGACTTACTGTTGTGAAGCAGATGTTCAATCAACGCTGGGATGTCGTCCAAGCGATCCATTAAACTGGGGACCTGAATTGGGAATACATTTAATCTGAAGAAAAGATCGTCACGAAACTCATTATTAGAAACCAAGCTGCTTAAATCTTTGTGTGTAGCGCAGACTACTCGTACATTAACTTTGGTTTCCTTACTCCCGCCGATACGGGTCACCCGTGAGTTTTCTAAAATCCGCAATAATTTTGATTGAAGGTCGAGAGACATATCACCAATTTCATCGAGAAATAGCGTTCCCCCGTCTGCCTGCTCAAATTTCCCGTGGGTTGTCTTTATTGCACCAGTGAAGGCGCCCTTCTCATAGCCAAAGAGTTCAGCTTCCATTAAATCTTTTGGGATTGCCGCACAGTTTACGGCTATAAATTTGCCTTTTCGACGGCTCTCGTCGTGAAGAGCCTCCGCAACTAGCTCCTTACCCGCGCCGGTTGGGCCATTAATTATAACTGCAGAATCCGAGGGAGCAACCAAAGTTATCATCTGCTTCAAATTATTTGCAGCCTCCGAACTACCAATTATTTTTTCATCTATTTGCGACATTTACATTTCACTGCTCTGAATTGCCCAAGTAACAACATTTTAACACAATAATGTCCACTCTTGCATCATCATACTGCACTGGTTACTTCTTTTCATAAATATTTAGAGTTAATAACTATTTTGAAACTTCGAATTTTTGGGAGGAGGGTGAGTTGATTAAAAAAAACTTCTGGCGATCTCTTATTCCTCAAAATCTTCGGGCAAGCTTTCAAAAAAAAGTCTCAAAATCAGTTGATGAGAAATACGACCTGTCAAGGTTCGATGAACAAGATATTATTTTAGAGAATGAAACCCAAATTCAGGAATTTTTGCCAGATATTTTGGGTCAGGCTTTAGCTCGAACTTGGATTGATCGGCGGTTTTTGGAAGCCTTTTATGAGCAGCCCGTGGAGATACTTGAGAAGGCTGGTGTTTTCTTACCAAAAAGTATTTCAATAGAGTTTTCTAAAGAAGAAAAGGAACGACCAAAGGTGGTTGTTTTCAAAAACTCCGGTAAAGATAAGACGCGATTACTTCAGCTGAAACTTGTGATGGTGGCGGGAACATGAATAAAATTTTAATGCTAACGTTAACTTACTCAATCCTAACGGGTAGTTTCTCTCACGCTGAGGAACATAAAACGCCAATATCCACAGAGATGTTTTTGAACGGGGTCGCCGCGGTTGAGAAGAAAGACTTTGTGGAGGCTGTGAAATTATTTACAGTTCTAGCAGAGAGTGGTGAGCCTGCATCACAGTATAATTTATCGCTGCTGCACTATAAAGGCCTCGGGACACCGGAAAACTATCAGTCCGCCCTTTACTGGGCCTGGAGTGCGGCTCTAGATGGCTATGAAAAGGCGCCGTCGCTCGTCGATGATATCCGTGATGACGTGACAGACGACCTCATTACGGAGGTTGCTGGAAGTATTGTGGAAAGCTTAACTGAAAAAGCGATGTCTGGAGATGATACGGCTTCTATAAAATTGGGTAAAACCTATTTTAGTTTATTCTTAGAACCGGATATAAAAAATGCATATATTTGGTTTGTAATTGCTCAGGCTTTATCTGTGGAAGGTAGTGATGAACTTCTCAGAGAAGTTAAAAAAGACATTGAGACCCCTGATCTACTCTCGTTTCAAGCCGACGCAACTGCTAAATTCAACGAAATTTCAAAATAGTGTCATGGCCGCGGCTTAATGTCGGCAACAAAGTCTAACTTCTTTAATTCTATCAAGTTGTGCTCGCTGAAAGTAGCAAGATGTTGACTGATTTGGCTAAGAATTTGTCCCAACGTTTCACCAGAGCCTTCCTCAAACGCATCTAGACCCTGAGAAGTGCCGTAAGCCTTCACAAGGTTGCAAAAATCTTCAACTGTAGCGTCCAAGTCCTTCGACTTGATTAAAGAGGCGACGCTCTTTTCAGACAACATTGTTACTATTTCTCTAAGTGATTCTAATAATAGAGAATGTTCTGCTGCCATTATTTATTCCTAGCCATGCGCCTCTTTAAAGCTTTCAAGTAGCTTGTCAGTGATTAAGTCGAGGTCAACTGGGTATCTACCCTCTTCTACCTTAACTTTTATTTCATTGACTAAAGCCATATCAATAGGTGGCTCATTTGATAAGTCACTAACTGATTTACTTATGGTCAAGTCCATATTCACTGCCTTTGTGTTAGTTGGCTTAGGATCAGCTCCGCCAACTTTATTCTCTGTTACAGGCACGCTATTTTTATGCTCGGTAACTGCTGCATTGGCAAAGCCACCAGCATTTTTGATTGGATCAATCATGTTGAACCCTCCTTACAACTACCTTAACGGCAAAAACATCAGACATGTTAGTCACACATACAATATTTTTCCTACATAGTCATTAACGACAGAAATCATTTACATGTTAGTCAATGGACGTACTTTTTTTTCAGAAAGTACGATGGCCTTGAATTCTTTATTGGACGAGAGGTTTTTAACGATAATCATTTCACCGACCTGACCGTCTTCCATGGCCTGTCCATATGTTGAAATAGTTAAGCCACCTGCGCCCACAACAATCAAAACATCGTCGTCTTTATCTATGTCATTGGCCGCAATCAAGTGGCGAGACTTTAACACTGCATCTCTTGTTATGTTCTTTTTTGCTTTATGCCCAATGATCTTCTCTAGATTTGTGTAAGCACCGTGCGCTGATCGATTTGCTGCTAATTTGAGTTCCAGGTCATCGGCAGTAATTACTTTGCCCTTTGGGATATTATGTTTTGCAAAGACGACAGTTGAAGTGCCACCTATTATATTTTGGCCACTTGCGCCGTCATCATTACTTTGTGAACTTGTTCTCAGCGTAACCACCCATTTTTTTGGATCTTGACAGGACACATTAATTGTCGACCAATCGCCATCAACACGCGGTTTAACTTGAAGCTCATCGACACAAGAAAAGTAAGCCCTTTTGGACGAAATAATAACTTTTCGTTCAATTCCCTCAGCTTGAAAAAAACTACCCACGCGTTTCTCTATATCAGCGCCATAAACAATATTGGTTTCTGCAGTCACCGGTTGAAGTGTACTGATCAATATTAAACTCAGAAAAGATCTGATTGCCATTTTCATTAGAAACGTTCCAAAATTCGAATATCCATATTGCCGAAAGCTGACGCATTCTTGACATCGGATAGTGCTATTAACTCAGACGTGTTATCTGTCAGCGTCTTAACTTTAAAATAATATTGTGACGTGTCGCTTCCGGTGGAAACGAAAATGTCACTCTCTAAAAGTCCATCATCTTCGCCAAAGTTAAAAAATATTTTCCCGTTTTTAGTAAATGTCTTTCCCACAATATTTTGACATTCAAGCGGGGCAGTGGCCTCATCAATTGCCGCGAGTGAAATCTCCATTATCTTAGCTTTAATGTGATCCAGTCGATCCTTTGAAGATTTTAATTTCAAAGATAAGAAATTAGATTCTTCAATCCTTATTGACGCGACTTGAGATGCTGAGCTCACCATTACATTGTTTTTATAGAGTGTTGATTTAGCTTCTATCGTCATATCTTTTTTGCTCTGAAGAAAATCAGATTTGGAGGTAATGTCAGCCTCCAGGCTAAGGCTGAGCCTTCCCGATGGTGCTATCTGAGGGGATACCAATTCGTCATTGGCGTTGGTTTCGTATAACCCGTAGGATAATGTCTGCCGTTTAACAGGTTTAGATTCAGTAACCAAATTTAAATTCTCTTGTAAATTTGTGTGTTGTCTTATCTCTTGTTTAAATTGAGTTTCATTTAAGCTGAACCAGTAGGGAAATTGAGTTTTCAGTTTTAGTCCCGTGAATGCGAACTGGATATTTAATGCGGACGGCCGGCGGCACGTCGATGGTTGGGTGGTGCTTTCGCCGTCCAAAACCAACACTTCCAACTTTACAAAAAACTTACCTGCTTCTTTTCTGGACTCCAGAACTCTGTAGCCGCCAATATTGATATTAGATTTATTGGCTATCTGATCTATTAACACTTTGCCGTTCTCAACTATCGCAAAGCTTTCAACGGATTGAGCGCCAGATTGAGTTACTGATTGAAGTGCGTTTGATATTGCGCGGGACCTAAAGACTTCGTCTGATATTTCGGACGTTCTAAAGGCGCTTCCGTCAACCTGAAGGAGGCGCTCGCTGGCATTAAGAGGCCCAACGTTCAGGGCAATATATATTGCCACTAGTGAATGAAAAATACGCAACATTTTTGCTAACTAATCACAAAAGCCCGCGGGTGTAGTTCTGTATAAGCCGCCTAATATGTACTTCGCTTACCGACAACTCGACTTCATATGTGTCATTGCCTGTGGGCTCTATTTTTACTGTCTTGGCACCCATGATAGTTCCACGGACCGCTGAACTCATCTTGTCAGATGTCAGCATTGCCTCTGCAACAGTGGTTTCGCCATCGAGATTTATACCATATATCTGCTCGGTTAGACCTCTATAGGCATCTAGCTTTGCCGCACGAATGGCCATTAGTCTGCGTTGGTTTAAGTTTTTAGAAGGTTGGATCGCTATGGCTGAAAAGCCAACGGCTGTTATTGAAGGAGAAAATGTCTCCTCACCAGACGCCTTTTTTTTCTCATCGAGCAGGTTTGTGCTTTGCTGCATCGCAGATATTCGTGTCCCAGTCGTAGGTCGCATAATGTTGTTTGCGACACTTTGAACTTGGAAGGATGGGATAGCGGTATCGCAACCGGCTAGAAGAGACACCACTGCAATTGCACCGATCGGTTTAACTAAGTTAAATATTGGCATTATCACGACTTTCATTGTTGAACTGCGGAGAGCTTGCAAATTGTGTGCCATAATTATTGGTACACAATTTGAACTTTTTCACCTTATTCTAAATGCTTCACTCTATTGGTTAATATCTTATTGGCACGTATTTTGCTGATATTACCCTAAGATTATTTAAAGCTGAATATTTTGAATTTTAACGTTTTAAAACAAATAGTTATATATTCAAAAATTTGACTAAACTAAGGATACGAATATGCAGATGAGCCAAACTATTGGGTTTTCAATTGCGGATACAAAAAAATTTACAGGGTTATTTTTGCCCCTGGGGATCCTAACTTTAGTTGGTATGTTGGTACTGCCGCTTCCAGTTGTTTTGTTAGACGTATTCTTTGTTTTTAATATTACTATATCACTCTTAATCCTAATGGTCGCACTACACACTCACCGACCACTCGATTTTTCATCGTTTCCAAATTTGCTTCTGCTTGCAACGGTTTTACGGCTTGGGCTTAATGTAGCTTCAACGCGTATAGTATTATCAGAGGGTCATACTGGCGCTGACGCTGCAGGAAAAGTAATTCAGGCATTTGGCGAGTTTATAGTTGCTGGTAATTATACAGTAGGCCTTTTCGTCTTCGCAATTTTGGTAATCATTAACTTGGTGGTTATCACTAAAGGTGCCGGTAGAGTTTCAGAGGTTACTGCTAGATTTACCCTCGATGCTATGCCCGGCAAACAGATGGCTATAGACGCTGATTTGAATGCTGGCATCCTGACACCTGAGGAAGCGACCGAGCGTCGCTCAGAAGTATCAAAGGAGGCAGACTTTTATGGTTCCATGGACGGTGCATCTAAATTTGTAAAAGGTGATGCGGTTGCTGGGATCCTAATCTTGGCTATTAATGTAATCGGCGGTTTGATTATAGGTATCGCGCAGCACGATTTGGGTTTGGCTCAAGCTGCTGAAAACTATATTTTGTTATCTATTGGTGATGGATTAGTTGCTCAAATCCCCTCGCTTTTACTTTCGATTGCAACAGCTATTATCGTAACCAGAGTTTCTTCTTCCGAAAATATGTCAGATCACATAGCCAAGCAGGTAAATATTTCTGCGGCCTGGCTGCCAACGTCAGCAGTAATGTTGGCTCTTGGTCTTGTTCCTGGGATGCCAAATGAGTTATTTTTGACTTTTTCTGTTATTGCTGGGGCTTTAGCCTGGTATTCAAGGCGCACCGAAGGCCAACTTGTCCACGAAGATGAAAAATCAGAATTAGATGATGAGAGCGAAGCCAAAGGTGAGTTCGCTTTGGCTGATGTTAAAGACACATCAAAAATCTCGATAAGTCTTGGATATAGCCTCGTGTCATTGGTGGACGAAGCAAAGTCTGATAATCTTGTTCCTAAGGTGACGCGACTTAGAAAAGAAATTTCCAAAGCTCTAGGGTTTATTATTCCTGGTGTCAGAATTAGGGATGATTTGAACCTGGAAGCATCTCAATACCAAATAAAGATTGGCGAAAAAATTGTTGCTGATGACTATGTATATACTGGTAAAAAATTAGCCATATCAGATGATAATGTAACGGTCCAATTAACAGGTGTAAAAGTAAAGGAGCCGGCATTCGGTGTGGACGCCTATTGGATCGATGCAGAATCACACATTGATGCTGAATCTAAAGGTTATGTTATTATTGAACCTGAAGATGTGATTACAACTCACTTAAGCCAAATCATGAACGCCTATGCTGCTGATTTGTTGGGGCAAGAAGAGGTTCAAGAGCTTCTGGATGATTTGCAAATTACTTATCCTAATTTAGTAGAAACTGTAGTTCCAAAAGTAATGCCGCTCTATCAATTAACTTCTGTGCTAAAATGCATTCTAGAGGAAACAGTGCCTGTCTCTGATCTGCGCTTAATACTGGAAACGATAGCATCTATAAATACTCAGAAAATGGATAACGAGGACATAGCAGAAAAAATTCGCCCAAGTTTGGTTCCGATGCTCATTCAGAAAATGATAAAGTTCAAAGAAACTATACCTCTAATTACGTTGGCCCCAGATTTGGAACAAATGATTTTGCAATCTGTTCGCCAGAACCCAGACGAAAAGATGCTTATGTTAGAAGGGACCTTAGCAAAGAAAATCCTTGCCAACCTGAACGAAGCGTCTGAAAATCTAAATAAAGAAGAAAAACCTGTGTTTCTAATTGTGGCACCACAAATCAGGAAGCACGTTTCAAAGTTTATAAGAGCACAGTTACCTTCTGTGAATGTGTTGAGTTTCATGGAACTGCCTGAAGACCGCAGTGTAGAGATTGCCTTTACTGTTGGCGGGTTCGATGCAGTTGAATAATTTAATATCCTTGATTGGGAGTAAATGAGATGCCAGAGTTAACAATACGAGCTGCTGATAGTTCGCTAGCAATGGATGAAATCGAACGAAAATTGGGGCCAGACGCCCTAATTCTCTCAACTGAGAAGCGTGACGGTTTGATCGAAATAATTGCGACTAACGAACCTGATCAAATTGCCTCAGCGTCGATTGCTTCCGCCGAAAAGTTAAAACTTCGTTTGAACAGGGACGATAATGAGACAGTTGAAGGCAAAATAAAATCTGCAGCTGAAAAGTCTAAGTTACGTATTGAAGCTGAGGAATTGGATAATAATAGGAGTATCAGTGGTAAGATAAACTTTTCTGAGGCTTTAGCGGCTGAGATTTCGGCAACAAATGAACCGCATGTGGGGGATTTAGAACAGCAGGATGTTAACCAGGATCCAAATGGGTTGATGCCGAGTTTTCAAAAAATTGTTAATGAATTAGAATTTATAGTTAAAACTACCACCGAACTAACAGCGGTTAAGCCTTCCCAATTATCTGACGAAAATAAATTGAGGATTCTTGGGTTCAGTTCTTCGGTTGTAAATGTACTCACACAAAACGAACCAGAGAAATCTGACATCAAAGATTTTGCAAAATCTTTTTCTCGTGGAATTGTAAATGGAAAATCTCATCACTTTGACGAAAGTGATATGATAATAGTGGTAGGAGAAGCTGGTGCTGGGGTCACCACGCTAGTAAAGAAACTGGAGAAATTTCTACCAAAATCTGAACCAAAAAATAGATTAAAGGTTTTGCAAAGTGACTTTTCTGAAGGTGCACAAACTATTTTGAAATCGAAAACAGCGACTAATGTGACTTCACTATTTAGAAAATCTTCGGATAATTCTTCAGAAGATATGAAACTATTAGTTGAATTCGATGGGCCGCCAGAAGACCTTCCTAAACATCTGTATAAAATAGCAGAGGTGGATCCCAATTTAAAAGTCAGCGTCGTGTATGCGCTAGAGGTGGGTAAAAGTTATCACCACGTTGCCGACTTGATGCGAAAGTTTGATATGCCGGATGTTTATGTGGCTCTAACAAAAATGGACATGTTTGAAGTATCGACAGCGGAGCTATCGGCTATTTCAGATGCCAAAAGAAAAATACTATTTTTCTCTGGATTGAAAATAATTGAAGATGGCTTGGATTTTGCGAAGGTGGCAGTGATGGAAAGCTTTCTAACAAACTTAATTGATAATGAGAGCTGGTAGTAAAATGACAGAAACAATAGCATTCGTCAGTGGAAAAGGTGGGGTTGGCAAGACTTCACTTGCCGTAAACTCAGCGATAAAATTGGCAATGGGAGGACATAGGGTTGGTATATTAGATGCTGACTTTGGATTGTCCAACGCAAATATTATGATGGGTGTGAAGGCAGAAAAAACAATTTCTGATTTGCTATCTGGAAAACACACTTTAGACGAAATTATTACACATACCCACGCCGGTGTTCAATTAATTCCTGGTGGTTCTGGGACGACGGATACTCTCAATTTAGATACAGAGGAGCGTTGGAAAATCATAAGGGCATTAGACCCTATGGAGAAACAACTAGATTACCTAATAGTCGACACGCCGGCAGGCGCATCGGATTCAAGTATTGAGCTTGCGGCGGCCGTTGATAAGGTCATTGTTATTTTAGTGGGAGAGCCTACGAGCTTCATGGATGCATACGCATTTATTAAAGCCATAAATATGGAAAAAGGCGTCACAAACTTTTCGGTAATCGTCAATATGGCAAATAGCCAAGACGCTGCATTTAAAGATTTTGAAAATTTTAGAAAAATTGTTTCCAAATTCCTTGAGGTGCAACTAGACTTGCTAGGCTTTCTGCCAGGTTCTAAGGATGTTGTGCAATCAATAGTGGCGCGAAAGCCCTTTATTTTGGATGAAAAATCCAAGAGAGTAGTTGGTAAATGTTTAAGTAATATTGTACGTAATCTAGTAAAGGCCCCAGCAAACAAACCAAATGGGGTCCATTTCTTTAGCTCCAAAGAAAGCGCTTAATATGTCTACCGCGTATACAACGGCATCACTATCCAAAGACGAGTTGATCCAAAAACATATGTCACTCGTCAAGAAAGTTGCCTATTTTTACGCTGGAAGAGTACAAAAAGCGGCCGAAGTTGAAGACCTAATCCAAATTGGAATGATGGGGCTAGTCGAGGCCGCTCATAACTATAAACCGCATGATGGCGTAAGCTTTCAGATCTACGCTCGAATGCGCATTAAAGGTTCCATTGTTGACTATCTTCGTAAGTCTTCAAACCTTTGCCGCCGAACGATAAAAAATAAACAAAATTATGACCGAGCCTATGACTTGCTAAGAAAAAACTTTGGTAGGGTACCAACCCATGATGAGGTTTCCACAGAGCTTGATATCTCTACAGTTGAGCTCCACTCGTGGGAAAAAGAATTTGCAGCCAATCAACATCAAAGCATGCAAGAAGCTACGGAAATTTATGGTGACTTTTTAATTTCTACTGATCCGACAATAGAAGAAAAGTTGATTTCTGGCGAACTAAAGGAACACCTAAGGGATGCCCTTAAAGTTTTAAATCCACAGCAAGTTTTAGTTATCCAACTCTATTATGTTGAAGAGCTGAATGTTTATGAAATTGCAGAAGTTCTTTCGGTAAGCACCGGCCGCGTATCTCAAATAAAATCTGCGGCGCTTAGTTTGCTCAGGCAGGAAGTTGAATCGGAGTTTCTTTGATGTCAGTTCATCCAATCGAACGCAAGTTTGATGAGTTGCAGCTGACTTTAACTAGTGCTGATTTTCAATTCGTTGGAGTAGCTGTGTCTGAAGCTATCTCGCTATCGTGCCAAATCTCATCCCTTCCATCCTACAATTGTAGTGTCGTTCTAAATCCAGTTAGGTCTGTAGATTGGACAATTGGTGAAATTAACTTTAAAGCAGATAAACCAATTGCGAGTGCAGAGCTTAATTTGGAAACTGCCTCTTTTGAAAAGCTCAAGTTCCTGATGCAAAATCCGCCAGCTCGACCGGCGTCTATATTTTTGAAAGTAGTCAAGAGCGCCAATATTTCGTCTGGCGAAGTGCTCCTGTCTAAACAAAATTTTGCATTGCAAGTTTGTGATATAGCCCTGCGGTATCCGATACTTTAGTTATATTTTAAATACTTCATGTGCACATCTAAATATTTCGTTGACACCTTCGTTAACTACCAGAGCAGTATCGGCTTCCAAATTAATTTTATAGGCTTTGCTATTGCTTAAAAAAGAAAATGAATCTGGAGTGACCTCACTAACTTGCACCTGCCTCTTGGTATCGATGTCCTCAAACATTATGCTTTCGTTGGGAGACAAGCTCTCATAGCTAAGTTTAAAGGCGCCACTCTCGTTAAGACAGGTAATTTCATGACTTTCATAGCGCGGATTATTGCTCATTAAATACAAGGTCGGCGGCACGACACATATAAGTATAGCGATAAATAATACTTCTGGACGTTTCACTCCACGATCCTCGCCTTGTTTTCGGCAACTAATTTTCCGGCATCTGCTGAACTAACTTCCAAGACCATATCTTTGACTAACTTTACTCCATTCAGGGTCATATTCTTAATAATAGAGATCTTCATGGTGTGGGGTTCATCCGTGTCAACGTCTGGTTTGGACTTCTTTGCAGTATTTTTCTTGGTTTCTTTTTTCGCAGCTTTTTTGGTTTCTTTTACAATCACTTCTTCCTCGTCATCATCATCGTCATCAAAAAGTGAGGATGCCAGGCTGTTTTCATCTTCCTCAACAATGGTGGGAGAGATATCCAAATTTTCTAGATCACCGATACTGAAGACAAATGGCTCATGCATTAGAGCGTGGACTTTTTTCCGAATTAACCAGCTTCTGGCGGCCAAAAGTGGCAGCCGATTAGAAAACTCTGCTTCAACTTCAAGTTTTCCATCCACCTGCGTTAAGGCTTCATCAAAAGTAAATTCAAGAAACTCACCAATAATTTTATTTCGGCTATCTTGCATTGTTGGCGTGAGCCATTTTTCTTTTTCTTGGTTCATAACAATCTCCATTCATTCTTGGCACAGTACTTGCAATATCCACACCAAATAGACCACTAGAAATGAAAAAAATGATCCATGAAGTCCATAGCTAATCATATAAAGATACATTCGGATGCACTCAATATCCGTTCGAGGCGAAATGAGATATTGGCTTCAAATATTGTGAACTCGGCGACGCCGAACTTTAAGGCACGAGACATTGATTTTTCACAAGCTTTAAACGCGAAAATGGATCGTGGGCCGGTATCGATATCAGATAATCGCCACTTAAAATTCTTTTCTGGTTCTGGGGATGCTGGGGTTGATTTTAGACAAAATGTTAATCCTTCCCAGGATGGAAACACTGTCGAATTGCATGTTGAACAGATGCAGTTTTCAGAAAATGTTATGCGCTATCAGACGTCCCTAGAGTTTCTTAACCGGAAATTTAGTGGGTTAATCTCTGCCATAAAGGGTGAGTAAGATGTCTGATATTAAAAATATATTTGATATCGCAGCCCGGGGGATGTCATCCCAAATGGTGCG
>Ga0209406_1001124_pt1 | contig 20220 bp, 21 predicted proteins | sample COGITO_mtgs_1204_FD_184808 | JGI IMG/M metagenome (GOLD analysis project Ga0209406, IMG submission 184808) | Pelagic marine microbial communities from North Sea - COGITO_mtgs_120426 (SPAdes) (version 2) | ecosystem: Environmental > Aquatic > Marine > Epipelagic ...
AAGTAAAACTTTGTTGTACTTTTGCATTATTGTTCGGGGTGTAGCGTAGCCCGGTTATCGCGCCTCGTTTGGGACGAGGAGGTCGCAGGTTCGAATCCTGCCACCCCGACACAAAAAAGGCCAACATTGTTGGCTTTTTTTATAATCTGTTGGCTGAACAACATACTACGGGCGCGTAGCTCAGCTGGATAGAGCACCTCCCTTCTAAGGAGGCGGTCCTAGGTTCGAATCCTAGCGCGCTCACTTAATGATGAAACCTCACCCTTTTAGGTGGGGTTTTTTGTTTGGTATGTGCCAGACTTGTTTGAACGCAAAACTAAATAAAAAAGAAAATGAATGAAGTGAATTAGGTTTCATCCACTTTACGAAGAAGTTAGGATCATATAATAATCCTAGCGCGCTCACTCTATCCGAGAATTGGTTAAAATCAACTAATTCTCCGTTTTTTGTTTTACTCAATTCAATTAATATATTGACTTAAAATTAATGTGACAGAATCAATCTAGCTTCTTAAAGCTTAAAAAAGTTAGCAGTTAAAGTGGCTGTTTTAATAATGTAAATACCTGAATTTAATTCTGATAAATCTATCGAAACATTATTTTCTTTATCTATTGCAGCACAGTAGTTGATTGATAATTCTTGGCTTAGCATATTATATATTTGGATAGATTTTAATTCTACTTTATCTCCTTCAATAGTAATATAACCTGCAGTAGGATTCGGAAATATTTTTATAGTATGATTAATGTTAGTGGAATTTATATTGGTCGGATTGAGTTGATTCAATTCGTTAACAACCTCTAATCCATCACCTAATTCAAAAAAATCTATGGTAACAAAATTTGGAAATTTCCCTTTTTCTTGTATGCATTGATTTGCCCTATCAATAAAGAATGGATTCGCATTAATAGTAGCGGCTTCGTTTTGATCACCGACACCAAAAATTGTAGTAATAAAATGATTTAAAATAAATAAATCATTCAATGAATCACCTCTATTAAAATCACAATTAAAGTCATTAACACTGTTTGCAGAATAGTTTGTCTCAACAGCATAATCCCAAACATAATGGTACCACTCTTGGCCACTTATAGCATCATCTACATCTGAAAAAACAACTAGACGAGTATTGTCGTTTATCATAGTTTGTAAGGTTGGCCACACAGATGCTGATGAATCTTGTATATATACATAGCTCGATAAATTAGCTAAATACAATACGTTTTCTATAGCACTAGCAGAAGTATAAGACTCTAGAATAATCGTGACAATTTCTTTGTCATTTGCTTCAAGAAAGTCATTTATTTCTTCTAAAATAATCAATAAGGGTTTAGATCCTAGTGTACTAATACCGTGATAAACAGTGGGTATTCCATTAAGATCATAAACATCAAGCATTAGCCCTCGCACTCCTGCATTGAGTTGAGACGTAATGTTGAGGTTTTGGTTGGGTAAGTTAAATCCGTCTTCGGCTGAATTGAAAGCATTATGAGTTGTTAAATAAGCAACCTCATTGTAACGTTTGTTGCATAATGAATTTGACCCATTGCATTGAGCATACAAATTTGTAATGCAATGCAAGAAAATGATTATTAAGTAACAAGATTTGATTCTTAAAGGTAAACAAATGCTGCCATTCATAATTTTAAGAGTTTATAGAATGTTTTATGTACATGTAAATTATGATTAACTCTGTCATTTTATAAAAGTAAAACAATTATTGTTTCTGTCAGAGCTAATCTAAGGATTCATTGGTCACAAAAGGAAACGAAGCGCGATAATGAAAAGGTAGTATTCGAAATGGAGGTTGTTATCACAATAGAGTTGAAGATGATTTTGTTAGGTATGGGAAAGGAAATTGTTGTTTTAGAGCCGGACACGTTAGTTACAGAAATGAAAGGGATTATTAAATAAACGCTAAATGGATATAGATAGTCAAGTTAACACGACATAACCTTGCAATGGAGATAATAAGTCATTTTGATCATATGATGAAATGGGTGATGATTAAGAAAATCGTTGTACCCTATCGGTATGTATATAATTGTGAGTCAAGTATGGCTATCCAAACATTAAGGGAGAATTATTCAAAGGATGAAATTGAGAGTATATATAAATGTATTTCTAAAAGTAGCGGAGGTGGCAGTTATAGGCTTTTGCTAAGGATCAATAACCAAAGAACTTTATCCTAATAATTTTTCAAGAAATACTCAAATAAAAAGCCCATCTCTTATGAGATGGGCTTTTCTAATATATATCAAACGTGTTGTCTATTTTAACGTGCCGTTTTGTTCAGCTTCTTTGTCATATTTTAGCATCCGATTCATCCACCAAACCATCATACCGATTCCGATACCAATAAGTAACCAATTGAACCAACCATAAGGCCCTGACCCTAAAGCTCTTAATCCCGCGTACGATGCCGTTGCTAAATCTCCAATTCCGTACATTACATCTGTATATGACATGATATTCTTAGTTTTGTTTGCTACAAATTTAGAAAATCTTAGCACTAAATAAATATGTTGGTAAACTTTTTTCGTTCAGACCGCACCGTTGTGCCGATTACACTTTTTTCAATCTGTTTTTTGGTTCAAATTTTTTCTGTTTTTATTGATCTCGATTTTGAATTGATTCAATCTCAGAGTGCTTTGCAATTATCCATTGATTGGATAAATGAAATAGTATTTGTTGGAGCAACGCTAGCAGTGATTTTGGTCTTTGTCACAACGATTTTAATAGGCGTTCTTGTGAATAGTTGTGATATTACAATAAGAAAATCTTTCTTAGTTTCTTTTGCATTTTTGGTGCTGGCTCTTGGAGTCGGAGAACATTTTTTTGTCTCTATTCAAAGTATCTCCAATCTCTTGCTGGTAATTATGTTGTTAAGGTTGTTTCGGTTACCAAATTCTTCTGGGCCGAAATCGATAATATTCGACTCCTCTGGCCTTATAGGTACGATGTCAATTCTTGATTCTGGTAACGTTTTCTTGATGATAATTGTGTGGGTTGGAATAGTTTTATTTAAGTCGGTTACTTTAAATGACTGGATAATTTCGCTGTGTGGGTTTTTCCTTCCGTTTTTGTATTTAATAGCTGGTTTATACTTTTTTGATTCACTCCAAGTGGTGAATAATTGGTTGCCCACGTTTTCAATAATAAAGATACAAGATTCTAAATACATCGTTTTACTTGGTATGGCGCTTCTGTTTATTCCCGCCCTGCTAGTTTTTATTGGTAATTATGCACAAAAAGCATCTATAATTAGGAAAATGTTAGGTATCGTTCTTTTGCTTTTTGTTATTCTAACAGTAAAAATGATCTTTAGCGGAGGGGAGCTATCAATTACGACCATACTTATACCTACATCAATAGTAGTTGGCTTATTTTTCGATCAAATAAAAAAAGTCATTATTGCTGAATCCTTGGTGTTGTTATTTCTCGCAGTGTCAAGTTATTACTATTTTGTAGCTTACTTTTCGTAAAAATGCATTTCGGATATGTACTTATGAACTGGTTCTGTCAGTAAATAACGTACGTCTTTTTTATCTTTTATTGCGCTTCGAATAAAGCTAGCCGAAATTTTCATTACAGGAAGATCGTGCATTTTTACCTTTTCATGGATAAAGTTAGTACGGTTATGCTCGTTAGTTTGCTCTTCAATAGTAAGAGTCCTAGGGTAAACATACAATGCACATCTGTCAATAATTTGTTCGTAGTTCTTCCATTTCGAGAATGTTCTTAAATTATCTTCTCCCATTATTAAAACGAAATCGGTATCGCTATATTTTTCGTCTAAATAAACAAGCGTGTTTATTGTATATGATGGCTTTGGTAAGTCAAACTCAATGTTCGAAGCCTTGAGTTTATTGTTGTCAAAAACGGCTTCTCGCACCATAGCTAAACGATGAAAATCTTTCAATAAGGACTTTTTTTGTTTATGCGGATTTTGTGGAGTTACTACCAGCCAAACTTCATCCAGATCGGTATAGTTTGCCATGTAGTTTGCGATAATCATGTGGCCAACATGAATGGGGTTGAATGTGCCAAAAAATAGACCTATTTTTTTCTTAGAAGCCATTACTACTAATAATCAAGAACGAATTCCTTAATTAATTTTTCAGCATCTCCAATGGCATGAGAAAGCTGATCATTAACAACAATCTTATCGAATTTTGTAGCGAAATCTAGTTCGTTTTCGGCTTTGTCTAATCTAAGTTTTAACTTTTCAGGAGATTCGGTTCTTCTATTGGTTAGCCTTTCTTTTAATGATTCAATCGAAGGAGGCATTATAAAAACGGCTAATGACTGGTCCCCAAATATTTTTTTAAGGTTAAGCCCTCCAACCACATCCACATCAAAAATTACGTGATTTCCTTTGCTCCAAATTCGGTTAATTTCTGACCGGAGTGTACCGTAAAATTGATTGGGATACACTTCTTCGTACTCCAAAAACAAGTTATCGTTAATTTTAGTTTTAAAATCAGCAGCAGACAGAAAAAAGTAATCTTGCTTATCAATTTCTTTATTTCGCTTTTCTCTACTCGTTGCAGATATGGAGAATTCCAACCCCAAATCCATACCCAGCAGATGCTGAACTATTGTAGTTTTTCCGGCTCCCGAAGGTGCTGAAACGATTATGCATTTTCCTTCTTCCAATCTACAAAACGTTTAAAACTTGCTCCTTAATTTTTTCGAGTTCATCTTTCATCTGAACAACTAATTTTTGAATCTCAGAATGGTTTGCTTTGGAGCCGATAGTATTAATCTCTCTTCCCATTTCTTGCCCAATAAACCCAAGCTTTTTTCCTTGTGCATCATTTTCATTCATCGTTTCGATAAAATATTCACAATGAGCCCTAAGCCGAACTTTTTCCTCAGTTATGTCATACTTTTCTATGTAGTAAATTAATTCTTGCTCAAATCTATTTTGATCGACCTCTATTTTTAATGAGTCAAGATTGGCAGTTAATTTTACTTTAACTTTATTTATTCTATCATTATCTAATCCTTCGATTTCGGAAAGTAAATTGAGTATGTTTTGTAAACGCATTTTAAAATCATTTCCTAATTTTTCGCCTTCTTGAATTCTGAATTCATTGAATTTAACGATAGCGTTTTCGATCGTTTTAGAAACCGTGTCCCATTCTCCTGTTTCAATTTCAGGATGCGAAGTTTTCATAACATCGGGCATTCTGAGTACTTGACTAAGTAGCGAAGTTTTACTTTCATTAACGCTATCCGCAAAGCTTTTTAAATCATCGTAGTAGTTTTTCGCTAAATCAACATTTATTGCTGTTTTTGGAAGCTCAGCATTATTTTCAGTATAAATAGAAAGTTCCGATTTGCCACGAATAACCGCTTTTCCAACGAGGCTCCGATAAGAATGTTCGTTCTCCCGATAGTGACCGCTAATTCTTGTATTTAGATCAAGCTGTTTGCTATTTAGTGAGCGTACTTCAACATTTATTTTTTTGTCTTGGTATTCCCCTACAGCTTTTCCGAAACCGGTCATCGAACGAATCATAATCTCAATAATTTTTGCAAAGATAACTATTGATGAATAAGATTATTGAGTGCTTACCGATTAATGAATTTTTTTGTGCTTTTTTGAATTAGGCTTGCTAACCAAATATACACTTGTAAAGATAAAGACTGTTGCAACAATTTTTACTGTGGTTAAGGTATCTGCACCGAGCGATATAGAAACAATGGTTGCGATAATTGGCTGCAGATACAGGTAAATACTTACTACCGATGGGTTAACTTTTTTCAGCGCATAAATATTTAGTAGATAAGCTAAAAAAGTGGTTCCGATAACCACAAAAGCGACCTCTCCGACAATTTTTGGAGGCATTGCAGACCATTGAATTGCTGCAAATTCGGATATACCTACAGGAAAAACGAAAACTAAACCGAATGTAAAAACCCACTTTATTACAGTTAAGGGTCGGTACTTTATCATTAAAGGCTTTGCTATTACCAGATAAACTCCATAAGATGCTGCATTTATCATAACCATTACATCTCCCCACAAAGTATCATTTCCAAAACCAAATTTGTTTGAACTTTGGCTTACGAAAATCAGAGTACACGCACCAATTAGCCCCACCCCAATGCCTACGCCTTTTGTTAATGAAATTCTTTCCTTTAACAGAAAACTAGAAATAAGTAAAACAAGAATTGGGTTACTTGTCATAATTATAGAGGCATTAATTGGGCTTGTAATGTCTAGACCTTTGAAGAATAATAATTGATTGAGAGCAACACCAAAAAAGCCACAAACAATTAACCTCGGGAAATCTTTTCTATCAATCTTTTCTTTGTTGCCACATATGTGAAAAATCCAAAAAAGAGAAAGCGCACCAAGAACACGCAGTAAAATAAAACCAAATGGTTCAATATAATTAGGCATTACATCTTTAGCAACAGCGTAGTTAATTCCGTAGATAATGTTTGCAGCTAAGAGGGCTAGATGAGGTAAATACTTGTTCATATGCTTACTGAAGGGTATTTATCATCTCCTCAATTGCTTTTTTTGAATTGCCAATCACAATTTTATCTTGAGTAATTAAGACTGGCCTTTTTAAAAAGGTGTATTCTTTTAATATGTAGTTTTTATAATCGTCTTCGCTGAGATTCTTCGATCCTAAATCGAGCGACTTGTATTTTATCGCTCTTCTGCTGAATAATGATTCGAAAGAGCCAGCCAGTTTTGCCATTTCATCAATTTCTTGCAAAGTAATTTTGTTAGTTTTGATATCCTTAAGTTTCACCTTGTCAAGGTTGAGCTCTTTCATAATTCTTTGACAAGTAGAGCAAGTGTGTAAGTAGAAAAACGTTTTCATGGTATACAAATTTGGCACAAAAATACTTGAAATATAGTGATAAGTGATTCGCGAAAGATATTGAATTTCTTTTCCGTAAAACGGATTATCTTTCCTGTAGTTATTGGGTTAGCTGGTGTTCTTTATTTATTGTGGAGTTCTTTAGATCTTGTTTCAATTCAACAAATGAATTGGAGAAGCTCCGCAATTTTTTGGATGCTAATTGCTGTATTCATGATGGTAATCAGAGATTTTGCCTATATGTATCGAATTAGGATTCTTACCAATAATGAAATTTCATGGCGTAATAGTTTTGATGTTATCATGCTATGGGAGTTTGCCTCGGCAATTACACCATCGGTTGTGGGAGGAGCTGGTATTGCAATTTTTATTATTAATAAAGAAAAAATATCTTTAGGTAGGAGCACGGCTCTAGTTATGACAACTGCTTTTTTAGATGAACTATTCTATGTAATAATGGTACCTACTGTCATCTTATTGGCGGGTATTGAAAATATCTTTCCAAACGATAGTGGAGGTACATTTTTTGGCTGGTTGATGAGCATCCAGTCTCTGTTTGTAATTGGTTATGGATTTATATTATTATTAACCTCCGTAATGCTGTATGCTACTTTTTTTAATCCACAAGGAATTAAGAATCTGATGGTCAAAATTTGCCGTTTAGGCGTCCTTAAACGTTGGAGAAAAAGTGTAGAACAAACAGGAGACGACCTTATCGTTACTTCAAGGGAATTAAAAGATAAGCCTTTTATTTTTTGGATAAAGGCATTTGGAGCCACATTTTTTGCCTGGACAGCTAGATTTTGGGTAGTCAATTTTATCATCTTAGCTTTTTCTCAATTAAATTCAATTTCTCATTTTGGAATTTATGCTCGTCAGCTTATTATGTGGGTAGTTATGTTAATTAGCCCAACCCCAGGAAGTTCAGGTGTTGCAGAGGTTCTGTTTCCACAATTTCTTGGAGAGTTTATTTCCGGAGCACCGTCAGAAGTACTTGGCGTGATTTGGCGAGTATTAGGCTACTGGCCTTACTTATTAATTGGAGTAATCGTCCTTCCTAAATGGATACAACGTGTATTTTTAAAACGAAAGTTAATCAAGTTTAAAAGTTAATAATAATTGTGGAAATTAGTATTTTCGACCAAAATTGTGAGATATGAAAGATAATATGAGATTTGGCACGAAAGCGATTCACGGAGGTCTTGAGCCAGATGCGGCAACAGGGGCTATTATGACACCAATTTATCAAACATCAACTTATGTTCAAGAGAGTGTTGGAGACCATAAAGGATACGAATATTCAAGAACATTAAATCCCACTAGACATGCGCTAGAGAAAAATCTTGCAGCCATAGAAAATGGGAAATTTGGAGCTTGTTTTGGCTCAGGCTTAGCAGCTATGGATTGTGTTATCAAAATGCTTAAACCAGGAGATGAAGTTATTTCAACTAATGATTTGTATGGAGGATCTTTTAGACTATTCAAAACTATATTTGAGAAATACGGAATTAAATTTCACTTCGTATCTATGATAGATACTTCTGCTATCGAAGAAAAAATTAATTCAAATACAAAACTGATTTGGGTTGAAACGCCAACAAACCCAATGATGAATATTATCGATATTAAAGCGGTTTCTCAAATTGCAAAAGGCAACAATGTATTGTTGGCTGTTGATAACACGTTTGCAACACCGTATCTTCAAACCCCTTTGGATTTAGGTGCTGACATCGTTATGCATTCCGTAACCAAATATTTGGGTGGTCATTCAGATGTAGTGATGGGAGCGTTAATTTGTAATGACGAAAAAATTGCAGAGGAAATTTATAGAATACAGAATAGTAGTGGAGCAGTTTGTGGGCCTCAAGACAGCTTCTTAGTGCTAAGAGGAATTAAAACATTGCACTTAAGAGTGCAAAGACATTGTGAAAATGGAGAGAAAATTGCCAAGTGGTTGGTAAATCATCCAAAGGTTGATAAAGTGTATTGGCCAGGGTTCGAATCTCACCCAAATCATGATGTTGCTAAGAAGCAAATGACAGGTTTTGGAGGTATGATTTCATTTACGTTAAAAGGAAATAGTCTTGAAGAATCTCACGAAATTGTAGCAAAGGTTAAAATCTTCTGTTTGGCAGAGTCACTTGGAGGTGTAGAGTCATTAATTGGACATCCCGCGACTATGACACATGCTTCTATTCCTAAAGAAGAAAGAGAAAAAAGTGGAGTAGTAGATTCGTTAATTCGCCTTAGTGTCGGTGTTGAAGATGTTGAAGATTTGATTGAAGACCTAGACAATGCAATGGCATAATGGCTACAGGTAGTAAATATGTTGTTATCGGGCTTGGCCAGTTTGGCGAAGCCATTGCTAGAAACCTTTCCGCAAAAGGGGTGGAGGTTTTAGCAATCGATAATAATGAAAATCACATCGAAGCAATTAAGGATGATGTTGCGATGGCAGTAACTATGGATGCTACTGATATTCGTGCGTTAAGAACCCAAAATATTCAAGAAGCCGATGCTGTTGTAATGGCAATCGGGGAGGATTTTGAAGCGTTATTATTAAGCACTGTTTATGTTCAGGAATTAGGAGCTAAAAGAGTCATAGCAAGAGCTCACGGCCGTCAGCAAAGAATGATTTTGGAGAAAATGGGAGTAGAAGAAATTCTATCTCCCGAAGATGAGGTTGCTAAAGTTGTTACCGAACAACTTCTCAATCCAAGCGTACTCTCATTTTTAGAATTGCCCGATGATTACGAAATTGTTGAGATTAAAGCACCGCAAGGAATTATTAATAAGGCAGTTGGCGAAATTAATCTACGAAATAAATACAAAATTAACCTGGTAACTATAAAGCGTAGTTATGAGAAAACGAAAGACGGGAAGGCAACTATCGAGGAACATATCTTAGGTGTTCCGACCACAGAAACGATGATTTATGATACAGATAGTATTGTTGTTTTCGGTTTAATAAAAGATATCGAAAGATTTATAGATATCAATTAGGCTTCCAAAACCTATAGGCAATAGTCAGTCAATACTTAGTTTTCCTTTTAACAACTCGCATAAATGCAGTATATTGCTGCGCTGTACTAAATGAAAGGATAAAATTTGTGATATGAGGGTGTTAGGATTGTTTGTTGGAATTACCATGATGTTGAACGCTTATGGTCAAAATGCCTTAGTGAAATGTGGTACAGATGAAGCCTCGTTTGAGTATTTATTAAATCACCCAAACGAGGCGGAGCAAATAAATCAAGCACGAGAAGAGTTAGCAAATTTCAGCAACGACTTCATTAATAATGGCGCAAGAACTTCGAATGATTATGTTATTCCAGTTGTCTTTCATGTAATTCACGAAGGTGGTCTCGAGAATATTTCAGATGAACAAATATTGGATGCAATGTTTGTTCTGAATCGGGATTTTTCATTAAGAAATCCGGATACTGTTGAGGTGAAAACTGATTTTAGAGAATTGTTATCCGATAGCGAAATAGAGTTTAGATTAGCAAAAAGAGATCCACTAGGAGTTCCTACAAGTGGCATTAATCGATATTTTGATACCGCAACAAACTTGGCTGATGATGGTGTTAAGTCGGGAAGAATGTGGCCAAGAGAAAAGTACTTGAATATTTTTGTTGTAAAATCAACGGCTAATGGGTCTGGAGGCTATACTTATTTGCCTGGGGGAAGTGCCGCTGTTGATGCAATAATTGTTCTTTTTGATGGAGTTGGAAGAATCGAGCAAAGTAGTGAGTCACGGTCTCGAACATTAACACACGAATGTGGGCATTGGTTTAATTTAAAACATGTTTGGGGTGATACTAATATTCCTGGGGTTGTTTCAAATTGCAGTGATGATGATGATATAACAGATACTCCATTAACGGAAGGAAATAGTGGTGGCTGCGACACGACACTTATTACGTGTGGAACATTGGATAATGTTCAAAATTATATGAATTATGCCAATTGCGATCGAATGTTTACCGAGGGACAAATAAATTGGATGCATGCTGCTTTAGAATCATCGGTTGGCCAGAGAAACAACTTATGGAGCTCAGCGAATTTGGCTCAAACAGGAGTAGACCAGCTATGTGAAGCTGGTTTTGTTTCGCAAAATATAGTTTGTGCTGGCAACTTCGTTTCCTTCACCGATGTTTCGGTTGCAACCGCTTCTGATTGGGATTGGAATTTTGTAACAGGAATTCCGAGTACTTCAGCTAACCAGCATCCACTTGTGTATTATCATGCTGTGGGGGTTCATGATGTTTCATTAGATGTAACTCTAGGTAGTCAGAATGAATCGGTAACCAAATCAAATTACATTTTTGTAGTCGATCCTATTGGTCAAAACTATCCCTATACCGAAAGTTTTGAAAATGTAACTTCGTTGCCTTCTGCGGAATGGTTTGTGGAGAATACAGATGGTTTGTCAAATAAATGGGAGCTAACATCTGATGCCGCATATTCAGGATCTAATTCGGCAGTAGTTAAGAATTTAGGTAACAATATTGGAGAGAGGGAAACCTTGATTAGCGGTACAATTGATTTATCACAAATGGCATCAGCAAGTTTTTCATTTAAATATGCTTATGCTCAAGTGGGAAGCTCGATTGACAAAGTTCGATTATCATTCTCAAGTGATTGTGGAGAAACGTGGTCGCTAGGCTGGTTAGGAATAGCTTCAATTATGACAACAGCAAGTAGTACTTCATCTGCGTTTATCCCTTCTTCCAGTCAATGGAATACCCAAACATTAGCATCTATTTCAGGAGGGTTACTAAATGAAGGTTTTATGTATAAATTTGAATTAGAAAGCGATAGCGGTAATCATTTTTACTTAGATGAAATTAATATAACTGGAGTCTATAAGGCTTTTCCTGTATTAGAAAGTCCTTTTGATGGTGCTGGAAACCTTTCTGATGGCCCATTGCTAAATTGGAAATCTTTGGAGAGCTGTGACGAGTATGAATATCAAATAGATACCTCAAGTTCTTTTAACTCAACAGAGCTTCAAACAGGTACACCGGCTTTTATTTCATCAAATCCTGACAATGCAGACACCGAAATACAAACCTCAGGGTTAATTCATGGGCAAAAGTACTACTGGCGAGTAAGGGCTCGTACAAATGCGCTTACTACAGCTTGGAGTGACATTTGGAGTTTTACCGTTAGTGAAACAGGAGTTGGCGTTGAGCAGCTATTTGATAATAATGTGCTTAATCTTAGAGTAATTCCAAATCCTGTGGAAAGCAATGGCTGGGTTAATTTTAATAGCAAGCCAAATCAAGCGGTAAGAATTAGTATATATAATATTCTAGGTGAGAAAGTTCAACATGTATTTTTAGGTATGACAACCACTGGAAATCAATCAATACCGTTTAACACACAAGGTTTAAGTGGTGGGGTGTATTTCATTAAATTAGACGCAGAATTTACTTCTGCTTATTCTAAATTTATTGTTAAATAAACCAAGTAATCATGAAAAAAGTCCTATCATTCTTAATCGTTTTGTCTTCATTCGTAGCTTTTGCGCAATCTACTACTAGCTGGTGTGCAACTCATGGAAATGAAGAGCAATACTTGCTAGAACATCCAGAAGCTGCTTCTCAAATCATTAGTGATAAAGCAAATTTAGAAGCCTTCACACAAGAGTTTATTGGGAATATTGATAGAGCGGCAACGCAGAATTATATTATACCGGTTGTGTTTCATGTTTTACATGAGGGAGGTCCTGAAAATATCCCTGATTTAAGAATTCATGAGCAAATTGATAGGCTCAACGCAGATTTTAACGGATATAATTCGGACACGAACACTGTAGCTGATGCGTTTAAACCGATTATAGGTAATGCCAATTTCCAATTTGTATTAGCTAAGCTCGATCCTAACGGTGATCCAACCAATGGAATTGTGAGATACTTTACATCGGATACAGAAGACCCTAGCTCTAACCAAGCAGCCAGCGGTAGAATATGGCCGAGAGATATGTACATGAATTTTTTCGTAGTAAAATGTATGGACGCGGCCTCTTGCAGTAACCCATCAGCAGCAGGGGTTGCCGCATATACTTATACCCCGGGCGGCACTGGTGCAGGAACAGACGCTATTTACACTAGATATACTTATGTTGGGGGGACTCAACGTGTGCTAACGCACGAAATTGGTCATTGGTTTAATTTGTCGCACACATGGGGGCCGTCAAACGATCCAGATTTGGCAAGTAATTGTAATTCTGATGATAATGTTTCTGATACGCCTAATTGCGAAGGTCGACTTGGAGGATGTGACTTCGCGCAGCAAACATGTGGATCTTTAGATAACGTGAATAATTACATGGATTATACTTCTTGTTCTCAGATGTTTACAGAAGGTCAAGCCTATAGAATGCGAGCAACATTAGAAAGTTCTACCGCAGGAAGAAACAACCTATGGACCGAGTCTAACTTAATTGCTACAGGTTTAAGTCAATGCTTTGGGGCAGATTTTTTATCTACCAATTTCATTTGTAGTAATGGAACAATCCAGTTTTATGATCAGTCATTGATGTTTAATAAAAATTCATGGACGTGGTCGTTTCCTGGCGGAACTCCTTCCAACTCTGCAATAAGTCAGCCACAAGTTTATTATAATGCACCAGGGTTATATGATGTTACTTTAAATGTAGGTAATGGAACATCTTCGTTAAGTGAAACAAAAACAATGCATATTCTAGTTTCAGATCCTATTAATAACTATCCGCCTATTCAAGAGAGTTTTGAGACTGTACAATCTATTCCAAATGATAAGTGGTTTCCAATTAATGAACAAAATGATATTTTTAAGTTTGAATTAACAGATGTTGCTTCTTACACAGGAAGCTCATGTATTAAAATGACCAACTATTGGAACAATAAAGGTGAAATTGATGAGTTGGTAAGCGCTGCAATTGATATGAGCCCGCTAGAGTCTATTAATTTTACATTCAAGTTAGCTTATGCTCAACATTCAAATACTTCTAGCGAAGATAAGTTAAGACTATATGTTTCTGGCGATTGTGGAGAATCTTGGGCCATTAGGTTAAGTCAAACAGGAATTGCGTTAGCAAGTGCAGCGTCTGTCGCTGGTAATTTTACCCCTTCGGATACTAGCGATTGGAAAGAATACTCAGTAGGTGGAATTTCTTCATCATACTTAACGGATAACTTTATGTTCAAGTTTGTGTTTGAAAGCGATAGTGGTAATAACGTATACATCGATGATATTAATATTGACGGAGTTTGGGATACAAAGCCAGAACTTTATTTGCCTTTGGATGGCGCTGGGGCAAGACCTGATAACGAAATAATAGATTGGAAATCTGTTGACGGAGTTAACAATTATGAGTGGGAATTAGACACTACTGATTTGTTTAGTTCTAGTTTATTACAAACAGGTATTACCTTATTTTCAAGTGTGAATCCAAATGGAAATGATACAGAACATGAAACATCGAACCTTATTCATGGACAAAAATATTATTGGCGAGTAAGAACGATAACAAACATGGTTAATTCAGATTGGAGCGACACTTGGGATTTTACTGTAGCAACAAACGGTGTTAGTGTATTTGAGAATTTTGATCAGGGAAAAGAGTTCAGTATTTTCCCGAATCCATCAAATGATATTTTTGTCGTTCAAAATATTGCCGCTGGTGTTACAATACATATCTACGATTTATTAGGTCAGTTAGTCTATTCTTCTATCTCTAAAACCAATCTTCACCAGATAGATGTTGCAACTTGGGAGAAAGGTGTTTATTTGGTTGAAGTTAATGCGGTAGCAAAAAAGGTTATTGTTCAATAACAACTTTAATTCAGTGCATCAGTTACCTTTGGTTGTTTAATAAACGATTTGATTATGGTGTCTGTCGAAGAAGCAATTAGGTTAGTAAAAATTAATCTTCCAAATTCTACCTATGAGCGAATTTATTTAAGCACTGCCTTGAATAAAGTGCTTTCACAAGACGTAATTTCAAAGATTAATATGCCATCGTTTCACCAATCTTCAATGGATGGATATGCGGTTTATTTTTCTGATGAAATCAAATCATACAAACTTGTTGGAGAAATTGCTGCTGGCGGTTCCGCTTCAGAATTTGATTTAAAACAAGGTGAGGCAGTACGAATTTTTACTGGAGCGAAAGTACCAAAAGGTACAAATACCGTTATTCAGCAAGAGATAGTTCACAGAAAAGAGAAGACCATCTCGTTTACAGAGCCCGTTCAGGTGGGAAAGAATATTCGCTTGAAGGGCGAGCAAACAACAATCGGTCAAATTGCGATGAATAAAGGAGACCGAATTACTCCAGCTGCAATTGGTTTTTTAGCGGGTTTAGGTATTACAGAAGTTGATGTATTTAAAAAACCTACACTGTCAATTTTAGTTACCGGTGACGAGTTAGTTGAGCCAGGGGATCTCTTACCTGAGGGTAAAATATATGAAAGTAACGCAATTATGCTTGATGCAGCGATTAAGCAATCAGGGTATGAATGTGTTAAAAGTAAAACAGTTGAAGATACATATGGTGCTACGAAAAGTGCAATTGAAAATCTATTGAGCTCTTCAGATGTAATTCTTATATCAGGAGGTATTTCCGTTGGAGATTATGACTTTGTGGGTGATGCTTTAAAAGAAATTGGAGTAAAAGAAATATTTTATAAAGTCAAGCAAAAGCCAGGAAAACCTCTTTTTTTTGGTTCCTATAATAACAAGCTTGTTTTCGCCCTGCCAGGTAATCCAGCAGCAGCACTTTCATGTTTTTATATTTATGTATTAATTGCATTGGAAATCATATCTAGAAAAAGTGATGGATTGGAGATAGCACAGCTAAAGCTGATTGAAGACTATACTAAAAAAGGGGGTCGAGCCCAATTTCTAAAAGCAAAAATAGAAGGTGACAAGGTTAGAGTATTAGAGGGGCAGAGCTCATCAATGCTGCATACCTTTTCAGGTGCAAATGGTTTAGTGTACGTTCCAGAAAATTCAACTGTTCTAGAGGCTAACAATTTAGTTTCTGTTTACAAACTACCATAGTTTATGTTTACCAGCGTTGATAATCTCTGGCTGTTTTACTTGGTGTTACCAGTAGTCGCTTTTTTATATGCAGCAGTTGGCCATGGAGGTGCGAGCGGGTATTTAGCATTAATGGTGTTATTTAGTTTTAGCCCTGAGTATATGAAACCTACCGCATTACTACTCAATTTATTTGTAGCTGGAATTGCATTTATCCACTATTTCAGACATGGTCATTTTAAGAGGAAGTTGTTTTTATTTTTCGCTATTGGCTCAATTCCAATGGCATATCTTGGTGGAACTTGCGAAATAGATGTTGGTTTGTATAAAAAGATATTGGGAGTGCTTTTAATTATCGCAATTGCAAGAATGCTAATCAAACCATCTGAAGAAAAAGAAAACAAGAAATTAGCGTGGTATCAAGGTATAATCCTTGGCGCTCTAATTGGCTTTTTTTCTGGACTAATTGGTATAGGCGGAGGGATAATTCTTACTCCTGTTATACTCCTAATGCATTGGGGAAACATGAAGCAGGCTGCGGCCGTTTCTGCATTATTTATATGGGTGAATTCAGGTGCAGGTATGTTAGGATTATTGAGCAAAGGAATTTCATTCGAAAGGGAGGCCTTTATTTGTGTAGGAATCGCTGTTTTAGGAGGCTTTCTGGGCAGTTATTATGGTAGCCAGAAGTTGAATAACAAAACACTTTCCTATTTGTTGGCTTTTGTTCTTGTATTGGCATCAACAAAATTGTTCTTTGTGTAAATGGAGTTAGAGGTTTTTATATTAGCAGGAGGTAAGAGTAGGCGAATGGGAACCGATAAGGGGATCATTTCTTTTAATGGAAAAGCAATGGTTCAGTATTCAATTGATTTAGCGAATCAGCTGTCAGAGCGCGTTACAATTATTTCTAATAATCTTGCATACAAAGAGTTTGGTGTTCCTGTAGTTAAGGACATTGTTCCTAATATTGGTCCAATAGGTGGGGTATATACTGCGCTTAAAAAGTGTAATGTTGATAACGTTCTTGTTTTAACAGTAGACTCCCCAATGTTACAATTGGACCTGATTCATGAATTAATTAAAGCACACTTGCAGAATGATGTTACTTATTTACGAGGACTTAATCGAATTTATCCATTGACGGCCATATATAATAAAACATCACTTGAAGTAATAAAAATGCAAATTGAACAAGGAAACTTTACTGTTAGAGATTGTTTTAATAACTTGCGCTGCGGTTCAGTTGAGGTAGGAGCTGCGCAAGTTAATCAGCTTGCAAACATTAATACGTTATTAGATTTGAAGAAGTATGAAAGTAACAGTTAAATATTTAGGAAACGTTGCTGAGCAGCTAAAATCGGAGTATGAGTATATTGAATTACCTGAAGCAACAACTTACTTACAATTTTTAGAAGTATTGAATACACTGCATCCCGATTTACAAGGGTTCGTTTATAAAGTGGCAATAAATCAAAGTATTGCTACAGAAGATGTCGAGCTAAAAGATGATGACGAAATAGCTATTTTACCGCCATATTCAGGAGGATAATCGATGCTGACTGAAGAGGAAAAATATCGATACAGTCGCCACATCAAATTAAATGAAGTTGGCGAACCAGGTCAACAAAAATTGAAGCATGCGAATGTGCTTGTTATAGGGGCTGGAGGCTTGGGTTGCCCGGTATTACAGTATTTATCGGCTGCTGGTGTAGGAACTATTGGTATCATCGATTTTGACACGATAGAATTGAGTAACCTTCAAAGACAAATTCTATTTACAACTGAAGATATTGGAAAAAACAAAGCTAAGGTTGCGGCCAAGTGGTTGTCAGGACTTAATCCCAATGTAGATTATATAGTTTACCCAGAACGTTTGACCACAAAAAATGCATTGTCGTTATTCAATGATTTCGATATCGTTGTTGATGGTTCAGATAATTTCGCAACTCGGTATTTAGCTAACGATGCTGCGGTGATAACAAACACTCCACTAGTTTATGGTGCGATTTACAAATTCGAAGGACAAGTGTCGGTATTCAATTATCAAAATGGACCGACTTACCGGTGTTTGTATCCTGAGCCTCCTAGTTATGGCGCAATGACAAGTTGTTCCGACATTGGGGTACTGGGTGTGCTGCCTGGCATGATTGGAACATACCAAGCGAATGAAACGCTCAAGATTATTTTGGGAATTGGCGAGGTGCTATCGGGAAAGTTGCTGCTGGTTAAGGCTCTCAATAATGATTCACAAAAACTTTCTGTTTCAAAAGATCAACAGGAAATAGACAAGGTTATGTCCAAAGCAGACGAATTTGAAAACATAGACTATGATGCGCTTTGCAATACGACTAAGTCTGTTGGACCTGAAATTAATGCGAGTGAGTTAAAGCAAATGCTGGGTAATCAAAATATGACAATAATTGATGTCCGAGAATCATTTGAAGAGCCGCGACACAAAGAACTAAATGCTAAAAATGTTCCATTAGGTGTTATAAATTCGGTTGATTTAGAACTACCACTAGACGAGCAAATTGTAGTTTATTGCCAGCATGGTATTAGGAGCAAAACGGCTATAGAAATATTGAAAAAAAAAGGATATCAAAACCTTACAAATCTTACTGGCGGTATCGTAACTTGGAATTAACATGGAAAAGAAAACACCAAAATCAATTTTTATAGAGGGACCCATTAGTCCTGAAAAAATTGCCAATTCAATAGCGCATCATCAGGTAAAAACGAATATCGGGGCACATGATATATTCCTGGGTCAAGTAAGGGCTGATGAGGTTGACGGAAAAACCGTTCTAGCGATTGATTATAGTGCACATACCGAAATGGCAGAAAAGGAGGTTCATATAATTAGGGAATCAGCTTTTGAGAAATACGACCTAACCTGCATGCACATTTACCATAGTAATGGTATTGTTAATGCAGGCGAACTATGTCTGTTTGTTTTTGTGTCGTCTAAACATAGAAACGATGCGTTCGATGCGTGCCGCTATATTGTTGAAGAAATAAAGAAAAAGGCACCTATTTTCGGACGAGAGATTTTTGAAGATGACGCCCACCAATGGAAAGTTAATAAAGTATAAAGTGGCAAGTTAGAAGTTCAAAGAGTGCTTCTCAGCTTTAGTCTTTTACCTTTTTTAGTAACTTGTAATCGTCAAAAAATTACATTTTGTTTTCCTTGTCTTTTAGTAATGTTAAGTTCTTATTCGCAGAACAATCCATGGGCTACACAACAACCATCTTTTTCATTATTTCGCTTAATATTTTAGAAGTCTAAATACACTTTTTTCACCTATACTATTTTTAATTGTCACAAAATAGTAACCAGAATTACCTTCTATTTCTAAGCCAATTACATCTACATTTGTGTGCAGTTGGTTTGAGACTAGCTGACCTAACTCGTTTTCGACTTCAATAATTATTTCATCCTGTGATTTACTGAATTCAATAGTAATTTGACCAGATGTTGGATTAGGATACATTTTTAGTTCATCGCTTAACTCATTTTCGAGCAGCCCAATGGTAACAATTGAATAACAAGCAGAAGTATCAATACATCCATTGTTATCTATTTGCACAGCATAATTCCCATCTGAGTCAACTATAAATATTTGATTAGTTTCTCCACTTATAAAGCTTCCTACATCACAGTCTATCCACTGATAAGCTCCCCCGTTTTGGTTTGAACTTAAAGTTAATCCCAATACGGTGATGGATGTATCAATAGCTGGAAGAACATTTAAGGATATTGTTACCGTAGAATCACAACTGTAGGGGCCGATGTTTGTGAAAACCTCAGTACCTGTGAAATTTGATGCGTTATAGATTGTACCGTTTATAGTTAGGCTTTCATTAGCGCAGATTGTGCTGTTGTTCGAGGAGCTTAGTACAGGAAGAACATTTAAGGAAATGGTTACCGTAGAATCACAATTGTAGGGGCCGATGTTTGTGAAAACCTCAGTACCTGTGTAATTTGATGCGTTGTAGATTGTACCGTTTATAGTTAGGCTTTCATTAGCGCAGATTGTGCTGTTGTTCGAGGAGCTTAGTACAGGAAGAACATTTAAGGAAATGGTTACCGTAGAATCACAACCGTGTATACCGATGTTTGAGAAAACTTCCGTACCTGTATAATTTGATGCGTTGTATATTGTACCATTAATAGTTAGACTTTCGTTAGCGCAAATTGTACTGTTGTTAAAGCCGGTTAACGGCAAGAAAGTACAAATGTCAGAAATGTTGACTGGTAGTAAAAAAGTATCTTTAGCAAGAATGTTGTTAAAAATAATAATTTCGATTGTATCCAGCCCAATGCTATTCCATAGTA
>Ga0209406_1001149_pt1 | contig 20012 bp, 10 predicted proteins | sample COGITO_mtgs_1204_FD_184808 | JGI IMG/M metagenome (GOLD analysis project Ga0209406, IMG submission 184808) | Pelagic marine microbial communities from North Sea - COGITO_mtgs_120426 (SPAdes) (version 2) | ecosystem: Environmental > Aquatic > Marine > Epipelagic ...
GGTTGCATTGGCCGGATCAAGTTCTAACGGTACTGTTTCTTGGTCAACAAATGGTGACGGGACGTTCTCAAATAATGCTATTGATAACCCTACCTACAATTTCGGAACGACCGATCAGACAGGGGGTGCAATAACTTTAACAATGGATGTAATTGGTAACGCTATTTGTGGCACCGCAACAGATGCAATCAGCCTTACGATCACGCCTGCACCAGTCGCAAATGCAAGTGGTGATTGGTCAATATGTCAAGATGAAACTGGATACACTATTATTGGGGCAAGCTCTGCAAATGGAACCCTATCCTGGACAAGCTCAGGTGATGGAACATTCGTTGATGCAAGTATTGACAACCCGACTTATAATATTGGTTCAACTGATATAACAAATAGCTTAGTAACATTAACGATGAATGTTTCGGCAAATGGCAGTTGCTCTGGAGCTAGTAATGATATGATTTTATCAATATCTCCTGGGCCAACAATTGATGCTGGCCTCAATGATACAACGTGTGCAACCAATGCTATTATCACTTTGAACGGCAGTGTAGCTGTTGCTTCTGGTTTTACATGGGTCTCTTTAGGTTCTGGCTCATTCGATAATGCAACTAGTCCAACGGCAGTTTACACTGCTAGTACAGGTGATATTAGCGCAGGTTCAGTTCAAATTTATAATACATCTACCGGCAACGGAGGTTGTTTCGCGGTAAACGATACAATATTATATGTAATTCAACCTACACCAATAGTAGATGCAGGTAACGACACCACTATTTGTCCAAATTTACTCCCCGTCCAGCTTTCTGCTTCTGTTACAGGGGCAACGGGCATCGTTTGGACCACTTCGGGGACAGGAACGTTTAGCAACTCAACATTACTAAGCCCAACTTATACTCCAACAACTATCGATACGTCCGCTGGATTAGTTACACTCTATACAACAACAACTGGAAACGGATTCTGCTCATCTATTACTGATTCGCTAGTAATTGATTATGCTCCACTTCCTGTTATTGATGCTGGTAACGATACTGTAATTTGCAACAATGTGCCTTCTATTCCTCTAAACGGAGCTGTATCAGGTGGACCTGGAGCAGTATGGTCTGCACTAGGATTTGGATCCTTTACACCAAACGACAGTACACTAAATAGTAATTATATAATCGCACCTAACGATGTGAGCGGAGGTCAATTCCAATTGGTACTAACTTCATATGGCGGATGCTTAGCAATTACAGATACTATGGATGTTACCGTTACGCCATTTGTGAACGCTGGAAATGACACCGCAGTTTGTAGTGGGACGAATTCAGTTGATTTATCTGGAATATTAAGCAACGCAGGTGGAATAACTTGGAGCACACTTGGAGATGGGGTGTTTATTGATAATACTGACTTAAACACTACTTACAATTTTGGCTCAAACGATATTATAAACGCTAACTTTACTTTAGTACTGACTTCAACAGGTAATGGCTCCTGCCCAGCAGCAACAGATAGTATAGATATAAGCATATTAGCGCCTCCTTCAATTACTGTTGGTTCCGACACAACCGTTTGTAAAAGTCAAATTAGCATTCAAGTTTCTGGGACAGTAACGAATTCAACAGGAGGTTTTTGGACCTCTACCGGGTCTGGAACGTTTTCACCAAACGACTCATTATTAACAACCACTTATTTCTTATCAAGTGGTGATACCGCCCTATCATCAGTGGATCTAATATTTAGCAACTTTGGTGGTTGTGCTGTTATAACTGACACGATTACAATAGATTACCTTCCCGCTGTTTTGGTCGATGCTGGTTCTGATCAAATTATTTGTTCTGGACAGAGTATTGTGAACATTGCTGGAGGAATTACAAATGCAACTGGAGGAATATGGAGCACTAATGGAACTGGCTCATTCACTAATTCTACTTCCTTAACAACAGATTATTTTCCAACATCTGCTGACACTTTAAGTGGAATCATCTACTTAACGTTAACATCTACTGGTAACGGACTCTGTGAAACAGTTACCGATTCAATTCAATTGTTGTTTACTTCAAGTGAATTTGCCGATGCGGGACCAGATATTGCCGCTTGTTCTTTTACCCCTCCGGTTACTATGAATGGCTCAATTACAAATGCAACAGGAGCATTGTGGACTACTCTTGGAACTGGTGGTCTCTTTGATAATTCAAGCTTACTTAATACAAATTATACCCCAAGCCCGCTTGATACCCTTAACGGCTCAGTTGATTTAGTTTTAACAACAAACGGATTGTCTTGTCTAGCAAATTCTGACACAATGACGCTATCGTTTATTGACCCTCCAACTGCTAATGCGGGCTCTAATATTACTAATTGCATTAACATTTTGGGAGAACCTCTTTTTGGTTCTGCTACAAATGCTTCAGGTTACGGATGGACAACTCTAGGGTCAGGTTCATTTAACCCTGACACTTTTTCTTTAACAAACAGTTACATCTCAAGTATTGCCGACACAACAGCTGGTTCAGTTAGCTTAGTGCTTACCGCTTTTGGCTTCAACGGATGTCCTTCTGCTAGTGATACTATTGAAATTGTATACTCTACTGGTCCATCAGTAGATGCAGGAGTTGGAACTACCACTTGTGCAAATTCTCCATTAGTTACTTTAACTGGAACTGTATTGCTAGCTTCAGGTGGAACATGGACTAGCAATGGAACGGGTACTTTTGCAGATGTAAATTCACTTTCAACAACTTATACCGCAAGTAACATTGATACTGCTTTAGGTTCTGTAACAATTTATTTGACAACAACAGGAAATGGAACTTGTAACGCTCGAACCGATAGCGTTGAATTCATCTTCGATCCATTGCCAATTGCTAATGCTGGTGCCGATAATGCAGTGTGTGTAACTAGCCCAGTATTAGGTCTAGTTGGTTCCGTTGCAAATGCGACAGGTAGTGTTTGGTCAACTAATGGAACAGGCTCATTCAGCAGCGTTGTAGACCTCAACACAAACTACTACGGAACTTCTGCCGACACAGCTGCTGGTAGTGTTTTCATTATTCTTACCACAACAGGAAACAGTTTATGTCCAGCAAATGAAGATACCATGGTATTAAGCTTTACCCCCGATATGATCTCTGTTTTTGCGGGAAACGACTCTATTGTTTGCTCAGCCACAACTCAACTAAATGGAGTTGTGAATATTGCTACCGGCGGTGTTTGGACAACCTCTGGAACTGGAACATTCTTACCTGCCGATTCGTTGCTAAACGCTAGCTATCAATTCAGTACTGCCGATACATCTGCTGGTACGGTAGATTTGTACTTAACATCAACAGGAAATGGCGGCTGCCTCGGATCAAGTGATACCGTTACTTATTCTTTTGCTGATTTAATTACATTAAATGCATCAGTTTTTGATACGACATGTGCTATTCCATTTCCGATTCCTATTAATGTTTCAGTATCTACAGGTTCTATAATATGGTCAACACTTGGAGATGGGACTTTCGACCCATCAACTACTGCCTCAAGTTCAAATTACATTCCCGGAGCAACCGATCTGATTAATGGGAGTGTGATTCTTATTGCTACATCACAAAACAACGGCACTTGCGCAGCACAAACCGACACTTCATTAATCACTTTTGTTCCAGCGCCCAATGCTGACTTCACTTCGACGCAAGTTTGTGCTAACGACTCAACACAATTTACCGATGCTTCTTTTGCAGTAGATGGTATTATTAATTGGTTCTGGGGCTTTGAAAATGGAGATACTAGTATTGCACAAAACCCAAGCTACTCATTCTCCCTAGGTGGTATCTATGACGTTACGTTAACAGTGACCTCAACAAACGGATGTACAGGCACTAAAGTTTCTTCGGTTACAGTAAACTCTGATCCAGTGCCTGGATTTACTAGCACAGCTAACTGCTTTGTCGATTCTGTTGTGTTTTCAGACACTTCTTTCGTTAACATTGGTTCTATAACTAATTGGGATTGGGATTTTGGAGATGGTAATTCAGATACGATTCAGAATCCGATCAACTTCTACCCTGGTCCTGGATCTTATGATGTTACGCTAATTGTTACTTCTGCAGGTGGTTGTATTGATTCTATAGTTGTTGCAACCTCTGTAAACCCAAATCCTTTTGCAGACTTCACTTACATAATAAATTGTGTGAACCAACCGATAGTATTTAACGATGCTTCATCGATTTCTAATGGTTCTATAACGAATTGGGATTGGGATTTTGGAAATACGCTAACTTCTACTACTCAAAATCCTAACGCTAATTTTACCGATGACATCTCTTATGATGTCGAGCTTATCGTTACTTCGGATTCCGGATGCGTTGATACAGTAATCCAATCTATAATTCCATACTCTCTCCCCATAACAGATTTCGATGCTATTGGTTTATGTCTTGAAGATGGAACTCAATTCAATGACTTATCTACAGTAAATGGCTCTTCAATAGTTGCTTGGGAATGGGATTTTGGAAACGGGAACCAAACCACGGAACAAAGTCCTGAATATTTCTATTCAACATCTGGAACATACGCAGTTACATTTATTACTGAATCTGCACAAGGTTGTGTTGACACTTTACAACAAGCAATCACTGTAAATCCTTCTCCAACAGCTGCATTTACTATGTCTCCTCTGATTGTTGAATTGTTTGAAAATGTTGTTTTCACGGATCAATCTACCGACGCAATTACTTGGGACTGGAACTTTGGCGATGGAACAGGAACAGATGCTTCTCAAAACCCAGATTACAGTTATCTTGATACGGGCCTATTTGTTACAGAATTAATAATCGAAAACCAATACGGCTGTCCTGATACAGCCACCGGAGAAATCGCCGTTGTAATGACTCCAGTTGTACCTGCTGGTTTTTCTCCTGACGGAAATGGTGAAAACGATATACTATATGTTTTGGGTGGACCATATACATCTCTTGATTTTAAGATTTACAATAACTGGGGTGAGCTAATATTCACCTCAAGAGATCAAGGGAATGGTTGGGATGGAACTAGAGATGGGGTTGACCAACCGATTGGCGTATACATTTTTACCTTAGATGCTGTAAGATTAGATGGAACAGAGTACAAACAAGTGCATGGCGATGTAACGCTTCTTAGATAATGAAAAAACTACTTGTCATATTCGTTTTAACAGGGCTGACAGGGAATATCTTCGCGCAAGATTTTCATCTATCCCAGTTTGAAGCTTCGCCCATGCACTTAAACCCGGCAATGACAGGAGCTTTTGAGGGCGACCATAGATTAAGTTTACACTACAGAAGCCAATGGCGAAGTTTAGCAACTAAACCTTTTGTTTCATCCGCGCTATCTTACGATACTCCAATTAAAAAAGTAAAAGGATTAAAACTAGGGGGCTTCATTTTAAATAATCGTGCAGGCCAAGGTAACTATAACGCGATGAATATGGTTATTTCTGGATCTTACGATTATTCTCTCAAGTCAAGACCTCACCACCACTTTGTTCCAGGAGTGCAATTTGGCTTTATTCACAAAAGTGTTAACATTGATAAACTTTCCTTTGGTTCCCAATATACTCCGCAAAATGGTGGCGGCTTAAACCCAGATATTCCAAGCGATGAAATTTTTACGAATCAAAGTCTATTTCTGTTTGACTTAAACATTGGAGGACTTTACTATTTTTCAAGTGATATGAGTAGGTTAAATCCGTTTATTGGCGGTTCCATATTTCATGTTACTCAGCCAAAAGAATCATTTTACGGTTCAAATAACCGATTGCCAAGGAGGTTTTTAGCGCATGGTGGAGCCAAATATAATTTATCTCAAAAAATTCAGATTAGTGGGTATGTATTGGCAATGCAACAAACTAATGACCGCGAATTAAACGCAAGCCTTTTCGGTTACTACTATTTCAAAAATTCAGACACCTATATTATGTATGGTAATACCTGGAGAAGTAAAGATGCAATACTTTTTCACTTAGGACTAAAATATAGAGAATTCGTTTATCGCTTCACTTATGACATTAATACTTCCGTGTTGTCTGCAATTACGAATGGAAGAGGTGGATTAGAGATGTCAATTGTTTATATTCTTAAAGACTTCAACCCAGAACCTGTTCAAGGCTGCCCTAGATTATGAATAGTAAAGTTACAGGAATAATTACATTGTTGATTTTAGTATTTAGCTTGTCAGTTTTTGGGCAAACTAGAGAAGACTTATTACGCATGGGGAATGATGCATATGATGCAGAAAAATATGCCTCTGCGGCCTACTTTTATAATAAAATTGCCACCGGTAGCAATGGTGGAATTGAAGAGGTTGTTTATCCTTACGATTTAAAGCATTCCAACCGAATTAAAGAAGAAAAAATTGACTCGTTGCAAACAGACACTACAGCGATTGACTCACTGGCAGTTCTCGACACAACAACCATTAAAATTTCTACTGCCGAAATCACACAAGATTCAGCTGGCTTGAATATCGAGTTAAGCATTGAAGATTTAGAAATGGTGTTTGTCCAGCACAGGCTTGCTGAGTCGTACAGATTAGACTACAACTATGATCATGCCGAAATTTGGTACGAAAAGGCCGTCAGATCTCCTCACCGAGAATTCCCTATAGTAGTGTATAGATATGGAGAAATTCTCATGAATAATGAGAAATACGAAGAAGCTCGAGATCAATTTTCAGACTTTGTTTCAAATACTCCCGCGGAAGGCAAAGGCTCTGAATTAAGAAATGATGCTAAACAAAAAATGAAGAGTTGCAATTATGCACTTAAAAATGAAGGTAATGTTAAGAACATAACCGTTGCAAAGTTAGACTCAGTATTGAATAATGGAACTGCTGTTTTTGGTGCATCATTTTTCGGTAACGAATCCACCATTGCATATTCATCTGCCAACATAAATCAAGAAAAATCTGATGAAAACGAACCTTACAATTTGCATTTTAGTGCCCATGAAAACGATTCTTGGGGTGCTCCTGAACTCATCCCAAGTCCACTTTCAACAGCAGTAAACGAAGGCTCTGCATGTATTAATCCTAAAGGAAGTAAGCTCTACTTTACTCGGTGGAGCGAAGATGAATGTGCTATCTATGCCAGCAATAACTTTAATGGAAAATGGATGGAGCCCTACAAGCTGGAAGACATAAACACCGAAGGCTATAAAACGATGAACCCCAACCTTTCCTTAGATGGTAAAACGCTCTATTTCTCCAGTAATAAAGAAGGTGGTCACGGCGGTATGGATATCTGGTCATGTACTTTAGATAGGTGGGGGCATCCTAAAAATATTGGGAACTTAGGGACTAGAATCAACACCTCTGGAAATGAGATCTCCCCGTATATGCACTCCCAAGGCAACAAGCTTTATTTTAGTTCAACTGGGCACTCTGGTTTCGGAGGTTTAGACGTTTTTTCAAGCGAATTTGATGAAGATTTTGGTTGGACAAAAGCCCAAAATCTTGGTAAACCCATTAACTCGGGCAGAGATGATTCGTACTACATTACATCGTTTGATGCAAAACATAGTTTCTTTTCTTCGGATCGAGAAAGTTGTGATGACTGCGGACACGGCAACTGCATGAAACTTTATTCTTGCGAGCAGGGACCTCCAAAATTCTTTTTAGACGGTTTTGTCTTTGACTCAGAAACTGATATTGAAATCTCTGGAGCTAAGGTCACAATCATGGACGTTAAGCTTCATGAAGTTGCGGCTATAATCGAAACTGATGAAACGGGTTATTACTCCATTAGTTTAGAGGTTAACAAAATATATTTTATTAAAGGGCAAAAAGAAGGATATTTCGGAGACGCCAATTCAGTCACGACAATGGGGTTAACCGCTTCAAAATCATTCATGGTAGATTTGTACCTAAATGTCATACCTCTCGGAGAAATTGACATCCCTGGTATAGAATATGACTATGATAAATCTACACTAAGAGATACATCAAAAATTATTTTAGATGAGCTTTATGATTTTCTTGTTTTAAACAACAACCTGCAAGTTGAACTCCGCTCGCATACAGATCATCGTGGAAGTCACGATTATAACATGACGCTTTCTCAAGAAAGAGCTCAGTCTTGTGTCAACTATTTGGTCGCTAAAGGAATTAACATAAAGAGAATAACCCCTGTAGGACTAGGGGAAACAGATCCAATTATTCCAAATGCAGCGTCTGAAGAAGATCACCAGCGTAATAGAAGAACAGCGTTCTATGTTGTTGGACAACATTTTGGTGAATAATAATGATGCGCCTGCTTGTATTCATTCTTTATTTGTTGCTTAGTTTGTCTGTTTTTTCTCAAGAGGCAGGTCTACTTAAGGCGGAAATAAAAACAAAAAGCAAACTTAATAAACTAAGTAAATCTCAAGGCTTCGAATTAGTGGGCATCTCGGCTCGATTCGGAAAAGGGATGGAAAATGTCACCAAAGTTGAAGAGTCCATAACTAGCATTGTATATTCTGGTGATACGCTTTTAGTTGAAGTTTCTCTTGTTGCGAATTGCTGTGCTTCATTTATTGCTGAATTAGAAACAACTAATGATAAAATATTAAATGTCGTTTTCGAAAAAAACGATATAAATTGCCTCTGCTTAAAGGGTATTTATCTTACTTACAAAATAATTGCCGAAAAAGGAGAATACGCATTCCAAATGAATGGTGCCCCGATTAAAATGCGAAAAATTGACCCAAATGCAGAAACCGAAGAAATGGAGCTCTGGGATAACGGGAACATGAAGTCAATCAAAGTGTTCATTGGTGGAGTACTGCATACGGAACATCTATTTGATGAGGCCGGTAAAAGAACAAAATCGTTATTCTATAAGGGCAAAGAAGTAACCGAAAAAGTTTATTAAAAAGTATTTGGTTTTATCTTAAAATTCGCATTAATTAGTTTTTATCATTTTTCGCAGAAATCATGATTTCACAAAAAAGACAAACCATACAAAATCAACAATTTAGTTTTTTTACATTTTACTAAATGAGACAAAAATTAGGCGATTTTAAGTTAATATGACTGAACCAGATTATCTTTCGCTAAAAATAAATCCCCTTAATTCTCTTGTTGCATGATTGTTGTTCGAATGTTACATTTGCCACCTGATGAGTCGACCTAGTTTTGATGATATTTATATGGACCTCGCTATTAATCTGGCCAAGCGTTCGCATTGTGTAAAACAACATGTTGGTGCTGTACTCGCTAAAGACACGCGAATTGTTTCGTTAGGGTACAATGGTCCGCCATCTGGTACGCATAACTGTGATAAAGAATGGCCAGAGGATGGATGCCCTAGAAGCTCTAAAGGCAGTTGCTCTCTTGCTCTTCATGCTGAAGAAAATGCAATTCTCTATGCTGCGAAAAATAAAGTTGACCTCGAAGGCTCTTCTCTTTATGTTACCCTTTCACCTTGTTTACCTTGCTCAAGAATGATTTATACTTCAGGGATAAAAACAGTTTACTTTTTAAATTCTTACGCAACTTACAAGGGAATTGATGTTGATGAAGGTGTTGAATTTCTTCGAAAATTTGGTGTTAATGTAAAGCACTATAAGAAGATCGATGAGCAATAAAACCCGACTATATATGCCTCTTGGTTTAGCCGTTACTTTATGTCTCGGTGTTCTCATGGGATTAAGATTAGGTGCTGGAAATTCTTCGGATGCATTAGGCAGTCTTTCATCAAATAAAGTAAGTAAGCTTAGCGAAATACTAACTTACATTGAGCATGAATACGTTGACACTATTAACCTTGCAGAATTAGAAGAAAAAGCTATTCAAACCTTATTACAAGGGTTAGATCCTCATTCGTATTATATTCCTCCGCAAGATTTAGCCGCGGCAAATGAACCTCTTGAAGGTAATTTTGAAGGTATTGGTGTAGAGTTTAGAATTCAACGTGATACAGTTACCATTATCACTCCAATTGCTGGTGGTCCATCGGCAAAATTGGGAATTCTTTCGGGAGATAGAATAGTATCCGTAGAAGGCGAAAACATTGCAGGAAACGGAATTACAAATGCAGATGTTATTAAATTATTAAGAGGAAAAAAAGGGACAACGGTTAACGTTGAAGTAAGCAGGAATGGCATTGAGAAGTTTATTCCATTTGCTATAGAGCGAGATAAAATTCCTATATACAGCGTAGATATTGCTTACATGTTAAATGAAGAAATTGGATATGTTAAAGTAAGTCGATTTGCTCGAACTACCTATGAAGAATTTAAAAAAGCTACTGACCAATTACTAAATCAAGATATGAAAAAACTAGTTATCGACCTCAGAGGGAATGGTGGAGGTTATATGGATGCGGCAGTTGATATTATCGATGAAATGCTTCCTGAAAATAAATTGATCGTTTATACGAAGGGTAAAGCAAGAAACAGAAAAGAATATAGGTCGACAAACAAAGGATCGCTGCAAGATCTCGAAATCGGAATTCTACTAGACGAATCATCTGCTTCTGCTAGTGAAATTGTTGCCGGGGCAATACAAGACAACGACAGGGGTACCATTTTTGGAAGAAGATCTTTCGGCAAAGGCCTGGTTCAAGAACCATCACAGTGGCCAGATGGTTCTGCTTTAAGATTAACTATCGCGCGCTACTATACTCCTACAGGTCGTTGTATTCAAAAACCATATAAAGATGGTGTAAAACAATACTACAGAGACTATTATGACCGTGTTAATAAAGGAGAACTAATGAGTATCGATAGTGTCGATTTTCCGGACTCTTTAAAATATACTACCCCGGGAGGTAAAACCGTGTATGGCGGAGGCGGTATTATGCCCGATGTATTTATTCCCTTCGATACAACGGGGCGCACTTACCTGTACAGTGAGCTAATTTATGCTGGCGTTTTCCGACAATTTTGTTTCAATTATGCTGACCAGCATCGAAATAAGATTAGCGCCTATAAATCTGCTCCCGAAGCTGTCGACAAGTTTGAAATAACCCCTACGATTCTAACTGAATTCTTTGTCCTTGCCAAATCTAAAGGCATCGAAAAAAACGAGTCCGAATTTGCCTCCTCCAAAAACCTTATTAAAATGAGATTGAAGGCTGAAATCCTTAATACAATATGGAATAATGATGGACTTTATCCTGTTTTACACCAGCGTGATAAAACCATTTCTAAGGTTTTAGACGTGTTGTAATTGCAACTATCATCGTCCATTAATAATCTCTTGTTCATTTTTCTGATTATCTTTCGCTTTCAAAATTAAATAGTAGCAAGATGAGTAAATTCAAATCAGATTTAGAAATTGCGCAAAATGTGCAAATGACGCACATTAAAAATGTTGCCACAAAACTTAATATCAGCGAAGATGATATTGAGATGTATGGCAAGTACAAGGCAAAGCTTCCTCTTAGTCTGATTAATGAAGAAAAACGCAAAAAAAATAAACTAATTCTCGTTACCGCTCTTACTCCCACACCAGCAGGAGAAGGGAAAACTACCGTTTCTATTGGTTTAACAGAAGGGCTAAATAAAATAGGTAAACAAGCTACCGTTGTTTTGCGTGAACCGTCTTTAGGTCCTGTTTTTGGTATAAAAGGGGGTGCCGCGGGTGGCGGATATTCCCAAGTTGTGCCAATGGAAGACATCAACCTTCACTTTACTGGAGACTTCTCTGCTATCGAAAAAGCAAACAATTTACTTTCTGCTTTGATTGATAACAATATACAAAGCAAGACCAGAAATCTAAATATTGACCCTAGAACCGTTACTTGGAAACGTGTAATTGATATGAACGATCGTTCGCTTCGTCAAATGGTTATTGGCCTAGGTGGGACGACAGATGGCATTCCCCGCGAAGGTGGGTTCAACATAACAGCGGCATCTGAAGTCATGGCTATTCTGTGCATGTGCAATAACATGGACGATTTAAAAGGGAAATTAGGCAGCATTTTTATCGGGTTTACGTTCGACAAAAAACCAATCTACGCCAAAGATTTAAACGCTCAAGGTGCAATGGCTATTTTACTAAAAGATGCTATTCAACCTAATTTAGTGCAAACTTTAGAAGGTAATCCAGCAATTATACACGGAGGACCATTTGCAAATATTGCCCAGGGCACCAACACAATAATCGCTACTAAAATGGGACTGTCTTTAAGCGATTACGTAGTTACTGAAGCTGGATTTGGCGCTGATTTAGGTGCTGAAAAGTTTATGGATATTAAATGCGGGTATGGAGATCTATCGCCAGATGCCTTGGTTGTTGTTGCCACAATTAGAGCACTCCGTCACCACGGAGGAGCCAAGAAAGATCAATATGGCGATGCAAGTGTCGATAGGGTTTCGGTAGGTTTTTCCAACTTAGAAAAGCATATCGAAAATATGAAAAAATTCGGTTTAACACCCGTAGTTGCAATTAATCATAGAGTTGGAGATACCGAGGAAGAAATAAAAGTAGTTCAAGAAAAATGCGCTGCACTTGGTGTTGACGCTGTTGTTTCCATGGGCTGGGCTACTGGAGGAAATGGTGCTCAAGATATTGCACAAGCGGTTGTTAATTCTATCGAATCTGGGACTAATAACTTCAAACGTCTATACGATTGGAATGCTCCAGTAATTGAAAAAATAGAAACTATTGCTCGTGAAATCTATGGCGCAGATGGTGTTGATTTCGCTGCCAAAGCAAACCGAGATTTAAAAGGAATCGAAAACTTAGGGTTAGCCCACTTGCCGATCTGTATGGCTAAAACACAAAAGTCATTTTCAGATAACGATAAGCTGGTAAACCGGCCAAAAGGGTTTAGAGTAACCGTTCGTGAATTTGAAATTGCAGCTGGTGCAGGTTTCTTGATTCCAATTCTGGGTAAAATGATGCGAATGCCTGGCTTACCTGCAGTGCCTGCTTCAGAAGGTATGGATATAGATAGTAATGGTGTTATTAGTGGGTTGAGTTAATGCCCCTCTTCCAGCAAAAAACGATAACAAAATACTCTTCAGGTTCTTTTGAAGAAAAGACTGACAGCGTTGCCGTTGAGGCTCCACTAGAAATACGTTTGGGTTTCGGTCCAGAAACTGAAAGAGAACAAAAAAGTATTTCAGTTACCATGCGCACCCCTGGTAATGACGAAGAGTTGGCCATGGGTTTTTTGTTTACTGAAGGCATTATTGATTCCGCTTCGGATTTGATTTCAATTAAACACTGTGGAGATGTAACAGAGGAAGAAAAAAACAACATTATTAGAGCCGAGCTTAAACCAACCATAAAAATAGATTGGTCCAAATTAGATCGTCATTTTTATACTACCAGTAGCTGCGGAGTTTGCGGTAAGTCCTCTATCGATGCTGTAAAAAGTAATTGCCTTAAACGAACAACATCGTCAGTAAAAGCATCGACCTCAACAATTTTACAATTAGCAGAACAACTCAATAACTCCCAATTAGTATTCAGTTTAACTGGAGGTATTCATGCCTCCGCCTTATTCAACGAACAAGGAAATCTTCTTCTGATTAGAGAGGATGTAGGGAGACATAATGCATTAGATAAAATTATTGGTGCTGCAAGTCTAGCTAATAACCTGCCGCTTTCTCAAAATATTCTGCTGCTTAGCGGGAGAATTAGCTTCGAATTGGTTCAAAAATCTGCAGTAGCAGGCATCCCGATTATCGCCGCATTTGGAGCGCCTTCAAGCTTAGCAATTGAGCTAGCAGAAGAAATGAATATTAGCCTAGTTGGCTTCTTAAAAAAAGATAAATTCAATATTTATTCGGGAAAAGATAAAATTCAATGAACCAACACTTTAAAGGCGACTTCAATTTTATCTCTTAATCAACTTACCCAAGTAGCAGGGGGATTTAGTAATAACTTCATTTAGAATATTACACAAGATTTCGAGAAGCGACAGTTACTTATTTGTGGATTATTAAGCCTTTTGAACACGATAAAACGAGTTACAATCTTTCTATAGAGTCTGTTGAAAAAGCAATTCGTTTCGGTGATATGCAAGAAAATCCGCATCGTAGATATAATAATAGCAATGAAGAAATGCTTAGCTTAAAACCCATTTTTCTTTCATGTTCGCCCTTTTTTCGTAACTTTAGTGGAAATTCTACAACTTAAGAAATGTCAAATAATTTAAGTGAGCTCTCTGGAAAAAAAGGATTGTCAAAAAATCTTTTTGAAAAACTGGCTAATGCGTCAATTGCAGAAGGCTCGCCAAGTAAAAAAGATCTAGACAAACTTGCCGATGAATTTCTAATTGGCAAAGCTAATACATATGGAACAGTTTCTTTTTACGATTTTATGAAGCCCGAAAATAAAGGCAAAAAAGCTTATGTGTGTAATGGCACCGCTTGTGTTTGTGCAGGACAACAAGCGACGGTACAAAGTGCTCTTGAAAAGCATTACAGCATTGACGAAATTGGTCATATGACCTGTTTAGGGCGTTGTCATGAAAATGCAGCGTTCCATTTAGGGGGAGTAAATTATTCCGGCACCGATATCGACAACGTTGCTAATCTTAAAAGTCAACGTTCCAATCAATTTAATGTTGGGGCGACAACTAAAATACTAACAACGGATTATTCTGGTTTCAACAAATATTATTCGTTGTTTAAAGATGCTCTAAAAAAGGATTCTTCAGAATTACTAAACGAAATTAAAAAATCAAACATTCGAGGTCGTGGTGGTGCAGGGTTTCCAATGGGCATTAAATGGGAGGCTTGCAGGAATGAAAAAAATGACACAAAATTTATTATCTGTAATGCCGACGAAGGTGACCCTGGTGCATATTCTGATGGTTATCTGCTAGAACAACGACCTCACTCGGTACTCTTCGGGATGATGGTCGCGGGATATATTACAGGGGCCGAATGGGGTGTTTTATACATACGGGCAGAATATCCAGAATCGGTGACTATTATTCAAAAGGCAATTGACGAGCTGAGAGAAAATAATTTGTTAGGAAAAAATATTGATGGGTCTGGGTTTTGTTTTGATTTCAAAATAATTAAAGCACAGGGAGCATACATCTGTGGTGAAGAGACAGCGCTAATAAATTCTATTGAAGGTCAGCGGCCAGAAGTTAGAACTCGTCCTCCATACCCAACACAGCAAGGTCTATTTAATAAACCGACTATTGTCAACAATGTTGAAACCTTGGCTGCAGTTCATGCTATATTAAAAGAAGGTGGCGAGGCTTACAAAAAGGTAGGAACAGAAAAGTCTAGTGGAACCAAATTGGTTTGTTTAGATAGTTTTTTTAATAATCCAGGCATATATGAGGTTGAAATGGGTACGCCTTTGTCAACAGTTATATATGATTTGGGTGGGGGCTTTAAATCTCCAGTAAAAGCCATGCAAATTGGAGGGCCCCTTGGCGGAATCGTTCCTGTTGATAAAATTGAAAGTTTATCTATCGATTTTGAAAGTTTTGCTAAGGGAGGGTTTTTGTTAGGGCATGCCTCTATTGTTTGCATTCCTGAAAATTTTTCGATGATGAAGTTTATTGAGCATCTATTCGATTTTGCACAGTACGAGAGTTGTGGTAAATGTTTCCCTTGCCGGCTAGGAACAAAGCGGGGACAAGAAATGACAGAAAAAGCATTAAACAGCAACTATAAAATTGATAGGAAACTAATGGACGACTTATTAACCACTCTTGAAGCTGGTTCTTTATGCGCCCATGGTGGAGGGATTCCATTGCCAATTAAAAATGCTTTACAATATTTTGACGCTGAACTAAAAGAGTATTTTGCATAATGAGCTGGTTTACACCAAATACTGACTCAACAGAAGGCTACTACGATAAAGCTCGGTATCTGCTCATATGGAGAATATCTCTGGCTTTCACCTTGGTTTTTTCAGTGCTGGCCGTTATCTATCTAATTTTAAACCCAGGAGATTCTCACTCGGTTCTGTTGGGTCTTGCTTTGGGTCTTGGCGGTCTTTTTTATTTAAAATTTAAGACGAAATATGGGCCTTTATTTTGGGTGTATTGTATAGCTGGCACCCTAATCATTAATTTTACCCTCAACTTCACAATGGAGTACACGCACTATGTCGATTTTTTATGGATGATTGCTATAATTTTGATCGCCTATATAGGTCTTGGTAGTCGATATGGGCTAATTTTTATTATAATAAACGGATTAGGTATTGGAGTCTTCTATTTTGTTAGTCTTAATACTCATATTAAAATTCTTCAAAATAAGTCGAACATTAATTTAACAGGAGATTATATCGAAGTTTCTTTGGTTTTGTTCCTTATTGCCTACCTGCTTCATCAACACTTTCTGTTTGGTGATTATACAAGGGCGAAACTTACTCTTTCTAACGAAAATCTAGAAGCACAAAATCAGGAAAATGTAGTTTTGTTAAAAGAAGTTCACCACCGAGTAAAGAATAATTTACAAATAATTACAAGTTTACTTCGGCTACAAAAATCGGAGCTTAAGCCAGAATCAGAGGTGAAATTTGATGAGGCGATCGGACGAATAATGACCATGTCCTTAATTCACCAAAAGCTATATCAAGAAGCAGAACTCTCAAAATTGGTGGTGAAAGAATATGTACTAGACCTGGTAGAAGAAATAAAAAATGCCTATCAAACCGCTGCGGAGGTAACGATAGAAGTTAATTCTTCTGTTGAATCTATAGGCATGAAGACTGTAGTTCCTTTTGGTTTGATGATAAATGAACTGGTTTCAAATTCATTTAAACACGCTTTTGAATCGGGAAGCGAAGGAAAAATAGCGATACACGTTAGTGCTTTTGAGGAAAATAAAATTGCATTAAAATATTATGATAACGGTGTCTGGAGAATCCCCGATAAAACCTGTTCTAAATTCGGAACTGAATTGATAGAAACACTAACTGAACAACTAGATGGAACTTATGAGAGAATCGACTCAACCTACGAATTTCAATTTACTAATATTGACACATAACTCTGCCGATTATGAGCAATCTAGCGTATATAAATAACCACCCACACATATTTTTCGAGGGCGAAACTATCTTGAATTTTGTAAAGCGTGTGGTTAGCGAAGACATTATTCCAACGCTCTGCGATGCTCCTAATTTAGATGCATTTGGCTCGTGTCGTGTCTGCAGTGTTGATGTTGCCCTAGAAAAAGATGGCGTCACCAAAACAATGGCTTCTTGTCATACTCCTGTTATGACAAATAGTTATATATATCCTGAAACTGAGAGTATTCAAGAATTACGTAAAAACATTATTGAATTAGTTTTAACTGATCACCCTTTAGACTGTTTAACCTGTGAAGTTAATGGGAATTGTGAATTACAAGATGTTGCCGCGAGTGTTGGGATAACTCAGGTTCGCTATCCTGATGGTGCGAATCACTTGAACAAAGATAAAGATGCTTCTCATCCATATATGCGTTCAGAATTATCAAAATGTATCAACTGTTATCGTTGTGTAAGGGCTTGTGATGAAGTTCAGGGGGAATTCGTTTTAAGCATGGCTGGTCGTGGCTTCGATGCACACATCGTTAAAGGTAATAACGACTCGTTTATGGATTCTGATTGCGTAAGTTGTGGCGCTTGTTCTCAAGCCTGCCCTACTAATGCAATTTCTGATGTTTTCCAATCCAAATCAGTTCAGGCTACAGACAAAACTAGAACAATCTGCACTTATTGTGGTGTAGGGTGTAACTTAGAAGTATCGACTAAAAATGGAAAAATATTATCAATACAGGCTCCATATGATGCGAAATCAAACGAAGGTCATACCTGCTTAAAGGGTCGTTATGCTTTTAAATTTTATGACCACGAGGAAAGACTCACATCGCCAATGGTTCGCAAAAATGGTGAATTAGTAGAAGTAAGTTGGGATGAAGCGTATGATTTTATGGTTGATAAATTCACCGCACTCAAATCTGAGTTTGGACCAGATTCAATTGCGGGTATTTCTTCGGCAAGAACACCAAATGAAGAAAACTACCTGATGCAAAAATTCATCAGAGCGGTAATCGGAACTAATAACATTGATTGCTGCGCAAGAGTTTGTCATTCGCCCACCGCCTTAGGAATGCAGCGTGCATTCGGCACCGGTGCAGCGACGAACTCTGTTAACGATTTAGACCATACCGATTGTATTATTGTTATTGGTGCAAACCCAACTGATGCGCACCCAGTAACGGGCGCAAGAATTAAACAGCGAATGATGCAAAGCTCAGTAACGAGTATTATTGTTGATCCTCGCAAAATTGAGTTAGCAAGATATGCAACTTATCACCTTCAATTGCGGCCAGGCACCAATGTAGCTCTCCTCAATATGATGATGTACTACATCATTACTGAAAATGTATTAGACCAATCTTTTATTGAAGACCGAACAGACGGGTTTGAAGATTTTAAAGCTAATATCCTGAAATTAGACATGGATGAGCTCTCCAACATCACTGGAGTTGAAAAAGATTTGGTGAAAAAGGCTGCCGTAACATATGCAACGGCCAAAGCCGCAATGGAATTTCACGGATTAGGTGTTACCGAACATACCCAAGGAACTTATACAGTTCAACTTATTGCTGACCTTGCTATGATTACAGGCAACATCGGCAAGAAAGGTTCAGGTGTTAACCCTCTTAGAGGCCAAAATAATGTTCAAGGTGCAGCCGATATGGGAGCGCAACCGCATCAAGGTGCTGGATACCTAGACATAACTGATCCAGAAATGAATCAACGATATAACTCATTCTACGGAGCTGATGTGCCTAGCCATATAGGATATAAAATTCCGGAAATGTTCAATGAAGCAATCAGCGGAAATTTAAAAGCACTTTGGATTATCGGTGAAGATGTTGTTCAAACAGACCCCAACACTCAAAAAGTGATTAAAGCGTTATCTAGCCTTGATATGTTGGTTGTTTCCGAATTATTTATGACCGAAACTGCCAAACTTGCAACTGTACTTCTGCCTTCATCTTCATTCCTCGAAAAAGAGGGAACATTTACAAATGGTGAAAGAAGAATTCAAAAAGTACAAAAGGTAGTTAAACCATTGGCAGGAACTAAACCTGATGGACAACAAGTAATTGACATGATGAACCGAATGGGGTATTCACAGCCCGATTATACGGCCAAAGGAATGCTCGAAGAAATATCTCAAATTGTACCCTTCTTTGCTGGTGTAAAATGGGATGAATTAGGTGACAATGGCAAACAGTGGCCTGTATTACCCGATGGATCTGACACGCAAATGTTACACATCAATGAATTCAAGAAAGGTAAAGGATCTTTCTCTTATTTCGATTGGAAAGAATCTCCTGAAATAGAAAAACACGGAAAAGACTATCCATATATCATCACAACGAACCGGGAGTTAGAGCACTACAATTGTGGAGCAATGACTCGCCGAACTGGCAATGTGGAACTACTTAAGGAAGATGTGTTACTCATCCATCCCAAAGATGCTTCGAAAGAAATGATAGCCGATGGCGATTTCGTTTGTGTTGAATCTCCGAGAGGAAAAGTAGATATAAAAGCGAAAATAACAGACGAAGTTAAGCCCGGTATTCTAAGTTCTACATTTCATTTCCCCGAAATAATGTTAAATAACATAACTTCTGACGAACATTGTTCAGAAGCCATGTGTCCAGAATATAAAGTGGTTAGCTGCAGAATTAGAAAAAGTAAAGGTAAATTCAAGCAGCTCGTAGAAGCAGAGTAACAATTAACAATATGAAGCCCATTTTAATCAACTTACTCGCAGTAATTCTAGGTTTTATAGTTGGTAGCTTCGTTAATCTGGGCGTCCTAGAATTAGGACCGATGCTTATCCCCAATCCTGAAGGATTCGATAATTCTTCCATGGAAACTCTCACCAATACAATCCATTTACTTAACCCTATGAACTACATTGCCGTGTTTTTAGCTCACAGTCTTGGGGCCCTCGTTGGTGCTGGTGTGGCTTCTTTAATAGCCGCGAATCGAAAGCTGCTATTCGCCTTAGTTGTAGGATTTTTATTCTTAACGGCCGGACTCTATATGTCATTCTCCTTGCCTTCACCTAATTGGTATATTATAGTTGA
>Ga0209406_1001152_pt1 | contig 19989 bp, 21 predicted proteins | sample COGITO_mtgs_1204_FD_184808 | JGI IMG/M metagenome (GOLD analysis project Ga0209406, IMG submission 184808) | Pelagic marine microbial communities from North Sea - COGITO_mtgs_120426 (SPAdes) (version 2) | ecosystem: Environmental > Aquatic > Marine > Epipelagic ...
ATTTTCTCGTTAAAATTTGGGGATTTATTTGATGTGATTTTTGATGTCACACAACTTGTAAGTACAAGTAAAATTACACTTAAAAATATTTTTTTCATTTATTTCAGTTTTTAATATTTGCTAACGTTTAGAATAAACCCTCGTTTTAATGGGGTTTATTTATTGTTGTATTTAGTATTGAAGTGATTAGTCTACAATAAATTTCTTGTGGATTTTCTGTTCATCTAAGTTTAATATTAGATGATATATTCCGGATTCGAATGATTCTAGATTCAGACTATTTGCATGCATGTTTTCGGATTTAATCAACTTTCCATCAGTAGAATATATATTAACTCTAATCTTATCATAATTCATAACGTTTGAGAAATCAATATTCAACGTATTATCAGCTGGATTAGGATAAATAGAAACATTTTCGGGTTTAATTTGGTTATTCGGAATAGAAAGTGGTTGACTTGGCTCCATGATGATAAGTTTTATTCGATCAACACTTTGATCATAAATAATTAATGCAACCTTATTATTGTCAATGTGAACAATATCACAAATGCTAGGTGTAGTTACCCCAAATGTTTGGGTATATCTGTGAAAAGTAGCGCCTTCATCCCATGTTTCGTAGATTTGCATGAGACCAGTATTGTCACCATTTTTACTTCCGCCAAATATGACATGATTTATGTCTAGTGGATCTACCCAAATTCCATAAACATAGGTGTATGGCTTATTGGGCTCACCTTCAGATTTATAAATGAACGTAATTGAATTCAACTGAGTCGGATCAACTTTAGACAGAGCACCCTCTTGACCTACATATATCATATTTCCGGTATAGCTATAAGTTTGTAGTTTGTTGGGGCGTCTGTTTTCCCAAGGTCCACTCCCACAATTTCCATCAGCTACATATTGGAAATTCATAATGCTATCAGGGTTATTTGAGTCAATATCATATTTACCTAACCAGGCACAATCTAACGGGTTCTCCGAACCTTGATAAATTGTATTGCCATCTGATGGAGTAAAAATAATATTGCTTTCGTAACCAAAATATCCTGAAGGAGCTGACCAATTAATACCCCCATCTTGTGATGAAATTATATCGGTACTCGCAACATTAGCATAAATATGATCAGGGTTAGTTGGGCTAACAGCAATGCAATAAATAGTTTCTGTAATTGTTGAAGTAACAGGGAGCCAAGTTATACCACTATCGTTAGAGATAAATAGAGGAGTTGAATTATTAGTTGTTATCTGAGCTCCAGCAAACATTTTATTGGCAATGCTAGGATGTTTGTAAATGCAACTTATTTTTTTTCCTTGTAAGCCTGAAGATGACCATTGCTGTGTTGAAATATTGTTTTTCCATATTCCATCACTCGTTGCAATAAAAATTTCTCCATTATTGAAAATAGCTGTTTGAAATTCAGACGCTCCATCCTTACCAGCAGAAACACTTGGAGTAGGAATGAAACCATAATCTATAAAATTAGCATTTTGCCCAATTGAATTTAGGCTTAAAAGCATAGATACAGATAGAATAATTTGCTTAAAATGTGTTTTTTTCATCAAATAACTTTTATATTAAATACAACGGTTTATATATAGTTTGTTGCGTGTTTTAAGTAACTATTTTAGTAAATAATTACCGACTAAGAAAATCCGTGAGGACTTTCACAAGTAGGCTAGACCTAGCAATAAATTATATACGGTGTTCTCTGTAGTTTATTGTTTTTCCAATTTCACTTTAATCAAATTGTAAAAGATGGTTGTAGTAGCTTCAAAACCAGAATCAGTACCAACCACTAACCATAATTCACCTGAACTATTTGTGGAAACGGTAAGAATATCATTAGCCACTAAGTTTTTCAGAGTATATTCATTTTGATTAGTATCATTAGAAAAATCTCCGATAACAACCATATCTGAACCACTATTTGCTTGATTGTTTTTGTCAATATTCATTTGATAAAATCCTGATTGATTGACTTTTTCGGGCTTTATTATTCCCGCACCTGCTTTTATTGTAACACCCTCTCCTGGACTTCCTCCAACCCCAAATTGACCATCTGCAACATCACTTGCAAATTGAATTTCATAAGAAATTGTATAATCGGTATTTGGCTCAAGTTCATTTAGTTGTCTTCGGATAAACATAAATAAATCATCGGAATGATTATTTCCTGATTGTTTTAGTGCTCCTAAATTTGTGTTCAAGGGTGTTGGTAAATAGGAGAATTCATAGCTCAATTCATAAAAATCCTCTTCACCAACAGGATAATCTGCAAAGTCTCCTTCCCAAGATTGGGTGTCATTTTGAAAATCAAAAGTTAATTCTACGAATTCAGGATTAGTAGTATCATTCTCATCATCGCTGCAATTAGAAAATAATAATGTAATTAGCGAAAGAAAAAATAATAATTTTATTCTCATAATTAAATATTTTTAGTGGGTTAAAAAATTTTAAATTCACAATAATTGTGCCAAATTATTCAAAAGGATCTATCAAATTACAGAGAACGTGTTTATATATGGTTTGTTGTGTGGTTAAAGCAATGAATTTAGTAAATAATTACTGACCAATAAAGTCCGCGAGGACTTTCGTAAGTAGGCCAGAACCAGCAATAAATTATATATGGTGTTGTACGTAGTTTTTAAAAGTTCATAGATAATCCAATTCCGTTTCCGTTAGCTATAATTTTAAATTCAGGTTCAAAATAACCAGAAGTTGAATTCAAAGATGAATTATATAAATCAATTCCTTTTTTTGCATTTTTTGAAGCTTTGATAGCTATTGGTAATCCTATCACAGCAATTCCTCCACCTATATATGCCAAAGTCCAATTAGGTTCTCTGTCATAAATTGATTGCCCGATTGGAATTCCAATTAAGCCACCTCCAGCAAATGCTAAAATATTTGATATAGTGTTTTGAGATTTTGCTTTTTTAATCAATAAATTAGCTTGAATATTCGATTCAGTTACATTCACGAGATTTTTCCAAGATAATCGTTTTCCATTCTGTTCAAATTTATAGCCAAGTATATTCATTCCCATTTTTATTTCTTGTCCAAATGAGATGTTAATGAATAATAATCCAATTAATGTGATAAATGTTCTTTTCATATTTGATGTTCTAAATTACTTACAACGTGTTTGTATAAGATTAGTTGCTTGTTTTAAGTATTAAAGTTAGTAAGTAAATCATAGATTTAGTGTCTGCAAGAACTTTCGTAAATAAGCTAAAACCAGCAATTAATTTTATACGGTGTTGGCAGTAGTTTATTCAATTCCTTCATTTTTTGCTTTAAATTCAGGATTTCCCTTTTACAATTTTAATCGTTTTCTTTCCTTAAAGTCAGTTCATTCTTAATTTGATTCATAATTACAAATTCTGATAACAGTATTATACTAAAAGATAAAACAATAACAAAAGAGGCTATAAACGGTGCTTTGTTTTCTTTCGTTGTAAACACGTAGATACTGATTCCAATTAAAAAAGTCAATACTGTAATCAAAGCAATGCTGGTTATTTTTAGAAGTTTTCGATAGGTTTCTAATTGTTGATTTGTTTTATTCTTAAACATATTGCTTTTATTTTTTTTCATAATTATTTGTTTTTATCTACTCTATGATTTTCAAACATTTCGATTGCTGCTTTTAAAAAGCCAAACATTCCTAATCCTAAAATAATAGTTCCAATAGATAATTCTTTCAAAATTCCAGCTTTAGAGATAAAATATCCAATTAAACCAAATGTTAAAAAAGTCAAAATCATAACACCTATAATAACAATCATAATCTTTCCTTTTTTAGGGTTTTTCCAAATCCTTTCCGATAACTTATTTTGAGTTTTAGTAGTATCTTGTAATGAAGAAAAACTTATTCCAAGTCCCATAAATATCAATACTGAATTTAGATTTTGGAAAATCAAATCAGAGTTTTTTTGAAAATGTTCAATTCCTTGTAAATATGGTTTAAAAGCGAAATACATTCCAATCAACATTAGAGGATATTGAAGATAGCTTATGTAGTGAAAAAATGTTTTAAAATTCATAATGTTTTTCGTTTCGTTATAATTACTGCCAACGTTTATGTATACGTATAGTTGCGGGTTTGCGTGCAAGGATTTTCCGAAGGAAAATTAGATGTAGCAAACACACAACTACTTTTGTTTTAGCACTAAACCGCAATAAATTATATACGGTGTTGTGCAACGTTTTTATAATTCAATCATTAATATAATTCCGATTGAGTTTAGGTTTTTCATTTTCTGCTTGTCATTTATTCCAACATTATTATTTGACTCAAATTTGCTAAAATCTGATTGACTGTTATAATTAATTCCTACGCTAAAATTGTCGAACATATCAAATAGAAAACCAATTCCGATTTGAGCTCCAAAATTCCAACCATCATAAATGTCTTTTTGAGTGTCATTTAGAAAACGATATTCATCTTTAACAATAGTTTGTCCGTAGAAACCTAAATTCGCAAATACTCTAAAATTTTCCGATAATTTAGAACCCATAGTAAATAATAACGGAACTTTTAGTAATGTTCTTTCGTGGTAGAAGTTGCCAACAGAATTAAATCCATTACCTGACAATTCATTCATTCCAATTCCAGTTGCGATTCCGAACTTTTTATTTATGTTATAATTCAAAAGAATTTCTCCGCTGTTGCTATTCAGATTATAATTCGGTTCGTTATCGTTTTCCACAATTCCGTATCCAATTCCTCCGTAACCAATAAGGTCAAACTGTGATTCTTTTTCATCTTGAGCTTGTGTCAAATTAAAGGTAAAAATGATAGTAAGTAGTAAAATGTAATTTGCTTTTTTCATTGATTTTCGTTTTTTGGTTTAAATTAAAGCTAACGTGTTCGTGTATGGTTAGTTGCTGTTTAAGTAACTAATTTAGTAATCAGACACGAGCCTGAGAAAATACCGAAGGAATTTTCTAAGTAGGCACTTGCCAAGCAATTAATTATACACGTTGTTGTAGTGCGTTATAGCTTATTAGTTGTTTTCGAAGATGGATTCCAAATCTGGTGCAGTAACTAAAGTGAAACTTCCTTTCTTACCAGTTTTTCCTTCTGATCCATATTCTAAATTAGTTCGATTAGGTACAGAGCCGCTCGAACCTGAACGTCCACCACTACAATGACCACCGCCTCTTCCCATTCCGCCCGATGCGCCTGGATTTCCTGCAATTCCAGGAGAACCACCTGGTCCACCAATTCCACCAGAATTAAGAAGTTGAATATAACTAAATGCATCATTTGAAGAAGAATTGGATACAACTGTTATAGAAACTCCATCTCCGCCATTTCCTCCATCGCCACCTTTACCACCTTGACCAGCGTTTCCACCATTTCCACCGTTTCCACCACCTCTTCTACAATCAAATGCTCCTGAAGAAGAATCTTGTCCTTTTACACCATTTCCACCATTTCCACCATTTCCTCCTTGACCACCTTGACTTCCTCTAAAACCATTACCCAATATTGCCAATGGAGCAAAAGCAGGACTTCCAGTAGGTGAAGTCAGTTCTTTAGTTATTATATAAATATGTGGTAGGCTTTTAGTATAACCTTTAGTGCCTGTTGTTCCCGTTTGTCCGTGTGCGCCTGGTCTACCGTGTCTACCGCTTCTTCCACTTCCATTAGCTCCATTACTACCTGTTGTTGCTTTTGGTGGTATATTGATATCAGTTGAACCAAACATAATACGCGCAGGTTTATTTGGATTTTGAAACTTTATCTTGTCGGCTATTAACACTATCCAAGGTGCATCCACGTTGTCTAAAGTGAGACGTGCGTTTTCTGAAAATACGATTTCATTGGCTCGTATTATTTGTCCATCGAAATGTTCATCATTACCGACAGAAAAAACAGATGTTATTTCAGTTATTTCGCTTATTGCGTCAATTGCTTCTTGTGGTATGACTTCTTTTAAATCAGATGTAATAGCTTGCTGTGAGTAAATTAAATTTAAACAAAGAAACATTGTTAAGGTTGATAATAGTTTAGTTTTCATTTTTCTTGATTTTAGATAGTTAATGATTATTTAGTGTTAATGCACTACAACTGGTTATATGATGCACAAAGTTCTCGTTTACGGGTTTTATATTTCCGGATAACAGGAACTTTTATTCTTTTTATCAGTTATTTAAACGGCTTAAAATACATGTGTTCGTGTGCTGTAATATCTTTCAAATTATTTTTGATGAATGTAAACATGAAACAGAGAATTTTGTATTTAATTCGGTTCAAAAAGTAGTGATAAACGGTCAATTACAGAATGGCTGTTTTTTGATCGTTTAATGTGTAGCAAAGAGTAGTGTGTAAGATTAGCTGCATTTTTTATGCACAAGTGTTGCTGAATAAAATAGGAGGTAAGAGCAGTAGTTTGGGGCCTTTGGGAAGTACGTTAAAACCAAGCAATAAATTATATAGGTTGTTGGTAGTGGTTTTTATTCTTTAAATCGTTTACAATTCAATTTTTGATTCGCTTTATTTCTCACTTTTTTTGTAATTCCATTTTCTGTAAACTTCAATATTATTTCTCTTGTTATTTCGTTAGAATCTAATATGTGATTTTGAATTTTAGCACTTCCTTTTTCCAATATATTTTTGATTAACTCTATTGATATTCCGTTTTCTTTTAGTTTTAAACGATAAGATTCTGAAAGTTCATCTATAACTCCTCTTCTTTTGGTTATTCTTGGGTCTTCGAAAACAGGTAAAGTCCGCAATAATTCTTCTAGTTTATCTACAAGTATTAACCTTGACTTTGTAGCAAAAGTTAAAAATGGATTTTCCCAATTCGGTTCAGTATCAAATTCGTTGGTTTTTGAGTTAAAATTTTCTACAAAATTTAAAACTTGTATCTGATATTCGCCATTGATATCTAATTCAGGTCGCCATTGTACGTCAATTAGTTTTAATCGTATATTGTTTCGTAACATTAATAAACTAGAACCATCAAAATAAGGTTCGTAACCTAATATTGGATCAATTTCATAAAGTTGATTATAGCTTACTTGCCAATCTGCTTCAATTCTAAGTGGTTGAAGGTTCATTTTTAAATTCTAGAGTTTGAGTTAGTCAAATTACTGGCAACGCTTAGTATATGAAACGTAGGGCAATAAATAAGCATTTTCGTTTCGGGTTATGTACTTAGTCAAATATAAATATTTTGCTTTTATTTTTTCAGTTTTAAACATCAAATTTTATATTTGGCGAACTTTATAAATACAAAAGGGCGTTCGGTTTAGCACCAAACGCCCTATGTTTTATATACATTGTTAGCAACTGGCTATTCTGGCGGCAGATGTTTTTCTAAAAAATCATATACTAAATTAAATTGCTTTAAAGGTTCTATGTGTCCTCCATTTAGTATTATGTGTTCCTTATAATATTTAAAATCGTTTTCGTTTAGTCTTTCTATTATTCTGTTTGACATAAGCGTTGCGGGCCATTGGTCGTCATCTTTACCCGACAGTATTAAAATAGGCCCATTAATATTTTCTACTTGGATTTCTGCTTTTTTTACAGCTTCTTCATCTTCAAGCATCAAACTATGTGCAGTGTACAAATCTCCTTTTATTGCAGGTGAGATTGTGTTCAACCCTGCAGGTACGTATGAGACTTCCTTGTTTTTGTAAGTCCAAGAAGAAGTATTTGCTGACCAAGTAATAGCAGGAAAGCTCACATTTGAAGTAGACATTGCAATAACTGCATTAAAATGATTGAATCTACTAGCTAGATTTAATACTAATTCTCCACCACGTGAACCTCCTATAAGTGCTATTTTTGATTCATCTATTTTTGAATTTTTGGCGATACTCATTATAGTGTCTGAAATTGCGTCTAATGAAATTCTGTCAAGATTTCTCGGTGTTCCCTCAGCATTGAAGTACCCGATAGCCAAAATTGCATATCCTTTTTGAATGAGACTGTCCCTTTTTGTTTTCATATGATTTCTATGCCAATCAATAGCACCTTCTGCGCCTCCAAAAGCTACAATCAAAGGTTGATTGTCAGAATCTCCTAGATATAATATTGTTTCTACAACTCCATGTCGTTTTGAAAGAGACGGCACATAAGTGAATAGAAAAACAAGTCCTGCGACTAAAACTATTGCGATGATTAATAGTACTCTTTTGGTTCTTTTCTTCATATCTTTAAATTAAGAATCAAAATTACAAAATGAAATTGTCACAACTTTTGATCTATATCAAATAATCATTTTTCAGCACGGATTCTACTTAATGTTTCTTGAGTGATTCCCAAATAAGATGCAACCATTCCTAAAGGAATGCGATGATAAATGTCAGAATAAGTTTTTTGAAAATGAGTATATCTTTCTTTAGCTGATGTAAATCGCATAGAGGTGATACGTTCCATAAAATGACCAAAAACACTACCCATAGATAATCGAGCGTAACGTTCCATTTCTGGGAAATTGTCAAAAAGATACACCAGGTCGTTTACGTTTATAAAATATGCATCGGTATTTTCAATTGCATCAATATAATAGATGTCTTTTTTTCTTTGCATAAAACTTTTGGGTGAATTTACCCATTCATCTATTCCGCAAAAATATTCACTGATTTCCTTTCCATCTTTTAAAAAATATGTTCGTAAAATTCCTTTATTGATGAAATAACTTTCTGTACAAACTTGATTTGCATTTAAGACTATTTCTCCTTTTTTGAAAACAATATAATTTAATTTCTTTGTAAGTTCAGATTTTAGGTTTTCTGAAAGTGGAATAAACTTCTCAAAATGTTCGAGTATATTTTCTGTTATTTCAAAGTTTTTCAATGATTACGGTTTTTTTGAGCTTGTTGCTAACTTGTTTGTGTATGCTTTGTTGCGTGGTTAAGCAACTAATTTAGTAAATAAAAACTGAATAGAAAATCCGCGAGGATTTTCGTAAGTAGGCTAGAAGAAGCAGTAAAATATACACGGTGTTATGTGCAGTTTTACTCCGATTTATCTATTGTCAACATTCCGCCAAAACAATTATTTTCTCCAGTTAAAATTCCTTTGTTAAATAAAACGTGAGCATACATTTTCATTTCTTTATCGTTTGAGATTGTAATTCCCAAATCTTTTCCGTTTTCAATTCTATAAATGAGAGAATCAATTCCGATTTGATTTTCAAATTCCGATAGTTCTCTTATAGAATATTTGTCAAATGCACTGATATTCCAAATTGCACTATCATTTTTAAATTCAAAATACCTTTCTTTATTTTTGATTGCAGTTTCATAAACTTTAATTATTCCGTCTTTTGAATATCCTAAATTCAATTCTCTATGCAATGCTCCTTTCAAAAAGTTTCCTTTCGTGCAATATTCTCGAACTTCTCCATTGTTCAAATTTTTAACTTTAACTACTAGAAAATTTTGAAATGTACTTTCGTTCTTTATTGCTTTTGCATAATTAGGATAAAGTTCTTCGTCACTTAAACCTTGTTCATATTCAACAACTTCTTTACACGAAGTAAAAAACAGAATAGTAAGAATCAATATTAATGTTGTTTTCGTCATTTTTGGTAATTGCACATAACGTTGTTGTATAAGCTTTGTTGCGTGGTTTAAGCGATGAATTTACTAAATAAAACACGAACGGTGAAATTCCGAAGGAATTTCCCAAGTGAGCTAAAACCAGCAATAAAGTTTATACGGTGTTGTAAATAGTAGTTTTTCAGTCTTAAATTCAGTTTATTTTAATTTATTCAAAATTCAGATTCTTATAAAAAATTCCACATTCCACATTCCACATTCCATATTTCACAATTTTCAAAATTCCAGCATTTTTAATTATATAAAAATTCCAAACAGATTATTCATTAATTTTTAATATTCTTAATTCAACTCAGTTTAAATATTTTCAAACTTTAATAATTTATGAAAATGTCATAATCATTATTAATACAATACTAGTCAGTGTTGAAATTGAAAATCCTTTAATTAAATCTTTCCTCTTTTTAAAGATAGAAAAAATTAAAAGAGGTAAAGGGATAACCAATAATATTCCAAGTATTACTGAAACAATGTCGTTAGTCAGAAAAAAACTTATAGTATAAAATAATTCAAATAATTCGTTTTTCCCTTGTGTTTGTTTTCCGATTATTAAACTCACTATAACTAAAAATAGTATTATAGAAATAATGTGAATTAAAGGTATTTTGATTTCTAATTTTTTCATTTTGTTCGGTTTTTCTATTATTTACAACGACAGGTGTATGGAGCGTTTTTTATAAATGCTCTATACAGCATGTTGTGTTTAGTTTTTTTTCTTGTTATTCAAATGTAATTAATTATTAAGTACTACTAACGGAGTTAAAAGAAAAAAGACGTAGTTCAAAAAAACAGCAAAATAATAAATACAAAATGACTTCAATTGCTAGGAATAATTATTGATTATATACTTTATATGAACAGTCTTTATTTCTAGTTTTGAAAGTTAAAAATGATAAAAACTCATAACTTTAGGTTCTGGTAATCAGTTGTTTTAAATTGTTTTAAATTTGATTTTGTCATTTTTTTTCCATAACTTAATTTAAATAATTTAATCGATTCTACTTTTACAAATTATCATTTGCAACGCAGAACTCTCCTAAATAATTTAGTCACCTAATTAAAATTAGATAACCACCAGAACCTTAAGTTATTCCTTTTAAAGTCAATATTTTTATCGATCCAATTGAAAGGCGTTTTACAAGTTTTTTTTTGAATTAAATACAACGTTTCATGTATGTAGTCGTGCGACGTAGTCGGCGACTGGATTTCCTGCAAGGAAATCCGATAGTAAATATACACTTACTTTTGGATTTATGACAAAATAAACGCATGCGATATACATATTGTTAATGGCATTTTTACAAAACCCTAATTATGAGACACAAACGGACTTTAAAAAATTGCTTTTTAGCAGAGTAGAGTAAGGCAAGAATAAAAATTAAAAACTCGATTTTATACAATTAAATAGCCGATTGTAAATGTCCGATAGACCAAGCCTAATTTTATATAAAATATTGAAATTCGAAATTCATAAAGTTTTTAAATTATGACTTAGTCGGCTTAAAAAAGCATCAACATATTTTGATAATCATTCACAAAACTTTCTGGAACCCCGACTTTTGCAAATACAGAACTAAAAAGCAATTTTATAATTGAATTTATAAATAACTAAAGCAAACAAAAACTGCGTAACGTGAGAATTGATAAACACTTTGATTCCTTAAATTTGAGTAGATATAAAACAATTGCCTTTAACGGTTTTGTATAAGATTAGTGGCGTGTTTAAGTACCTAATTTAGCAAAAAAAACACAAGATAGAAAATCCGAGAGGATTTTCGTAAGTAGGCAAGAACTAGCCATTAATTTTATACGGTGTTGGCATTTCGTTGTTTTTAGTTTTCTTTCTCTTTTTCCGATTGTTTTTTTAAACTATAAAGAGTTGAAAATCCTGTAAATGTTCCAAAAAATAAAAAGTTGAATACAAATCTCCATATTCTAAAGTTTTCTCCATCATAATAATCAAATCCAGCCATAACTCCAGCGTAAACTATTCCTCCTACTAATCCTCCGATTAAGATTGATTTTAATTGTGTGTTCATTATTTAATTAAATTGTTATGCCACAACGTTTTTCAATTCCGATTGAGTGAGCAATTCCGCAACTTGCTAAATTGCGCATTGAGTTCGGGTTTTTGTTTTAAATTCAGATTACGATTCCAATTACTAACTTAAACATCAGTTTTAAACAGAAATAGGTTTTTTTAAAAAAATCCACTTCACTTGCATTTGTTTTCCTGATTGAGTTTCATATTCTTTTATTCTTGGTGATAAAATGACCATAATTCCAGCACTTATCATTCCTTTATAAGGATTTCCCAGATTTTTGAAAGAAAAGTCTAAAATGACCCAAACAATTAGAAAAATAATAAATGAAATTAAATATCTTAAAATTATAATTTTGGTTTTTTTGTTCATATTTCAAATGTTTGAGTGCGTTCCGTCAATGAATGCCAACGGTTTGTATTAAGTTAGTTGCGTAAATCTAGCAATAAAATTGCAAGTACGCAATACAGCTTTTAATTCCGAAGGAATTCAAAGGTAAGCGATTACTAGCAATTAATTTTATACGTTGTTGTGCGTTCGTTTTATTTTACTTTTGCTGTGTTTATAAAATTTTGTTGACTCTTTGTTAGAGGAAATGAATTATATTTTTTCCAAAATTCATCTTTATAATTTGTTCCTGATTCATAAATAGTTTTTTTTCTATAACCCTTTTTTGGAAGTTTTACATTACTTTTAAATTCATAAACAAATAAATCACTATTGAAATTAAAAAGATGATTGACTTTTTTACCCATTTTAATAAACATTTCAACTTGTTTTTTATTATATGTTAAAATATACTGATTATTTAATATTTTAAATTTAGACCATTTTAAAACATTTTTGATTTTAACTTTTGCAATTAGTATATTCATTAATTTAGCATTTTCTAGATGATTCTCTGAAGTATATATTTTATATTCTAAAATGTTTTTAGTTTTTGGATCTATAATTACATAGCCTTTATTTAGCATTTTCTTACTTTCGATACTTGGAATTATTTTTATTAATTCATATTCTTCACCATTTGATTCTTTTTTGAATTTTCGTTCAAATTCATATTCTTCATTTTTTATAATTTTTTCTAATACTTCAAAATTATATGCATCTTTTACGTAATTTTTTAACTTAAATGCCGTGTTAATGTTGTCAATGTTTGAGCCATCCTGATTATCAATTTTTTCGTTACTAAAAGCTCGATGTTCTTTTAGGAGAATGTTTGATTTACCATTTCCTCTTTTTATATAGTAATCTACTAATGCATCTGAAAATTTAGTATATTCATTATTAACCTTTACAATTTCTCTACAATAACTTTTGAGTAAAGTGTTTTTATCTATCTTATTATCAGTTTCTTCAATGATTTTTTTTAAATAATTTCTTGGTGTTACCGTTGAAATTACTATTTCATCTAAAACAAAGTTTTTTGGTTTTAATATAATTTCATTAAATTCTTCATTTAAGTTTGTTTTTAATGATTCATAATTGATATGACTAAAAGTAACTTCATTTTCGTTGTAGTTTAAGGAAAACTCACCAATTTCATTAGAAATTGAACCTGTTGAATTATTAATGGAGTCACTTTCAAAATATATATTTACAAATTCTATTGGTTTATGCGTTTCAGAATCTTTTATTATTCCATTAATTTTTTTATTTTGAGCATTTACTATATTAACTGTTATATAAAAAATAATTAAAATTCTTTTCATTTTAAATTTATTAAGTTTTCTCGTTTTGTCTAATGACGCACAACGTTAAGTATATGGCGCGTTTCAATGCGCTATATACAGTGTTATGTGTATTTTATTTTGATTTTTTACGTTGTGATGTAATTGCCCAAGCACCTGGATTAATAGTTAATCCATAAACTTTGTCTGATTTACTATCAAACCGAATTACATCTTGAGCAGGAGCATCTATAATGAATTGCCCGTTTTCAGTAGGATTTAATCTATATATTCTGTTTTCATCAAAATAGATTTTACCATCACCTATAAATTTAGCCCAAAGACCAGTTTCATCTACATCCACGAGAAGCATTCCTCCACCGTAGAATTCATATTCACCTATATAATTCTTATATGCTTTTAATATCTGTTTTGATATAATAATACTCGGTCTATTAGGCAATTGGGGCACGCTATTCAAAACTGCATCCCACGCCAATTCAGAGGCCGCTACGGCTAAATTAATTGGTGATAAATTCGAGTTTTCTATTTCATTTGTTGAAACTGCATATAGAACATCTCCGTCATATTGTGTTGAAAATGGTTGAATTGCTCTACCCATAGAGGTGTGTACTTGAGTAGCCAAACGTTGAAGCGCCCAAAATGGTAATTTTTGGTTAGTTACAACTAATGTTAATGTTGTGTTATTTGTGGGTCCAGATACTTTAGCAGAATCCAATTTTTTTATTACAGAGGTATTTTTAATCAATTCTGCAGCTGATGGACAATCTTCTCCTAGAATATTTCGATGACATCTTACTACTTTTCCATTTCTATCCACTACAGTCCCAAGGGCATTGACCACTGTAAACACAGCAATTTTTGTTTCTCCAATTTCTCCAAAAGCGGCACCTTGTCCTGAATGAGGCCACTTTGCATAGCCATCAATACTTCCCTTTTCTTTGCCATAATAATAAGACCCTTGCATTGCAAATCTGCCAGCCCCTTTAGCGCCAAGTGGAAACCAATTTGGTTTAGCTTTTAATAAGGCTTCCTTTCCTAGTTCATTGTCAGGTGTCACTCTACTAAATCTCCTACCTCCAACATCATATATGATTCCACCAAGAACTCCAGCGATATAATCTACTTTTCCTTCATCTGTTTTTAGGTTTTTAATTTCATCTGCAACTCCAGTTGCTGCTGATAAACCATACCATGAACCTCCGGAAAATACAACTGCGTCAATCATTTTTTCCTCATATCCTCTAGAGAGTGCTGAGGCATTCAACGTTCCAGTATCGCCTCCTCTAACGTCAACCGCTCCCATTACTTTGTCAGGAAAGTAAAAGACAGTTGTACCAGTAGGTCCCTCTTCATTTTCAGCAACACCGATTTTCATGCCAGGAAAATCAAATCTCATAACTGAATGATCCTCTGTTTTTGAAGAAGGGTTTTGCCCTCTAAGTGACAGCGTGTTTGAGAAAATGCAGATCCCAAAACATATTGAAATTCTTATTAAATCGATAACTTTCATTGGTCTTATTTTAATTCAATTATTAAGATAAATGTATTCCCTTAGATTTACACATAACGTGTTTGTGTAAGGAAAGTTGCGTGATTTAAGCAATGAAGTTAGCAAATAAAACACAGATAGAAAGTCCGCAAGGACTTTCGTAAATAGGCTTGCACTAGCAATTAATTTTATACGGTGTTAGGTGTAGTTTTTTATTCAAACAGATTTTCCTTATCTAAATTCTTGATTGTTTCTTTTCTAACCGAAAGATAATAAATCAAATGTATAATTAAAATAACTGACCAAATTAAAGCTGTCATATAAATTACTTTAATATTTTCATATTTCGATTCAAAGGCAAATACAAACCATAATACTGAAACTATATTATGTGCTAAAAATGTCGAAAGATGAAATCTAAACCCGATATCATAAATTGGAAGATACTCATATTCTTTTCTACCAAAGTAATTTCCGTTAAACCACATTAGAATTCCATAAACAATTGAGCAAATAATAACTGCCAAAGTCATTTTATTAGAAATTGATGTACTTAATCCAATTCGGAATAATATTGTCAATAAAATTGTTGCTAAAGTAAATTTCAGCAAGTTCTTTGTTATTAATGTTTTCATATTTTTTATTTTTTTAAAAGGTTCTTTATTTCAGTTGAAAAAAACAGTTCTATATTTCTTTCGATAAATTTTTTAAGTAATTCATTTCCCATTTTGGTCAAGAAGTAGTATTTTCTATCAGGTCCTTTATTTCCTTTTTTATTTTCAAATGTTACTACGTCAATATGTTCATATTTCCGCAAATTTCTATAAAGACTTTGTTCTTCGCAGTTAATTGTGTTTTTGGATTTATTTTCTATAAATTCCTTAATTTCATCCACATATTTTTGTCCATCTTTTAATGCAAGAAATATCCATAAAGTAAGTTGTCCTTTTTTATAGGTTTCCTCCCAAGAAGATAGTAAATCAGGTAGTATGTTTTTTGTCATAATCAAATAGTATTATTCATCTTGTATAATACAAATATATAACTATTTTTTGATTTTCCAAATTTTATTCAGTTTTCAGAGGTTTGTGGGTAATTACACCTAACGGATACTGTATGGTTAGTGGCGTATTAAAACTCTATCACTTTCAAGTAAGCAATAGACTTTTTAAAAAAGAGCTAACTCTAAAGCTAGCTCTTTGTAGCCATTAATTATACAGATTGTTGTGGTTTGTACTTATTTAGTTAATCGAAAAACACAATTTTTTTTTGAATAAGTTTTGTATCCTTTTTCACCTCCTTTTAATAAATCTTCATAAATTTTTGCACCATTCAATTCTATCCATTTAATTCCTTTCTTGTCTGTTATAAAGCCAAAAAAAGTAAATCTATCATGACTTTTAATGGAATTGGAAAACTTGTTAAAATTATATCCTTCTATTTCTTCTAAATCTGTATAAGGACCTGCTATTAATAATTCGTTCCATTCAAAGGAGGAAATAGTGTCTAGCCTTAGCTCAAACTCTAGCTGTGGTCTTTGTTGTAAAATATAATTGTTAATTTGTTCCTCTATATTTCTCAATCTATTATCTTGACATGAAACCAAAACTAAAAAGTTGAAAATTAAAACTAAACCAAATAGCAAAAGATTTACTTTTTTATAATTATAAGCTATTGACATCCTACTATAGTTTTAATTTGTCCATTGTTGTATGCATCCATAAAAGTTGTAAAAAACTGCCCTTCATCAATTATTGAAAATGTGGAACCATAATGATAACCCCATGCATTATTATGCAAATCCATAGCTTTATCTTCACCGCTACTCGTTTCAGGATTACATTCATGTGCATCTCCTAAAGCCTTTGCATTCGTGTACCCCATATTACGGGTGTTTAATGCTGCAAAATAGGCATGTCTATATGCATCACCAATAGTTTGATACATAGGATTAGTATTATTTGGTGTAATACAGTTTCCAAATCTTTTTTGAGCAACTCTTACAGCCGCTCTTCTATTGCCCCTAGCGGTAAAAATGTGGTGTGTATTACTTTTAAAAAAACTTTTTTCACATTCGGTAAGTTCATTCCATTTATCATAGGGGTCTTGAGGATTCCAAACATCTTTTTTTGTAAATTCTATAACAGCTTTTCTCCTATAATAGTTTGCATAGGCAATCCCCATAGATGAATAATTATTAGAAGACCTACTCCATTGGTATTGTCTATCGTCCATTGTTGTATGACCAGACGCTGCATAATGATATGGGTTGCCAATAATTAAGATTTCTGCTAATTGCTGAATACCGCATGTATAGCATATTGGATCAGTAGGATCTGTGCTATATGACCCAGTAAAAATATTAAAAGACCCTAAAACATTTCCATTATTTATTTTAAAACCACTAAGAACCATTCCTGATAGATTCGTTGTATATACAGAGCCAGAAAAATATGAAGAGGAAGACCTATTTGAAGTTGTTCTTTCTGCAGTATTATTTTCTGGAACATGATGAAATAAAACAGTTTGTAATTCTCCATCAATTTCTATTTGTAAAATTTGTGTTTCTATATTTTCAATTTTAGTACTCGCATTAGCAATAGTTAGTTTAGCATCTGTATTAGTTAAAGCAACTTGCTCTAAGGATTCAATATCAATTTTTAAACCAATATCATTATTTCCTTTTGCTACACTCTTACTTAATGTATTATTATTTATTGTTTTGAAAAAAGACATTGAATTTTCTATGGGCACAGTTTTTAATTCACTTTCCTGTAAATTTAATTCTTCAAGGATTTCATTTTTTTCACAATTCCAAAATAATAAAGAAATTCCAAAGAATAGAATTCCTGTTTTTAAGTAGTTAGTTAATTTCATTTTCATAATTTTCATAATTGTTAAATTTAGTAATTAATATTCATTTTTTTTATAATAAACAAGTGTAATTTTAGATATTCAATTCAAGTGTTTAAGTAAGTTATAAACCACAACGTTTAGAATAAACCCTCGTTTTAATGGGGTTTATTTATTGTTGTATTTAGTATTGAAGTGATTAGTCTACAATAAATTTCTTGTGGATTTTCTGTTCATCTAAGTTTAATATTAGATGATATATTCCGGATTCGAATGATTCTAGATTCAGACTATTTGCATGCATGTTTTCGGATTTAATCAACTTTCCATCAGTAGAATATATATTAACTCTAATCTTATCATAATTCATAACGTTTGAGAAATCAATATTCAACGTATTATCAGCTGGATTAGGATAAATAGAAACATTTTCGGGTTTAATTTGGTTATTCGGAATAGAAAGTGGTTGACTTGGCTCCATGATGATAAGTTTTATTCGATCAACACTTTGATCATAAATAATTAATGCAACCTTATTATTGTCAATGTGAACAATATCACAAATGCTAGGTGTAGTTACCCCAAATGTTTGGGTATATCTGTGAAAAGTAGCGCCTTCATCCCATGTTTCGTAGATTTGCATGAGACCAGTATTGTCACCATTTTTACTTCCGCCAAATATGACATGATTTATGTCTAGTGGATCTACCCAAATTCCATAAACATAGGTGTATGGCTTATTGGGCTCACCTTCAGATTTATAAATGAACGTAATTGAATTCAACTGAGTCGGATCAACTTTAGACAGAGCACCCTCTTGACCTACATATATCATATTTCCGGTATAGCTATAAGTTTGTAGTTTGTTGGGGCGTCTGTTTTCCCAAGGTCCACTCCCACAATTTCCATCAGCTACATATTGGAAATTCATAATGCTATCAGGGTTATTTGAGTCAATATCATATTTACCTAACCAGGCACAATCTAACGGGTTCTCCGAACCTTGATAAATTGTATTGCCATCTGATGGAGTAAAAATAATATTGCTTTCGTAACCAAAATATCCTGAAGGAGCTGACCAATTAATACCCCCATCTTGTGATGAAATTATATCGGTACTCGCAACATTAGCATAAATATGATCAGGGTTAGTTGGGCTAACAGCAATGCAATAAATAGTTTCTGTAATTGTTGAAGTAACAGGGAGCCAAGTTATACCACTATCGTTAGAGATAAATAGAGGAGTTGAATTATTAGTTGTTATCTGAGCTCCAGCAAACATTTTATTGGCAATGCTAGGATGTTTGTAAATGCAACTTATTTTTTTTCCTTGTAAGCCTGAAGATGACCATTGCTGTGTTGAAATATTGTTTTTCCATATTCCATCACTCGTTGCAATAAAAATTTCTCCATTATTGAAAATAGCTGTTTGAAATTCAGACGCTCCATCCTTACCAGCAGAAACACTTGGAGTAGGAATGAAACCATAATCTATAAAATTAGCATTTTGCCCAATTGAATTTAGGCTTAAAAGCATAGATACAGATAGAATAATTTGCTTAAAATGTGTTTTTTTCATCAAATAACTTTTATATTAAATACAACGTTGTTGTATAAGATTAGTTGCGGGTTTGCGTGCGAGGATTTTCCGTAGGAAAATCAGACGTAGCAAACACGCAATGACCTTTGATTTAACACTAAGCCGCAATTATTTTTATACATTGTTAGCACCAGTTTTTTATTTCATAAGTTGAATTATCATTCCAAATATTCCGATTATTAAACATAAAGGCGAAAAGAATTTGGTGTCCAATTTTCCGAAATCAGTTTTCTTTATGCTTTTAAAAAATCCAACATATTTAAATTCGCCAATTGCTCTTAACAGAAATATTGTAGGTATTATCCAACTTCCGTATTTCATAATCCATTCAGGTAAATTATATTCAAAAATTCCAGATTTAAGAACATAAAAAATTCCGAATGCTGTTAGTCCAATTCCAACTATCGCACTATCAATTTTTTTCGGATTCAATACTCTTTCTCCGCTTTCCTTTGTCGGTAACGATTCTGCAAAACCAAATTTTCCTCCAACTACCCAACTGAAATGAATTAGTCCAAGGCCAATTAATATTATGCTTAATGAAATTGATAAAATCATAGTTTTCAGTTTGTTTCTCTCAAATTGGTGCTAACGTTTGGTATAAGCAAAGTTGCGTTGGTTAAGCAGTAAAGTCAGTAAATAAAACACGAACTAAGAAAATCCGATAGGATTTTCGCAAGTGAGCTAAAACTAGCAATTTTGTTTATATGGTGTTA
>Ga0209406_1001155_pt1 | contig 19937 bp, 19 predicted proteins | sample COGITO_mtgs_1204_FD_184808 | JGI IMG/M metagenome (GOLD analysis project Ga0209406, IMG submission 184808) | Pelagic marine microbial communities from North Sea - COGITO_mtgs_120426 (SPAdes) (version 2) | ecosystem: Environmental > Aquatic > Marine > Epipelagic ...
TCGCTTCGAGCACTAAACCATCAATAATCGTCACGCCTGCGCCTTTACGGCCTTTTGTTTCACGGCGAATACGGATTATGCCATCACCTTTATCTTGTGTTAACGCGGCTTTACAGCGGCAGCTAGCCTTGGCTTGGTTGCAAGACGGGCAGATACGACCTTGATCGGTGCTATAAACACGATTTGAGCTCAAACGATTACCTTTTATACAATTGAATAGGTTAGCTAGTGCAGCTAGGGGCTTATTTTATTCCTAAGGAGGAGGAAATAACAGTGTGAAGAGCTTATTGGGCTTAGATAGGTATGAGAGGTAGGTATGAGAGTTAGGTATGAGAGTTAGGTATGAGAGTTAGGTATGAGAGGCAGATATGAAGGGCAGGAGCTTAAATAAAAGTTGCGACGACCTAATGATCGTCGCAAAGTATTGCAGAGAAGCTAATGGGCGTTATACAACCACGACATCAGCAGCTTCAGGGCCTTTATCGCCCTCAACAATGGCATATTCAACATCAAGTCCTGGCCCAAGACGCTTACTGTCTTTTTGCATAGAGCGAAAATGAACAAAAATCTCTTCGCCGTTATCACGTGTAATAAAGCCAAAACCTTTACTGCCGCTAAACCATTTAACGGTGCCGATTTCTCTTCCTTCGGCGGCTTTACGTCTGCGTGGCAAGCTGAATGATACGTTGCTCAAATTCATGTTACATAAAAGCATACAGAGAATAGCTGTACCGGAGAAAGCCAGAGCAGCATCGGTATTAAATATATAATGAAAGGTGTTGTCGGTAGCCCAGCTGGTATAAACAGCTGAAATGGGTGTAGCAACAACGATACAAATTAGAAGGCGGTAGAATAAAGGCATATTATTTTCTCTTTTATTAATAGTGTTCGGCTGCTTAAAGCCTGTAATGCAGCGCGAGGCTTTTTTATATTGTTATTACGATGTAATGACAATAGACCAATAATTTTACATTATTCGATGTGTTTTGGGGCTTTTTATAAGACGTTTATCGCATTTAAAGATCCATTCATCTAAGGTAATGTGCTTCTTTCGTCTAATAGTTATCGCTGGTGATGCTGTTAAGTATTTGTTCTTCTTAATCAGCTGTAATTTCAAAGATTCTTATTGGTGCTAAAGCAGAGAAAAACACGGTTTGTGCTATTCTTTCTTTAGATATAGTTTTTATAACTAAGTGCGGCTCAATGGGCTTATGCTGTTATTCACTCATTGAGCGAAATCGTTAGGTTAAATAAAAAATAAGCGAGCAGTTTGCTTAATATGGGTTTAGACAAATTATGAGTGATCGCGAATTTATTATGCAAATGCAGCCATGGTTTGGCGAAGAAGAAAAACAGTCGTTAAATGATTATATGGACGGCGGCGGTTTTATCACCGAGTTTAAGCAAACTGAAGCCTTTGAAAACAGTCTGGCCGAATACGTAGGTGCTAAGCATTGTATTGTCGTCAATAATGGCACCATTAGTCTCTCGTTAGCCGCTCTTGCCTGTGGTTTGCAGGCCGGTGATGAAGTTATTGTGCCTAACTACACCATGATAGCGACAGCAAACGCTTTGAAAATGTTTGGTATTGAGCCAATATTTGCGGATGTTGAAGCAGCGACTTTGTGTCTTGATATTGATGTTGTTCGTGCGGCGATTACCGATAAAACCAAAGCTATTATGTTTATGTCGGCCAATGGCCGTTATCCGACGGTGGGTATTGAGGCTTTTGAGCGCCTAGCCGCAGAGCATAATTTATTGTTATTAGAAGATGCCGCGCAATCATTAGGTTCGCATTATCCCGATGGGCGTCATATTGGTATGGCCGGTGTGGCGGGCAGTTTTTCTTTTTCGGCGCCTAAAATTATTTCAACCGGGCAGGGCGGATGTGTTGTCACTAACGATGATGCTATTGCTGATAAAGTAAGAAAGTTAAAAGATTTTGGTCGTGCCAGTGGTGGTAATGATTATCACGAAAGTTTAGGTCTAAATTTTAAATTTACCGATATACAAGCTTGTATTGGTATTGAGCAAATGAAAAAACTGCCTTGGCGTGTAGAGCGAAAAAAAGCTATTTATCAGCGTTATCAAAGTCAGTTGGTGGATGTTAAGGAAGTCTCTTTTTTTGAACAAGATCTAACACATACCACGCCGTGGTTTATTGATGTGTTAGTGGAATCGAGAGATCAGTTAATGGGTTTTCTTAAAACTCAAGATATCGGCACGCGCGTTATGTATCCACCCATTAATAAACAGCCTGCCTACAATGTCGCTGGCGAACATCCTATTTCGAATTTGATTGGTGATAATGGTCTTTGGTTGCCATCGGCAGCGCAACTCAGTGATGAATCCATTGATTATATTTGCCATGCGATTAAAAAATTCTATGGCTAATATTGGTCAATAAATTCGTTTTTAAAAAAATAGCTCAGTTTCAAATTAAATAATAGATTTCAGTAAGGGTTAACAAATTTTGAGTGTGTTGTGTTATTGCCTAAGTGGAAAAAAGTTTAGCGATTGCTGTGGCGATCCATCGCCTAATCGTGCAGCGCCGGTGGGAGTGCATGTTTATTCAGGTCTTTTTTCAAAGACTGAATGCAAAAAAATGATTCGTTTAGCAGAGCAGCAGCAGCGAGTATGGCTGACTTTAAAAGACGAAGAGCGCTCTGCAGAACAGGGTGAAACTGTCCAAAAAAGAGACCCCAGCCGAGTCACGCAAGCGGTTGATATGATGGAGCATAAAGATTTAGTAGTTGGTTGGATGAACCGAGTTATTACTCAGTGTGTAGAGCCGGTGATTAATCAAGAAATAGAGTTTTTTGAGCCGCCACAGTTATTGCGCTATCAATCCGGTGGTTTATATAAAAGTCATGCCGATAGTGAAGTGTTTGATGCTGGTTCTAATCAATGGGTTAAATCTTTTGATCGTGATGTGAGCTTATTGATTTACCTTAATGATAAATATAAAGGAGGTGGTTTGCGTTTTAATCATTTGAATTATACTTATCAACCAGCGGCAGGGGATGTCGTCTTTTTTCCGTCTACCCATCGCTATGTGCATGAATCGCTACCGATTGAACGTGGTATTAAATATGCGATTGTGAGCTGGTCGGCGGTTAAGGGAAGTGAGCGGGTAGGGTCTCCTGATTGCATGAAGTTTTCGCCTAATAGAAATTAATAGTTATATTTATAGATGAGGAAAAATTAGTGATAAATAGCGTTATGATAAAAAAAATAGTTAGAAATTTTCTTTCTTTCGTATCTGTTATTGTTTTATGTTCTTGCGCGACAATGGATCAGCGGTTTGCAAATCAAGAAGATTTAGCTCACCCCGGCATGCAGGTTTTTTTGGATTATCAAAAATCGATTAATACTGAGAGTGATTTTGATGATGAGATAAAATCTTTTTTTTCGGAGGCTGGGCGTAAAAAAATTGAGTCGACGAAAGGTTGGAATCGATTAGTTTATAGTGGTTCGTTTCGCGCGTTAAAATTTGGCAGTTGTGATGAGCTTTCTATTTTAAGTCAGACGTCGAGTACTATTTTAGTCAGTTGTAAAGGACCTTATGCTTATCGTTCTGCGTTTGGTTTTGGTCGTGAAGAGTCTATGCATTTAAGAGTATATGTGCGGAAAAATAGTCAAGATTGGTATATTGATACTGCGGGTCTTACTCATACAATGGATGGTGGGCAGAGTGTGCCGCGTTCGATTGGGCTTAAGTTTCCTAAATAAAAATTCTGGGTTTTCACTTTAATTTTTTATGTTTTAAATTCAAGGTCGTCGGGCCACCCCCGACGACCTTGAATGTGAACTTGATGAAACAGCTTAAAGAATTCTGCTCTTGCCCCATTTTACTCGAAAATGTCAGCTCTACTCCCCACAACACTTCTTGGATTTTTTCCCACTGCCACAATAGCAAGGCTCATTCCTATTTGGCATTTTCTCCACTTTAACAGTGCTGACTTTGCTCAGCGCCACGGTTAATGGACCAATCGACTCAACAGCACCTTCACTACTATCAATAGTAATCTCTGCATATAACTCAGCCTTTGCGACTAAAGCTTCAACTTCCTGCATCCTTTCATGACTTGTCACCACTAAATCCATCGGGTATTTTTTGCTGCCAGGCTTGTGATTCGCCTTGGTTTGGAAGCCTGGAGTCTTGTGATTTTGTCGAGCATCCTGACGCCCCTTGAAAAAAAACTTATCTGACATCGGTTATTCCTATCGGTACAAATATTGAAAAATATTAAAAAAATTAGGCCTCAAATACGCTTACTCACTCAATAATGATTTAATCGCTCTTTGCCAACCTGCATAAAGTGCCTCGGCCTTCGCCGCGGGCATAATGGGTAAATAATCATGCTGCTTTTGCCAGACTTGCTCAATATCCTCGATGCCAACAAATACACCTGCACCAATAGCCGCCAAACTCGCCGCCCCCCAAGCTGTTGCTTCGGTTACCGCAGGTACTTCTATTTGCGTTTGCAATATATCTGCTAAAAACTGACAAACAAATTTATTCGCCACTAAACCACCATCGGCACGAATTACCGCAGGCAACGTACCTACATCGGCAATCATGGCGGCCACTAAATCACGCGTTTGATAGGCCTGTGCCTCTAAAGCTGCGCGCGCAATATGCGCCGAAGTCGTATCACGCCCTAATCCCATAATCGCGCCACGAATCTCTGGCCGCCAATACGGTGCACCTAATCCCGTTAACGCAGGCACAAAGTATACGCCGTTATTGCCCGCTATACTTTGCGCCATCGCTTCACTTTCACTCGCATGCTCAAACAGTTTTAAACCATCACGCAACCATTGAATCGCCGCGCCGGCAACAAAAATAGAACCCTCTAATGCATAACTGGTTTTACCATTTAACCGATAGCCTATCGTGGTTAATAAACGCTGATCCGAGACAGTTTGCTCTTTGCCGGTATGCATCAACATAAAACAACCGGTGCCATAGGTGGATTTAATCATGCCTTTTTCAAAACAGGCCTGTCCCACTAATGCCGATTGCTGGTCGCCAATCATGGCACAAACAGGTAAGTCCATACCTAATAAGGATTTACCCACTACACCAAAGTCAGAAATGTTATCGCGCACCTCGGGCAACATGGCGCGCGGTATATTAAATAGCGCGAGCAAATCATTATCCCATTGCGCGGTGGCTATATTCAGTAATAAGCTGCGCGACGCATTGGTGGCATCGGTGGCGTGTACCTTGCCCTCGGTTAAACGCCATAATAAAAAGGTATCAATGGTGCCAAACAATAACTCGCCTTCCTCAGCTCGCTGGCGGGCACCGTCGACGTTATCAAGTATCCAGGCAATCTTGGTGGCAGAAAAATAAGGGTCGAGTAATAAGCCGGTTTTAGCCGACACCTCAGCTTCTTTGCCTTGCGCTATTAATTGTTCACACAACGCGGCTGTTCGCCGGTCTTGCCAAACAATGGCGTTATAAATCGGCTTGCCACTTTCTTTATCCCAAACAACGGTTGTTTCACGCTGATTGGTAATGCCAATGGCAACCGTATCACTGAGTGCAGAGGGTGTTGCCTGCAATACGTCACGACACACTTGTAAGGTATCTTGCCAAAGCGCTTCGGGGTCTTGCTCTACCCAACCCGACTGCGGATAACTCAGCGTTAACTCCTGCTGGCGAACGCTTTGAATCTCACCCTGCAGATTAAATAAGATGGCACGCGAACTCGTGGTGCCTTGGTCAATGGCTAAGAGCAACGGCTTTTTTGACTGTGTCATCAATACACTTCCTATTCATAGGTGCTAGTTATAGGTTATAGGTGCTAGTTACAGGTTATAGGTGCTAGTTTTATATAGATGCAAGTTGTAGGTTTTCTTTTACGGCCTTCTTTATATAAGCCATCGTTTATAGATAATCACTTATATGAATAGGTATCCCGCTTCTCTATTATTGTATGCATTTATGGATGCTGCGGTTAGCTATCTCTTCATTCTTCTTTAGTAGGCCTCTTTCTACATTGATCAGGCTTGTCATCACTGCGCTTATTGATTAAAAAAAGCCCGCTCATTGGCCCGCGCAATCAGCAGCTATTAAAGTAGCCAAAAACGTTCAAATAACACCCATAAAATGACTTTTATCGGCATGGTTCAAATTGGAATAAAAAGAATTATTTTAATTCAAAAATAGTTTTATAACCGTTTTGTCACGGTTTTTTTTGCTCTTCACATTAGCCGTCTTTGCCATAAGGTTAGTAGCCGCACACAATAAAAGTTATCCACAGGTAATTAACAGCTAAAGCCATGAGTTTTGCTATTGCATAATTGCCTCGACCGCACTATCTTGTACCTCCGGTGCTCGCCAACCCCAACATGTAGGGTTTTTGAGTGTTTTAGTGATAAAACGCATGCCTGTGCAGCGCATATCACTAAAAATTAGAACCGAGTAGGGCAATCAGTCGTTTAAAAGCACTAAAACGATCAATTTAGCAACAAGATCGACGCTTTTGTCTACTTTTCAGCCTATAAGTTTGATGCACATTTCAATCGTGCTGAAAAAAAGAAATACACAGGCCAGTCAATTTTTTGACTAGCCCTAAAGCAGCAAATATTAGGTTGGTATAAGCAGGAATAGCACCGAGAGAAACTCAATCGGTTGAGATGCTTAAAAAACCAGCGATTAGATTAAAACATTTAGATTAAAAGCATTTAGATTAAAGCAATCACAAATAAAAAAAATATTATTTAAACATCAGACTGAGGAGTCAACATGCAACAAACTGAGGCCAATACTCCGAGCCCAGCCCAAAGTAGCCCAACAGCTACGGCATCCATTAATTCAGATACGATTGATATGACAGCAACAGCACCCGGCCAAATACGTGTTATTAAGCGTAACGGCACGGTTGTGACTTATGATGTCAGCAAAATCAGTGTCGCGATTACTAAAGCGTTTTTAGCCGTTGAAGGCGGAACTGCAGCGGCATCTAATCGCATTCATGAAACGGTTGCACAATTAACTGAACAGATTACGGCAATCTTTAAACGTCGTATGCCTTCTGGCGGCACTATTCATATTGAAGATATTCAGGATCAGGTGGAATTAGCCCTGATGCGTAGTGGCGACCAAAAAGTGGCTCGCGACTATGTACTTTACCGCGAGCAACGCTCACAACTGCGTGCTGAAAAACTGCAAGCCGATGCCATTCCAGAAACCAGCCTTAATGTTGTATTAGATGACGGCACTAAACAGCCGCTTGATATGAAGCGCCTTCACACAATTGTGAATGAAGCTTGCCAAGATCTTGAAGATGTTAGCGCGGCATTAATTCTTGATGAAGCCCTTAAAAACCTTTATGACGGTGTGTCATACAGTGAAGTGAATACCTCTTTAGTCATGACTGCTCGTACCATGGTTGAGCGTGATCCAAACTATAGTTATGTTACTGCACGTTTGTTAATGGATACCATTCGTAGCGAAGCGCTGAAATTTTTAGGCGTGGCGAACGCAGCGACACAATCAGAAATGCAAGCTCTTTATGGTAAGGCCTTAGCGTCATACATTACTAAAGGTATTGAGTTTGAATTGTTGTCACCTGAACTAGCAGGCTTTGATCTTGTTCGCCTTGGTCAAGCATTGAATGCTAACCGCGATCTACAATTTACTTATCTTGGCCTGCAAACACTTTATGACCGTTACTTTATTCATAAAGATGAAATTCGTTTTGAATTACCACAAGTATTCTTTATGCGCATAGCCATGGGCCTTGCCGCACAAGAAGAAGATAAAAACGGCCGTGCTATCGAGTTTTATAACTTGTTATCATCGTTCGACTATATGAGCTCTACACCGACATTGTTTAATGCTGGTACATTGCGCCCGCAATTGTCTTCTTGCTACCTCACTACTGTGCCAGATAACTTGGACGGCATTTATAATGCTATTCATGATAACGCGATGTTATCGAAATGGGCTGGCGGTTTAGGTAATGATTGGACACCGGTTCGCGCATTAGGTGCTTATATTAAAGGTACTAACGGTAAATCTCAGGGTGTTGTGCCATTCCTAAAAGTGGTTAACGATACAGCTGTTGCCGTTAACCAAGGTGGCAAACGTAAGGGCGCTGTTTGTGCGTACCTAGAAAGCTGGCATCTCGATATGGAAGAGTTCCTCGAGCTGCGTAAAAACACCGGTGATGACCGTCGTCGTACACACGATATGAACACGGCCAACTGGGTGCCTGATTTATTTATGAAGCGTGTTTTCCAAGATCAAGAGTGGACGTTATTTACACCTAACGATACGCCTGATTTGCACGACTTATACGGCACAGCATTTGAAAACCGTTATAACGAATACGAAAAAATGGCTGATGAAGGTAAGATCAGTGTATTCAAACGTATTAAAGCGCAAGACTTATGGCGCAAAATGCTTGGCATGTTGTTTGAAACTGGCCATCCATGGGTTACGTTTAAAGATCCTTGTAACTTACGTTCACCACAGCAGCACGCCGGTGTGGTTCATTCATCAAACCTGTGTACTGAAATTACATTGAACACCAGCACTGAAGAAATTGCCGTTTGTAACCTGGGCTCAATCAACTTGCCACAGCACATTGGCGAGAATGGCTTAGATATTGAGAAGTTGAAAAAGACTGTCGACACTGCAGTTCGTATGCTTGATAACGTTATCGACATTAACTACTACTCAGTACCGCAAGCACGTACATCTAACCTGCGTCATCGTCCAGTGGGCATGGGCATTATGGGTTTCCAAGATGCATTGTATAAGCAACACTTTGCTTATGGTTCTGATGCTGCAGTTGAATTTGCCGATCGCTCTATGGAAGCCGTGAGTTATTTCGCGATTGAAGCCTCATCACAATTAGCCGCCGAACGTGGCAGCTACTCAAGCTTTGACGGTTCTTTGTGGAGCCAAGGCATATTGCCAATTGATTCACTTAAAATTTTAGAAGAGCAACGTGGTGCTGAGTTTATTGAAGTTGATCATAGCCAAACATTGGATTGGGATAAGCTTCGTCAAACGGTTAAAACACAAGGTATGCGTAACTCTAACGTAATGGCCATTGCGCCAACGGCGACTATTGCCAACATTACGGGTGTATCGCAATCGATTGAGCCGACTTACCAAAACTTGTATGTTAAGTCGAACTTGTCGGGTGAATTTACCGTTATTAACCCTTACTTAGTCCGAGACTTAAAAGCGCGTAACCTTTGGGATAGCGTAATGGTCAATGACTTAAAACACTACGAAGGCAGTGTGCAGCAAATTTCTCGCATCCCTGATGATTTAAAAGAAATTTATGCCACCGCATTTGAAGTAGAGCCACGCTGGATTGTTGATGCTGCTAGTCGCCGCCAAAAGTGGATTGACCAAGCGCAGTCATTAAACTTGTACATTAACAATGCCAATGGCAAAAAGCTTGATGTGACTTATCGCATGGCTTGGTATCGTGGTCTTAAAACCACTTACTACCTTCGTTCATTAGCGGCAACCGGCACAGAAAAATCAACCATAGAATCAGACAAACTGAATGCAGTTTCGTCATCAAGCGAAATGCCTGCACAAGCAGCACCTGTGCCTCAGGCTTGTTCGTTAGATGATCCAGATTGCGAAGCGTGTCAGTAATAAATGGCGAAGCGTGTCAGTAATAAATGGCGAAGCGTGTTAGTAATAAAAGCTGAAGTGATATTTTTTTAAAAGGTATCACTGGTTAGTGAACTAATAGAGCAAACAAAACGTAAATAGAATTTTAAATATTAATTTATAAAATATTAATCTATAAAGAGGAAAACCCATGATCAGTTGGGATGAGTATAAAGAAGAAGGCACTATTCCAGTAGCGACGCCTGCACCCGTTGTAGAAGCCGCTCAGACAGCGCTACAAGAAACCGAAAAGAAAGCCGAAGCACCAGCGCCAGTTGTTGAAGCTGTCGTTGCTGAAGCAACAGCGCCGATCACCGATACGCTTGATGCAAACGGTTTTGAAAACCAATCAGACATTGATCCTGCTATTGCAGCGAACATTGCTAATGCGGCTGATGTCATTGCCAATATGGATGTAACTGCGGGTCTTGAAGAACTTGAGATTGGCGGACAACGTATTGAAGTTGATCAAAAGCGTATGATTAACTGTCGTGCCGATTTAAACCAGCTTGTGCCCTTTAAATATGACTGGGCTTGGCAGAAATATCTTGATGGCTGTGCCAACCATTGGATGCCTCAAGAAGTTAACATGAATGCTGATATTGCATTATGGAAAAGCGAAGACGGTTTAAGTGAAGACGAGCGTTTAATCATTATGCGTTCATTAGGTTATTTTTCGACGGCCGATTCATTAGTGGCTAATAACTTAGCACTAGCGATTTACCGTTTAATTACTAACCCAGAATGTCGTCAATACATTTTGCGTCAAGCGTTTGAAGAAGCGATTCACACACACGCTTACCAATACTGCATTGAGTCTTTAGGTATGGATGAAGGCGAAGTCTTCAACATGTACCGTGAAGTGCCATCAGTGGCTAAGAAAGCGTCTTGGAGCTTAAGCAAAACGCATTCGCTATGTGATCCTTCATTTAACACCGGCACTCCAGAAACAGATCAAGAGTTACTACGTAACCTAGTAGGCTTTTATGCGGTTACAGAAGGTATTTTCTTCTACTGTGGTTTCACTCAAATTTTGTCTATGGGTCGTCGCAACAAAATGACAGGTGTTGCTGAGCAGTTCCAGTACATCTTGCGTGATGAGTCAATGCATCTCAACTTCGGCATTGACGTGATTAACCAGATTAAATTAGAAAACCCGCATTTGTGGTCAGAAGAGTTCCAAGAAGAAGTGATTCAAATGATCTTGGAAGGCACGCAAATTGAAATTGAATACGCGCGTGACACAATGCCTCGTGGTGTTCTTGGTATGAATGCGAAAATGATGGAAGGTTATTTGCAGTTTATTGCTAACCGTCGTCTTGCTCAGTTAGGTTTGCCAGAGCAGTTCCCAGGTGCTCAAAACCCATTCCCATGGATGTCTGAGATTATGGATTTGCGTAAAGAGAAGAATTTCTTTGAGACGCGTGTTATTGAATACCAAACTGGCGGTGCATTAACTTGGGATTAATTTTTAATCTTTAATAATGTTCGTTGAAAAAAAAGGCTCACTTTATGTGAGTCTTTTTTTTGGATTGGAATAAATGGATGGGCTCTTTAGTGGTAGTGGAATATTCTGAGGGTTCAGGTGGGAGAAATTATGATTGACGTTATAACGTTATAGGCGTTATTGTGGTGTTTCCTTTTAGAGGTGCTTATGAGCGATTTATCGAAAAGATCTACTATTTATTTTGAGCCTGATATTCATCAGGCGCTTAAACTAAAGGCTGCTTCCGCTAACCAATCAGTGTCTGAATTGGTGGATGAGGCGGTGCGCTTGTTAATGACCGAAGATCAAGAAGATCTAGCGGCTTATGCAGATAGAGTGGCAGAAAAGGAAATCAGCTACGAGGTTCTCCTCAATGACCTGAAAAAACATGGCAAAATCTAAATTCGCCCCATATAAAATCACCTTCAAGAAATCCGTTACTAAAGATCTCCGTCATATTCCTTCGCAGGGTGTAAAACGTATTCTGCAAAAAATCGATTCGCTGGCAGATAACCCAAGAGATGAGGGTTGCGTAAAACTGTCTACGCTAGAACTCTATCGTGTAAGGCTGGGTGTTTATCGAATTGTTTATGAAATACGAGATGAAGAGCTCGTTGTTCAAGTGATTAAAGTAGCCCACCGAAATAAAGTTTATGGCTAGAGTTTTGAGTCATGAGAATAATAAACGGAAATAATAAACGGAAACGATAAATGATGTCAGTTGAACAATGGTACGCCAGTGGTCAATGCCATGAGGTGAATGGGCGCGATGTTTTTTATCAGCGCGCAGGTCAGGGCGAGACTTTGATTTGTATTCATGGTTTTCCTACTGTCTCATGGGACTTTGCCGATATTTGGTCTGGGCTGACATCACGCTTTGATACCGTCGCGCACGATATGCTTGGCTTTGGTCGTTCCGATAAAACGCGTCGTGATATTACCGTGAGTTTGCAAGCCGATATTATTGAGCGGTTGGCTATGGATTTGGGCATTACGCGCGCGCATATTTTGGCGCATGATTTAGGTGATACTGTCGCGCAAGAGTTGTTGGCACGTCAGTATGACGGTAGTGCAAAAGTTGAATGGTTGAGTTGTGTTTTTTTAAATGGTGGTATTTTTCCCGAGGCACATAAGCCACGACGCGTGCAAAAATTATTGGCGTCACCTATTGGGCCGCTATTGGCGCAGTTAATAAGTAAGCGTAGTTATCACAATACGATGACAGGTATTTTTGGTCCTAAGTATCCACCGTCTGATGCCTTTATAGATGGTACTTGGGCGTTGGCAACAGGGAATAATGGTAAGTCGATGTTTCCGGTGTTAATCCGCTATATGCAAGAGCGGCGCGATAATCGCAGCCGCTGGATTGGTCCGTTAGAGCAGCCTAAGATTCCGCTTAAATTAATTAATGGTGTTTTGGACCCTATATCGGGTGGTCATATGGCGATGCATTTTCGTGAGGTGGTGCCTAATGCCGATATTACTTTGCTCGATGATGTGGGGCACTATCCTCATGTTGAAAAGCCCGTAGCCGTGATTGAGGCGTTTGAGGTTTTTCATCAGGGCTTAAGAACGATTATTGATTGATTTTTTTCGAGTCTTTAGGTTCTAGCGTTTGTTGAAATGAGTCCTGCAAAAAAAATCCCGCGCGATCACTCGTGCGGGATTTTTGTAACTGAACCTGGGGTCAGATGAAACCGGGGTCAGATGAGAATTTTTGAAACTGCAGATAAACGGGCGGGGCGGTAAATATGGATCAGCGAGAACAGGCTTAGTAAATTGAGCGCATAGAGAGTGATTAAATAGGTAACTTTGGTACAGCCAAGGCCAGTTATGAGTATGCTTTAGGCTAAAGCAATCTATAAAAGTTGATGGTAAAAAGGAGTGGTGTCTGTTTTTGCTAAGTATTCTGTCCTTAAATGCCATGGTTATTATCATCTTTTGTGGCTAATCTTCATCCGTTTTTAGGTGGCGCAGGGTAATGGTTTTTGCCTTGAGCATAGGGAAGATATATTAAGGAGGCTACATTAATGAATAAGTTATTATCCGGCTTGATTGCAGTAGGTATTTCATTTTTTTTAACCGCATGTGGAAGTGGTAGCGGGGAGGCTGGAGCTGATACTCAAGCCGGTAATTCACCCGATACCGCGTTGGCTATCACAGTCTCTAATTCAGACGATGTCACTGCTTCTACTGTTTCTGCAGTGAGTTCGACAACAAATGCAGGTGGTGATACGATTGCTTTTTCTGCATCAATCGAAAGCGACAGTACTGAGTTTGAAATAAGTCAGTTTTTTTATCGTCTCCTCGCCGATTTTCCCGATCATTTACTTCAAGATACCGATTTAGCAACGGGTATCGTTATTAGTCCTATCACTATTGATTGCTCTGATCCAGATTTTGGCGGTGTGAGCGGTCAAGTTACTCTGTCAGCAGAGATTGCGACACGATCGAATATTACAGCTGGTGATAAATTTAATGCTGAGTTTTTTAATTGCGAGATAGAGCCAGGTGTATTTGGCAGCGGTGTCATGAATTTTGTTATTAATAGCTTTAGTGGTGATGTTATATTTTATAGCGCGCCTTACCAGTTGGCTGCCGATATTACCTTCGAAGACTTCAGTGTAACCAGTGGACAAGAAAGCTACTTTGCCGATGGTGATATGACGATTGATATTAACGTTGGTAGCAATAATATTTCAAGCCTATTAGCTACTGGTGATTTTATTACGGTTAAAGAAGGAGCCAGTACGCAGATACGTTTATTCGATTACTCTGTGTCTGAAGTGTTAGATACCGTCTCAAATACGTTTGTTCAAGAGCAGAGCGGTACTCTTGATAGTGTATTACTCGGTGGCAGCGTGACATTTTCAACCATTGTGCCTTTTGTTGGCACAATAGGAGAAAACCCCAATACAGGTACCTTATTAATGGAAGGGGCTTCATCATCGGCTGCACGATTAGTGGTTATTGACGAGAACGATGTGCAGATTTTTGTGGACGAAGATGGTGATGGTACATTTGGACCGGCGACTACGATCGCTTGGGCTGATCTGACGCTGTAATAAGCAACGTTGTTGCTTTCTGCTTAGTCCTTTACCGAATGCGGAGTAATTATTGATGTCGCGTGTAATGCATTGTGTTCTTGGCTTATGCGCGCCTCTAATAATGAGTTTGTCCGCGCCGATACATGCTAATACGCCTTTTCAAATAAGTACTTCTTATGTGCTTGCTGATTTTACTTTTGAAGAGTTTGATCAACGAGGTCGTGTTAATAATGAGAATGGCACCTTGTCGGGTGTTCAGTTTCAATCACGTTATCAACAGCCTCAATGGTCGGCATTACTTGCTGCATCCATCATGTCTAGCGATATTGTTCATGATGGTGTAACACAAAGCGGTCGTGATTTTTTAAGTAAGACCAATACGGAGGTAGCTAATGTTGATGCCAATATGGCATGGCATGCTTTAACTATTTCCGACTTTGATATTGCTTTCGTTATAGGGGCAGGATATCGCCAGTGGCAGCGTGATATTTTATCGACGCAAAGGGTGGTGGGTATTAAAGAAACGTACCAATGGTTTTATTATGCTGGGGGCCTAGCAATAACGCGTGAGTTTGGCGAGCAAGCAATTTCTTTTAATATAAGTAAACGGTTTGCTGATCATGTTGATGAGCGTGTCGTTTTTAAAAATGACCTCGATACGCTTTCTTTAGCGCCAGACCCTGAGTCTGCATTTATTGCAGAGCTTAAATGGCAATATAAGCTAACTGAGCAATGGGGGGTAACTTCTGAAGCCAGTTATATTTATTGGTCGTTTAATCAAAGTGCTATGGGAACTTTATTAAGAAATAACATTCCGATTGGTGAAGCATTTCAACCTGCGAATAAAACTAAAGTAAAAGCTGTGAGACTAGGTCTTACTTATACATTTTAGCGCTTGCTTTGTATTTAAATAAGCGGATGATACACGAATTGTTTTTAAACACTGCTTTAATAGCTATGTCAAAAAATATGGATATTTATGATGGTTGTTAAGGATGTGACTATTAAAAAGTAAAATATATTGGTATTGGTTTTTTGCTTGCTCTTTTATTATTATTATTTGTTTTGTTTCTTGTGCCATCATTATCGGTTGACCTCATTAATAGCCAGTGCAAAACGGTAGGCTGTGAGTTTGATTCGGCTATCGAAATAGCCTCTAGTATAGGGCGGCTCGATTTAGTGTCGATTTTATTAGGTATATTTGGAATTAGCATAGGTTTTTTTATTATTTTTAGTTTCTTTGCTTTAAAGGAACATGCTGCAATGATTGCAGAGACAACGGCTAGAAAAGTAGCTGCAGATGTTGTCGGTAAGCGAATGGATTGGCTAGAGTCTGTTCATTATGCTTCGCGATCATTGAGTTCAACAAAAGCATCACAACCTGAAGTGGATATAGAGGCCTTAGTTAATGGATCAGGAGATGTCGATGAAAACCTGTAAAAATAAAGATAATAAAATTATTGAATCATTCCAGATTAAAGCGCCTGTCAAAGTGGTAGCAATAGCAAAGGCCTTGGGTATTACGGTGCGTAAAAGTAAAAGCTTTCCGCGTTCGCTATCGGGTCTTATTCGCTGCGTAGACGGTGTTTTTGAAATTTATGTTAATGCTAATCATCCGGCGACTCGTCAGCGATTCACTATTGCTCACGAACTCGGTCATTATATGAAACATCGTGATCGTATTGGTGATGGTATTGTCGATGATTATCTTTACCGGTCAGGGCTCACTGATAGTTTGGAACATGAAGCTAATCAGTACGCAGCCCGTTTATTGATTCCTAGAGTACTTGCCACAAATCCACAATATAAGAAGTTCACAATTACTCAAATGGCAGATCAGTTTAGAGTGTCTAATAAAACGATGGATATTCGTCTTGGCGAGCTTGGTTTAATAGATTAAAGATTTTTATTGTGAACTGACAAAAAAATCCCCCGTAATTGCTTACGAGGGATTTTTTTTGATCTCTATTAAATGAGGCTAGCATTTAAAGCGTTATACCTCTAACGCTTAAGCTCGTTTAATATTAATTTTTAGCTTGGCAAGTAAACTTTGAAACTGTCATTTGAACAATATTAGTTTTGTTGCCCATAAAGACTGCTTTCTTACCGTGCTTCTCACAATGATCTAAGGCTAAGGTTTTTACGCTTTCTGGCAGCTCGTTACAATCATTACGTTTATCACTGAAAGATTTAAACGGATTACAGGTGGCGTCAAAGCCCATTGATACTTCGGCAAACCGAATGCTTAAGCCGTTTTCATCTGCTTTGGTGACTTTGGGTGGGAACAAGGTTGTAATTTTATCAGATGAGACAGTATCAACATCTCTTGGTGTTTCTTGTGATGCGCAGCTGGCTAATGCTACACATAAAAATGCTGTGATAATTCGAGTTTTCATATTGTTGATGCCTTTTTATATAGTTAGAGGTATGCGATTCTTATGTAATTAATAATGTGCGTTTTTATTTGAATGGTTTATTTAAATAGTTAATTTAAAAAGTTAATTAGACTGGTTAGCTTGCTCGCATAACCAGTCTAGATAATAGGAGGCTGATTATGCGAGTAAAAATTCCATTAACGCTTTTTGTGCATGCAAGCGATTCTCGGCTTCATCCCATACAACACTGTATTGAGGATCTTCTAATAATTCTGCACTTACTTCTTCGCCGCGATGCGCTGGTAAACAATGCATAAAGAGTGCGCCACTGGCCGCATGCGCCATTAAGTCATGGTTAACCTGATAAGGGGCAAACACTTCTAGGCGATCATCTTGTTCGTCTTCTTGACCCATTGAGGCCCAAACATCAGTCACTACAAGATCGGCACCTTTAACAGCGGCGTTAGGATCTTGCATAACGGTGACGCGATCACTGTTTGTTTGTACTAAATCACTGTTTGGCTCAAAGCCAACGGGGCAGGCAATACGTAACGTGAAATCAAATTGTCGCGCCGCATTAATATAGGAGTGACACATATTGTTGCCATCGCCAATCCACGCAACTGTTTTGCCTTTAATGCTGCCGCGTTTTTCAATATAGGTTTGCATGTCCGCTAATAACTGGCAAGGATGAAGGTCGTCAGTTAGTGCGTTAATAACGGGTACGCTAGAGTTAGCAGCAAAGGTTTCAATTTGCTGGTGGGCAAAAGTTCTGACCATTACAATATCAACCATTGATGAAATAACGCGTGCGCTATCTTCTATCGGTTCACCGCGACCCAGTTGCGTATCTCTTGGTGATAAAAATATAGCACTACCACCAAGCTGCGCCATACCGGCTTCAAAAGAAATGCGCGTGCGCGTAGAAGACTTTTCAAAAATCATGGCTAACACTTTGCCTGCAAAAATATCACTCACCGGTGATTGCTTTAATTCAATCGCGCGGTTAATAACACCATGAAGCTCATTGGATGTTAGGTCGAGTAATGATAAAAAATGTCGTGTAGCCATGATTCTCTCGTTGCCTTGTTTTTAAGGCCGTAATGTCAATATAAGGTGTTCGTTAATTTATGCGCTGGTGGTGAATTGTTGAATCAGCGTTGTTAATGTTTCAACTAAGGTGGCTGCGTTTTCATCCGTCATGGTTAATGGCGGTAAAAGTCTAATGGTTGAGCCTGCGGTTACATTAATCAGCAAGCCAGCGTTTAAGGCGTCGCTCACTAGCTGCCCACAGGGACGATCTAACTCTATGCCTATCATTAGGCCGCTGCCACGAATATCGATAATCGCTGGGTTGCTAGCTAACGCTTTTTTAAAGTCGGCTCTTATGCTGTTACCCAAAGCTTCGGCGCGCTTGCAAAGCTGTTCTTTTTCTATAGTGTCAATAACTGCTAATGCAGCGGCAGTAGCGAGAGGATTGCCACCAAAGGTTGATCCATGGGTGCCGGGTGATAATGTTTCTGCTGCCGCGCCTTTAGCGATGCAAGCGCCAATCGGCACGCCATTGCCTAAGCCTTTAGCGGTGGTGACAACATCGGGTGAAAGTCCTAAGCCTTGAAACGCAAAGTAATGTCCGCAACGACCATTGCCCGATTGCACTTCATCTAACATAAAGAGCGCTTGATGATTATGGCAAAGCTCTTGCACTTGTAATAAATAATTGGCATCGCCAACATTAATGCCGCCTTCGCCTTGAACGGGCTCTAAAAATACAGCGGCTATATTATCGCCGTGTTCGGCAAATAATTGTTTGGCCGATTCAATATTATTGTATTCGCCATAAACAAAGCCAGCAGGCAATGGGCCAAAGCCGGTTTTCATTTTCTGGCTTGCCGTGGCGGTAATAGTCGCTAATGTTCGGCCATGAAAGCTGCCTGTCATGGTAATAATAATAGGATGGCTATTGCCTTTGTGTGAGGCATGTAAGCGGGCTAATTTAATGGCGGCTTCATTTGCTTCGGCACCTGAGTTACTAAAAAACACCTTGTCCATAGCCGAGATGCTGCAAAGCTTTTCTGCTAGTTGCTGCTGCGGCGTAATATGGTAGAGATTCGAGGTATGCAGTAACAGGTCGGCCTGCTTTTTAATGGCAGCGCTAACGGCGGGGTGAGCATGGCCTAAGTTGGTCACGCTAATCCCGCAGAGCGCGTCGAGGTAGCGCTTGCCATCGGTATCGATAAGCCATACACCTTCACCATGACTAAATGTCACAGGGAGTCGTTGGTAGGTGTTCATTACATGTGTTTTCATTGTCTTTAAGGCTTCAATAGCTATCAACAAGTCGATTTGTGACTTGGGTTAAAAGGTTATGGCTTGGTTTTAAAATAGTAATGAGAATGTCTGCAACCATGGCGAGTCATTTGGCCTGTCATGAAGCTAGCCATAGCAGCATTCGCTAGAATGCAAAAAGGCAGCGAGAGCTGCCTATGCAGGTACAAATACTAGCGTATGAGGGGTTCGAGAGTAAATAGGCAATATGTCACTGCGGCTTATAAATGCAGAAGGTTGAGATGCCATAAATCGCTAGGATGGTCTTTTGTCATTGTTGCTGGCGTAGCCAATTGAAACGCAGATCGTTACAATGCCATTTTTAAGGGTATGGATTGTTTTTAGCGGCAGATTCAGGCGCGCAGTCATATAGCCCCAGATTATCGAATTTAGCTTATTTGGATTCAGATCATTGCTTGTCATTGAGTCAGATCCAAGTGTATTTAATAGCGATGCTAACTAAGCATTAATCAGTAGAGGAATAAAATTAACCATGGATATCATGGACACAATAAAAGACCAGATTGAAAGCAACCCAGTTATTATTTATATGAAGGGTTCTCCTGATCAACCACAGTGTGGATTTTCAGCTCGCACTATCGAAGCCTTAATGGGCTGCGGCAAGCGTTTTGCTTTTGTCGATATTCTGGCTAATCCAGATATCCGTTCAAATTTACCAAAATACGCAAACTGGCCAACATTCCCTCAGTTATGGGTTAAAGGCGAGCTAGTTGGCGGCTGCGATATCGTGACTGAAATGTTTGAAAATGGTGAGTTATTGCCAATGATTACTGCGGCTGTTCCTGATGAAGCGCCAAAAGCCGACGCCTAAGGTAATAAATCGTTAGGCTAGCAATATATTTATGCTGCGCTTATGCTGCATAGTAATTGTTGGTTTTAGTGCTAAGATCTATTCATAAGATCTATTCATAAGATCTATTCATAAGACATATTGCTTAGACCTATTGATAAGACCTTAATACTATAGCTATGTTGTGTTTTTAGCGTGCTAGCTTTAACTGTACCAATGTCTTAACTGCGGG
>Ga0209406_1001158_pt1 | contig 19885 bp, 17 predicted proteins | sample COGITO_mtgs_1204_FD_184808 | JGI IMG/M metagenome (GOLD analysis project Ga0209406, IMG submission 184808) | Pelagic marine microbial communities from North Sea - COGITO_mtgs_120426 (SPAdes) (version 2) | ecosystem: Environmental > Aquatic > Marine > Epipelagic ...
TCTAAAAATTTTTCAATTATTGTTTCCATGTTGTTCTAGTCTAAATGAGCGTAGATTAAATGATAAAAAAATAGAAATATGAAAAAAGAATCAAATAAAAACTTTAACTTGTTATTAACTGCATCAACTTTTAGTAATCTTGCTGACGGTATAGCAGGATTTGCATATCCGTGGTTGTTCTCACTTTTAACAAGAGATCCACTTTTAATTTCAATTGTGTCCGTATTAGTTAACTTACCTCGTTTGATTTTTGTTTTATATGCTGGTGTAATCGCAGATAAATTTAATCGTCAGAAAATTTTAATATACACAAGATTGGGTCAAGTTTTTTTAACTTCTTTATTTGTACTTCTAATTTATATAAATTTAGAGAACATACCAAAAGCAGTACAGTTTAATGAACCTCAATTTGAATCAAAATTTTTAATAATATCAACTGCCTATTTACTAGCATTTATGTTTGGGTTACTAGAAGTAACAAGAGATAATGCTGCTCAAGCATTCTTACCTCAAATAGTGTCTAAAGATCATCTTCCTAAAGCAAATGGTAGATTATTTGGAATAGAAATTGTAACTAATAATTTTCTAGGAACACCTGTTGGTGGTTTTTTAATTGGCTTAAGTTTAATTACACCTTTTATATTTGACACTCTCTTAATGTTGGCATCTGTTTTTTTCATAATAGGAATAAAAGGTAAATTTGAAAGACCTGAGAAAAATAGTAAAGAGCAAAATACATCAGAAATGATTAAAGAAGGAGTGAATTGGCTTAAAAATAATACACTTTTAAAAAGGTTGGCAATTTACACTGGGGTTGCAAATTTTTTTGGCTCAATGCAATTCCCAATAATGATTCTTTTTGCTCAAGAGTTAATTGGCTTGAACGCTATCCAATATTCTTTTCTCGCATATGGTGCAGCTATTGGTGGCTTAGTTGGAAGTCAATTAGCAAACAAAGTAAATGCTAGATTTGAGGAATCCAAAACTCTGTTAATTTCTGTTGCTTTGTTTGGCATTGGAATGTTTGTACCTTATGTGACCTCAAATCCTTTTGTTATAGCTGGATCATTTGGCCTTAGTAGTTTTGGAAGTGTTTTATGGAATGTTCAGGCAGTATCGATAAGACAATCTTTGATTCCGGATAATTTACTAGGAAGAGTGAATAGCGTTTATCGCCTTTTGGCGCTTGGATTAAATCCTATAGGTGCACTTTTTGGAGGTGTTTTGGTTAAAATTCTTAATAATTCATTTTCAAGAGAATTTGCTTTAAGATTTCCCTTTTTATTGGGTGGTATTTTTATGCTTATTCTTTTTTTAAGTGCACCTAGGCTTTTGTCTCAAAAACTAATCAATGAAACAAAAAATAACACTATAGATTAAATTAAAAAAAAATTATATAATTTGTAACTGGTATGGGAAAAACATTATTTGAGAAAATATGGGATAAGCATTTAATTGCTTCAATTGATGCGAGTACAAATTTAATATTTATAGATTTACACCTTGTACATGAGGTAACTTCGCCACAAGCCTTTGATAGTTTAAGACTATCTAATAGAAAGGTTAGATATCCTGAATTAACATTAGCAACAGTTGACCATGGTGTCCCAACCTCAAATAGGTTATTGGGAATTAAAGATCCTTTATCAAAAATTCAGATAGAAGCTCTAGAAAATAATTGTAATGAGTTTGGAGTTACGTTATTTGGCATAAACGATCCACGTCAAGGCATTGTCCATGTAATTGGTCCTGAACAGGGAATTACCCAACCAGGAATGACAATTGTCTGCGGAGACAGCCATACTGCAACTCATGGTGCTTTTGGTGCGTTAGCTTTTGGTATAGGGACTTCTGAAGTGGAACATGTACTTGCTACTCAAACATTGGCAATGGAAAAACCAAAAACAATGAAAGTTGAAGTTGTAGGAGATGTACCAGATGGGGTGGGTCCAAAAGATATTATTTTAGGGATAATCAGAAAAATTGGTACTGGTGGTGGAGCAGGTCATGTCATTGAATACGTAGGTGAGGTCATCAAAAATATGAGCATGGAAAATAGAATGACAATCTGTAATATGTCTATCGAAGGTGGAGCCAGAGCAGGAATGATTGCACCAGATGAAGTGACTTTTAATTATCTAAAAGATAAAAACTATGCACCTAAAGATAGTGACTGGAACGATGCTATCAATGAATGGAGTGATTTATATTCCGATAAAGATGCATCTTTTGACAAAATTGTAACTATAAATGCTAACGAACTAGAACCATCAATATCCTGGGGAACAAATCCTTCACAAGTTATTTTTGTAAATGACACAATTCCACATCCAGATGATTTTAAGGAAGAATCAGAGAAAGAAGCTGCATCTAGAGCATTAGAGTATATGGACCTAGAACCAGGTGTGAAAATTAGAGATATTAAGTTAGATAGAGTCTTCATAGGAAGCTGTACCAACGGACGCATTGAAGATTTGAGAGAGGCCGCAGCAGTAGTAAAAGGTAAGAAAGTAGTGGAAACAATCGGTGCAATGGTTGTACCTGGTTCAACTCTTGTTAAAAAACAAGCTGAGGATGAGGGATTAGATAAAATATTTATTGATGCAGGTTTTGATTGGAGGGAAGCTGGTTGTTCTATGTGTTTAGGAATGAATCCTGACATTTTAAGTCCAGGAGAAAGATGTGCTTCTACGTCAAATAGAAACTATGAAGGTAGACAAGGTGTAGGAGGTCGTACCCATTTAGTAAGTCCAAAAATGGCTGCCGCCGCAGCATTGCATGGAAAATTTGTAGATATAAGAGAAATATAAAATGAAAAAACTGAAAATAATAGAATCAACCATGCTTCCCCTAAATATGTCTAATGTTGATACAGATCAAATAATGCCAAAACAGTTCCTTAAGCGTGTTGAACGTTCTGGCTATGGAGAGTATTTATTCTACGACTGGAAGAAAGATCCTGATTTTCCACTGAATAATGGCCTCTATAAGGGCGCAAAAGTTTTAGTAGCAGGTGATAATTTTGGGACAGGTTCATCTAGAGAACACGCCCCGTGGGGTCTCCAAGACTGGGGTTTCGAGGCCATTATTTCAACAAAATTTGCAGATATTTTTAGATTAAATTCAATAAATATAGGTCTTGTGCCTATTGAGACTAATCAAGAAAATGTAGAAGCTTTATTCGATAAAATCCATACAGATTCAGAAACGATAATTCAAATTTCGATTGAAGATAAGACAGTTGTTTGTGAAGACATTAGTTTTTCATTTAGTTTAGATGATTTTTCTCAAAAAAGAATCGTAGAAGGTTTAGACAAAATTGACATCACTCTTGGATATTTAGATCAAATAGAGAACTTTAGTCAATCAAGAAAGCAATGGAAGCCTAAACTAGTTTAGATAGAGATAAACTTAAGCTTTCAGCAACCTCTTCTGAAAGCAAAAGACCACTGTGTATCTGTAAAGATGGTTTTAGATTTTCGCTCTTACTGTACTCCTCAAACCAATTTTCAATCAGGAGACTGTCAACATATTTTTGTAGATTTGTTGATAACTCAATAGAGGAAGTTTTAGGTACTGCACCTGGGAGATTTGCAATAGCAGAGACAATTACACCATTTCTAATTTCAAATGGTTCGCTATGTGTGTTTGCAGTTACTCCTTCAACGCAACCACCCTGGTCAATAGCTACATCGACAATCACTGAACCTTTTTCCATCTGATTGATATCTTCTTGTGTAACTACAATAGGTGGCTTCCGTCCGGGTAATAAGACTGCACCAACTACTAAATCTGCAGTTCTAATTGCCTCAGTAGCTTCATCGCTTCCACTTATATGTGTGGAAATATTCTCACCATATTTGTTTTTTAATTCCTTCAAAATGTTCTCATTTACATCAATTGCGGTTACGAATGCGCCAATTTGAATGGACTTATGAATAGAACTTTTACCAACTTCTCCACAACCAATGACTGTAACTTTCGAATTTCTTTCATCTGAAATTGAAGATAAAAGCAAGCCCTTGCCTGCAGAGGAATACTCTAAAAATTGCATGCCTTTTTGTATGGCCAGGTTGCCAGCAATTTTTGACATTGGTATTAATAGTGGATACTCATTTTCATCCATTATCATTTCAGTTGCAATAGCTGTAAGCTTTTTTTCTATTAACATTTTTGTTAATGAGAGATTTGAGGCCAAGTGGAGATAACCAAATATTACATGTGAAGAATTGAGGAGCTCAAATTCTTGCTCTTGAGGTTCTTTTACTTTGCAAATAATCTCAGAAATATCATAGAGCTCATGTGCTGTGGGTACAATTTTTGCACCTGCAGATTGATAATCTTCATCAGTGAAGCCTGAACCAAGCCCAGCATTTGTTTCAACAAAAATATCCGCTAAACCTGTAAATTGAGTTATATGTTCAGGTATTAAAGAAACTCTTCCTTCATCTTTTTTTACTTCTTTGGGAATGCCAAGTTTTTTAATCATTTGATGGAACTGTCTCCTGAAGGTGTTTATCAAGATATTTCATGAAGGGCGTACCTCCCGTTCCAACAATATTCGAATTCGAATCATTAGTTAATGACTGCTCATATATGTAAATTCTCGCATACTCCAAATGCTTATTTCTAAATTTATGTACCTCTTTAATAATTTCATCAATTAAATTTTTATCTTCATCATTAATAGAATCAACTAACGCACTTCTCTCAGTTTGTGACCAAGAATCTAAATCATTCAATAAATCTCGGTGTTCCTTAGGCATATATAGCCTCATTTCATCTAGATACTCTTTTAATGGGTCATCAGAATGAGTAACTCCTAATAAAGCATCGAGCATTGGTACAATTGAACTTTGAGCCCCAGTCTCGCCTCTAAATATTTGAGGCTTTCCGTTATATTCCTCAACCCCTTCATAAATAACTCCTTCGGGTGTTGTTGGATTGTTCTTCCATCCAAAAATATACGGTCTTACACGGTTGTAATAAATGAATGGGTCACACTTTTCAGGCATTCGATTCATAATATGATTAATCTTTTTTATACTTTGTAAGGCGTCTTCAAGATTTGTATGATCACCTAAGTCAAAAAAATATTTGTTTAATGATGATAATATTTCTTTTGCCTCGTATTCTATTGCGACATGAATCATGATAAACCAGTCTTCATCTACGCCACCCAAGAAATTCTGTACTATAACTATATTTTCTAAATCAAATGGTGCTGAAGAATCAAGGATTTTCCAATTGTTCAGTGCATAGGATGCATATGAAAGAATAGGTGGTCTCTCTAATTTTGTTGAAATTTTGTGCCATGTTTTTGCAATCTGAGATGGTATTACGTTTAAATCATTCTTTTTTCCCCACATGAAAGCATGGCCGATATAAGAGTAAACAAGCATTGCCCTCTCTAGTTGAGGCACTGTTAAATCGTCTACATTCTTCTCAACTTCAAGTTGTAAAACTCTCGCTTCAATTTGTTCATTAGCCAGGACTTTTGGTAGTTCTAATGCCAGCTTCTCGACATCTGAAAATGTATCAGGGAGCTTTAAGCAAATTTCTTCTGGAATAAATCCTCTATTGAGTAATTCTAAGTTCATTGTTTCCCCCTTATGTTACATTAAAATGTACTTTCTTATTATTTTTAATGTTAACTAAGTTATAGATAGATGAAGAGTAATTTTTTTGTAATACTAGGAAATCAGCTATTTGAACCAGACTATTTGATTAAAAATGGTTGCCATGAAGTATATATGGCTGAAGATCATGGATTATGTACTACTTTCAAATACCACAAATCAAAAATTTATTTATTTCTTGCCGCAATGCGTGAATATAACGATGCACTTATAGAAAAATCAATAAAGACTAACTATTACAAACTCGATGAACGAAGAGACTCAGATGACTATGCATCTTTTTTGCTTAAATTTCTCACTTCAAAAAACATTAAAAAAATTAATATTTTTGAAATTGAAGATAAGTTTTTTGAGAAAGCTTTTATTGATACTATCTCAAAAGCCAATATTGATATAGAGATACACAAAACTCCCATGTTCATATTTGATAGAGATAAGTTTAAAACTATGGCTAAGGGGAAAAAAGTATATAGGATGGCATCTTTTTACCAAAAAGCTAGAAAAGAACTTGGAATATTAATGGACAAAGAAAACAAGCCTGTTGGAGGAAAATGGTCTTTTGATGAGGAGAATAGAAAAAAAATTCCTAAAAATACAGTTATTCCCGAACTATCTTTGCCGGAGAAATCAATCCATCATGAAAGTATTAGCAATTTAATAACTACAAAGTTTCATGATCATCCAGGCAGTTTAGAAAGAATATGGTTTCCTGTAAATCGTAAAGGTGCAGTAAAACAACTTAATGAGTTTTTAAATATTAGATTTGAGAATTTTGGAAGATATGAAGATGCAATGCAGCAAGACCAAAACTTTTTATTCCACAGTTGTATTAGCCCATTTCTGAATATTGGTTTAATTACACCAAATGAAGTAGTCGATAAAGCTATTAAATACGCTGAAAAAAACTCCATTCCCTTAAATTCTCTTGAAGGCTTCATTCGTCAAATTATTGGCTGGAGAGAATTTGTTAGGGGTATCTATCAGGAAGAGGGTCTGAATCAGTTAAACAGTAACTATTGGGATAACAAAAAAAAGCTGACCTCATCATGGTATGACGGAACAACAGGAATTGTCCCACTTGATGACTGCATCAAGACCACACTCAAGGATGGATACATACACCATATCCCAAGACTTATGGTGATAAGCAATATCATGAATCTTTGTGGTGTAGACCCAAAAGAGATTTACAAGTGGTTTATGGAAATGTATATTGATTCGTCTGAATGGGTTATGGTGCCAAATGTATTCGGTATGGCAACTTATGCAGATGGTGGACTGATGTCAACAAAGCCTTATACTTGTGGTTCCAACTATATTCTCAAGATGAGTAATTATAAAAGAGGCGACTGGTGTGATACTTTAGACGGGCTTTATTGGAGCTTCACAGAAAACAATAGAGACTTCTACCAATCAAATCCTAGATTATCACTTTTGACTCGCTCATTGGACAGGCTTGACCCTGATAGAAAAAAACATATATTTTCAGAAGCAAAGAAATTTATTAAAAATAATACAATTTAACTTTTTGAATTTAGGTAATTTCTAAGCATTATTGGCTCATCTGTTATCACTCCATCACAACCAATATCAAGGCAATGTTGAAATTTGTCTGTTGTGTTTACAGTCCATATATGAAGTTGAAGGTTGTTTAACTTGCAAAATTCCCATAACTTTTTTGAATGAATCTGAAGGCCCTTCCAGTTATATGGAGACTGTAGGGCTTGAACTTTAAGACTCCTAACTTTCTTCGGCAAAAACTTTGCGATAGCATTTTCCCTAAATGTTCCTGATGATATTATTTTTCCTTTTGTTACATTCAAAAATTCGTCAAGCCTTTTTGGGCTAAAAGACGATACTAAAACTCTCTTTTCTGCTTTAAGTGAGAATATAATTTCAGCAATGTGTGCCGCCATACCAGATTGTTTTAGATCTAAATTAAATTTCAAATCTTTATTGAACTCAAGTGCATCAGCTAAGCGTATAAAACTTGTTTGCATGTTATTAAGACCTTTTTGCTTGTAGAACTGGAATCCTGCATTTATTTTAGAGATATCATTCCAATTGAAATCTTTCACCTTGCCCTTTACATCAGTTGTTCTATCAAAGGAGTCATCATGATGTAGAAATATTTCTCCATCTTTAGACATTCTTAAATCTGTTTCAAAATGGGTAAAACCTTCTTCTGTTATGAATTCGAGTCCATGTTTTGTATTTTCTGGCACAATATTAGACCCACCTCGGTGCGGTATTATCAAGGGTTTACTGCCGTCAAAATATTCAAAATTAACCAGAAACACCGCCTGTAAAGTTAAATTCTTTTAGATGTAATTTGGGTACTTTTAACATCCCTTCTCCAAATTCAGAGTCAGCATATCTAGATTTATCTCCTACAGAAATTACATTTCCCTGACTTAAAGATGTTATAAAACTTTGAGTGAATCTAAGTCGACCAATTGGTTTTGTAATTTTTCCATTTTCAATCAAAAATGAACCATTTCTATTTAAACCTGTCACAACCTGTGTTATTGGGTCTAATACTCTGCAGTACCAAAATTCATTAATATAAATTCCTTTCTTAACACTAGAAATCATGTCATTCTGACTTGTCTCGCCATTATTAAGGTTCAAGTTTGTACCTATTCCTCCAAAATAGTCGTCAGCTCCAAAAAATTCATGGTGTGTATTTTCCATATTCAACTCTTTAGATGTCCTTCTAGTGTGAAAATAAGTTTTTGGCACACCATTTTTGATAATTTCTAAATTATATTTCTTTGCACCAGATGCATCAATTTTAAATCCAATAGATTCATCATCTTCAGGTGTGTCGAACAAATTAATTTTTTCATCAAATTGATTTTCATTAAGCAAAATTGGACTCATTCCGTCAATCTTACTTTTTGCATTAAGCCCATAAACAGATAGGAATACCAAGATAGTGCTTACAGCTTCATGACCAAGAATTACTTCATACTTTCCAGGATCAATATCTATTGGATTTTGGCTATCAACCGCTAACTTTGCTGCTTCTTTTCCTGTTTCTGAGGCATCTAAATTATTTATATTCACCGCTCCCCTGTGTGATGAACCAGCGGAAGTATCTGTTCTAAATATTCCATCAATAAATGCACTTGATGAGGTGTCGGATGAATTTAATCCATTCGTATTCCAAATAAAAAAATTATTTAAGTACGTTGAGCAATATCCAGCAGCATTCATATCTTTACCTTCGCTAACAAAATCTCTTACTAAATTTGCTCTTTCCTCTGGATTTGCTTCATGCTTTTCTTGAAAGCCTTCATAGGACTCTGTCTTACCAGTAAGTCCTGCCCAAGTTGTGTCATTAGGACTTTGCTCTAATGATTCAAGAGCTTCTTTTACAAATTCCTTTGAATTCTTAATTCCTGTAATATTTTTTGACCTTGAAATAGTTTTACCATCTTTATGTATTGTCAAAAAAACATCGGCGGACTCTTCGTCAACATTCTGATGTATATGTGAATTTGCGAACCTAGTTAATGCATTTTTGGAGTGCATCATTTTTATTTCACATTCAACACTATTTGGAATATGCTGTTGTAAATCACCGAGCAACTCTCTCCAGATATTCAACCTCTAACCCCAATTCTTGTATTTTTAAATCTGGCAGGTGAAGCAGGGTGCCCAGTATGACCAATTTGACTAGGTTGACCTTTTCCACAATTTGGAGTGCCCCAAAATACCCACTCATCTTCATTGGCAAGCATGTCCATGTTTCCCCAAAATTCAGGTGTTATTCCTGTGTAGGTTGGATTCTTAACCATATCTATTATTTTCCCATTTTTTACTATCCAGCCTGCCTCACACCCAAACTGGAAATTTAATCTCAAATCATCTATTGACCATGATCTGTTTGTCTCCATATAAATTCCATTGTCTGTAGATTCAATAATTTGCTCTAAAGAAGACTCGCCCGGTAACAGTCCTACATTTGTCATTCTCACCATTGGCAGTCTTGCAAACCCATCTGCTCTTACCATCCCTCCTGGCTTCACTCCTGCAATCGCTGCACTGTCTCTTCCTGACAAAACTCCTGTCCAAATTCCCTCTTTAACGATGTCAACGCGTTGTGCTGGAGTTCCTTCATCGTCATACTTAAATGTTGCTAATGCACCAGGAAGAGTTGCGTCAGCAACTATATTCATTAACTCTGATCCATATTTATGCTTATTTAATTTATCTAACTCTAAATGAGATGTGCCAGCATATGCAGCCTCCCAACCTAGAATTCTATCCAACTCAATTGCATGCCCTACTGACTCGTGGATTTGTAAAGCTAATTGACTGCCTTCTAAAATAAGATCCATTGTTCCTTCAGGGCATTGTGGAGCAACTAATAGCCGCTGTGATTCTTCGGCTAATCTCTGTGTATGGTTTCCAAATTCAAATGACTTTATAACTTCCCATCCACCAGTTCTGTATTCGCCAAAAGATTGTGGATAAGATCTAATCTGCGTTTCGCCGTCTCCAACTGATAAGGAAGATATGCCTCCACCAGACTCAATTATATTTTGAAAAATTTCATGGCCTTGACTTGAGCAAAACCATTTTTCTGTATCCCAGAAATCAAGTCGTCCTGAAGATCTTGAGCTTCCCAATTTTTTCATTTGTTCTGTTGAATTCACTAAAAGATCTATTTGTTCTGTTGATGATACTTTGAATGGGTTTTCCTCATGAGGGGTTGTATATTCATCTTTAACAGCTGGAACATCTGCAAAAGGAGTTTCTTTGCCCGAGACAGCTCCAGAGGCTTTAGCTATTTCAAATGCTTTTTTACCAGAGGAGATTAGTGATTCTTTTGATAAGTCGTAGGTTGAATAAAAACCCCAGGAAGATCCTACTAAAGCTCTTATACCTAGGCCAATTTTTTCAGACTCGTTAAAATTCTCTACCTCACCATTTTTTGCTGCAATACTTCTGGACTTTGAAACTAGTATTCTTGCATCTGAATACCTTGCACCAGAACTTATTGCGGAATCAATAGCGATATTGAGTAAATCAAACATGTTAATAGATTAACAATTGTTTTAGAAAGTTAGAAACTCTTTATATGAATTAAACTAAGTCTTGTTCTCTGATTCCAAATGAAGGGTGTCGAAGACGGCAAAGTGCTAGTTTTTCTAACTGTCTAATTCTTTCTCGAGTTAAGTCAAACTCTTCACCAATCTCTTCTAGAGTTCTCGGAACACCATCATAAAATCCATATCTTAATGCAAGTATTCTTCCTTCTCTTTCCGGAAGTCTGCTGATACTGTCTCTTAAGCTCTCAGCAACGTCTAAATCTTGAACAATTAATGACGGATCACTTGCATCCTCGTCTTGAATAAAATCTCCAAGTTGTGCCCCATCTTCACCTACTGGTTGTTCTAGTGATACAGTGTCAGCTACGCTTAAAGCTAATTCAACCTTATCTACTCCAACTCCAGCTTCTTTAGCTATTTCTTGAGGCTTAGGATCTCTACCCAATTCAGCTTTGAGTTGTGCTTGAGCTGCTCTAACAGCTGCCATAGTATCGTGAAGATGTACTGGAATTCTTACAGTTCTGGATTTATCAGCAATTGCTCGGGTAATTGCCTGCCTAATCCACCATGTGGCATAGGTAGAAAACTTGAACCCTTTTCTCCAGTCAAACTTTTCAACAGCCCTTATTAAACCCAAGTTACCTTCTTGAATGAGATCTAAGAAATCGATACCTGATGTATTTGCGTATCTTCTAGCATTAGCTACAACAAGTCTAAGGTTAGCTGTGAGGAAAGCGTCTTTTGCCTCTGCTCCTTTTTTTCTGTCTCTCTTTAGCCTAATTTCGCCTTTTTTATCTTTAAATTGTTTTTTTTCTAGCTTTATAGAAGCTTTCTCACCAGATTCAATTTTTTGGGCTAACTCCACTTCTTGTTCAGCAGTTAATAAATCGAAGTTTCCTATTGCAGTCAAATATTGACTCACTAGATCAGTGGTTAGCTTTCCTTTATCATCGGCTAGCTTCTTAACAAGAGATTTTGCTTTTTCTTTAGCTGCTGCTTCTTGTTCGGGCGTTAAGCTGTCTTCATCTGAAGCAATCTGCTCTTCTATTTTTGAAGTTTTTGGCTTTGCCGGTATTGTTTTAGTTACCATTAGTAATTTGACCTTTAATTTTCATTTCTAGTTACAGAAATGTAAGCATAAACATATTATTGATATAAACCTAATCAATACATGAATTATTTGTTTTTGAGAATTTTTTTAGAGTTTTTCTCCATACTTATGTATATATATGTAATCCAAAGTAAATCTGCAACCAATAAATGCACAACACTAAGGAAAATATTTATATTTATAAGAACATTTAGGACACCAAGTGTTACTCCGACGATAACGAGAGTATCTATTTGAAATGTCATTAATTCAAAGCTTTTTTTTAGTCTTCTTGACTCCCTAAATAGTTCAACAGACAGAATTGTGGAAGCAATTGGGTGCAAGATTCTCAGCCTTGTAAGTAATTCTGAAGTGCTATCAAAGTCTTCAACTAAACCAGCTATAAAAGACTCACTTGGAAATAAAACATCAGCAAGTGCCGCAATTGATCCTGTTGCTCCGGTCAAGATAAATAGAAGTGTAATTATTTTAAAATTTCGGTCAATGAGATTATTTATATCAATTTCTGGATTTCTGGTTAATTTAAATATTACAGTGTACATAGCAAGCAGCCCAAAAGTGTTAACTAAATGAAGTGGGACAGCTGCTACTCTGGGTAGAGAACTATTCATTCCAACCCATTCATATAAAACTATTACCGCTCCTATTAATGCTTCGAAAAGTACAAAAAAAGTCAGGTATTTAATAACTTTTTTTTGAATATTTGGAACTGAAGGGTGAAAAGATTTTATAAAAATAAGTAATGTCACAATAAGTAATAACCCACTGATAGATCGATGCGAAAATTCAATCTGTTCGGAAGCAGAATTTAGAGATGGTATAACTTGTCCATTACAGCTTGGCCAAGAAGAGCCACATCCATCTCCTGAACCGGTTGCCCTAACTACAGCACCGGCAATAATTGATGAAATCGAGAGTATCAAACCTGTTTTAGATAAATTAAAAAGTGTCACAATAAATTTTCAATGATAATTTTTATAGAGTCTAAAAATAATTGAAATCCTCTTGTGATCAATATCAATATAAAAAGAAGGCTTAGCGATGTTTTAATATTCCTCGAAAGGTAAAACCCCAATTGTTTTGAATCAGCAATATATGGTTTTTCATCTAGAGCAGTTTCAAAGTTACTTATTTGGTTTTGCATATCGAAGTCTTCTAGGTCCTGTGTTTTGAATCAGCAATATATGGTTTTTCATCTAAAGCAGTTTCAAAGTTACTTATTTGGTTTTGCATATCGAAGTCTTCTAGGTCCTGTGTATCACTAATATTTTCATAGGTAAATAGTTCGGGTTGTGGAACATCCTTAATTTTTTGTTTCTCTGATTTAAACTTATTAAAAATGCCTGATTTTAGCTCGACATTTTTATCTCTATCTATGGTAAAAAGTGAATCTTCAATATTTTCTGGGTTTATACTTCTCTGATCGTTAATAGTGAGGTGTTCAAGAGTATCCATAACTTCTCTGCCAAGAAGTCCCTCAAGGGCGACTATAACTTTTTTATCAGTTGGAAAACTAACTCCTGCATCCCATTTTTTTACTTCTTTAAGATTCGCACCTGTAAAAGAGGCGATCTGCTTATTAGAAAGTCCTCTTTCCTTTTTTAACCTCATGAATAAAGTTGAAAAATTTTCCATATAAAGTAATTCTATTCAATATATAATTTTTTATACAATTAGTCTTAATAATGGAGGTGAATGAGCGCCTGGTGGGCTCCCCCTTAATAATGGAGGTGAATGAGCGCCTGGTGGGCTCCCCGGTCTTCAAAACTGGTGAAAGGTGTAAAAGTCTTTGGCGGGTTCGATTCCCGTCCACCTCCGCCAACATATAAAAAATATATGTTTGATATATCAAAATCTTGGATAATCTTAAATAATTGAATCAAAGAAATAACAATCCAAATCAAACTGATAGACGCTTATTAACAGTATCTGATAAAGATATTTTTGTAACGGTACAAAAAGCCCTACTTGTTGGAATAATTCTTAAAAATCAAACTAGAGCTGATCGTGAAGAGTCTTTAAAAGAGTTAACAAGTCTTGTAAAAACTGCTGGATCTAATCCAACAATAATTCAAACAAAAAGAATTGATCGAATTGATCCAAAGACATTCATTGGTAAGGGCTCTATTAATGAACTAGAAGAACTTTCAAAGGCCAATGATATTGATGTGGTAGTTTTTGATTGCGAACTTAGCCCCAATCAGCAAAAAGAGTTGCGAGCAATATTTCAATGTGACGTAGTAGATAGAACTGGTTTAATTCTTGATATTTTTGCTTTACATGCACAGTCTAAAGAAGCAAACCTCCAAGTAGAACTTGCAATGTCTGTGTACCTAAAACCTAGACTTGCAGGATTGGGTAAAACATTAAATCAACAAGGTGGCGGTATTGGCACTAGAGGGCCAGGTGAGGCCAAGCTAGAAACAGACAGCAGGTTAATTGATAATCGTATAAATAAGCTTCGTAAAGAATTAAGAAAAATTGAAAAACAAAGAGTTCTTCAGGCTAGTTCTAGAGAAAAAAATAATACACCTTTAGTCTCAATCGTTGGATACACCAACGCCGGTAAATCTACATTATTAAGATCGTTAACAAATTCAGAGGCTTACATTGCAGATGAACTATTTGCTACTGTGGATTCACTGCAAAGAGAGCTTCCAATAAAGAATGTACAAGAACCGTTAATTTAATGTACAAGAACCGTTAATTTTGTCAGATACCGTTGGTTTTATACAAAATCTTCCAACAACCTTAATAGAGTCTTTTAAATCTACCCTTTTAGTAGCAACCAGTGCAGACCTATTAATACATGTAGTTGATGCAGCAACTGCTATACCTCAGATGCACATAGGTACTGTTAGAAATATTCTTGAACAAATAAATGTTAGTGCAAATGAAATAATGGTATTCAATAAAATAGACAGGCTTGACAGAGCTTCGTTAAATGAACTAACTGAGAGATATCCTCAAGCTCTTTTTATCTCATCTCTGAAAAATACCGGAATTGAAGAACTTGTAGAAAGAATTTCGAGCGAAATATATGGAGAGGTTCAACAAGATTCGTTTTTGGTAGAGCCAAAAGATTTAGAAAAAGTTAATAGATTCGGTGAAATTTTAGAAGTTACAAATAGTTCTGATTTATTACTATTAGAAATAAGAATGAGAAGTAAATTAATACACAAACTATTAGATTTGAAACTTATGAAGGAATTCAAAAATGTTAAGTGAAATTGGTTTGATTGGCCTAGGTGTTATGGGGAAAAATCTTGCCCTTAATATTGCTGAAAAGGGTACCTTTGTAAAAGCATTCAATGACTCTCGGGAAAAAATCGATGTAATTAGTGAAGAATTTGGTGGCATGTTTGCTGGATTCACAAAATTAGAAGAGCTCATAGGTAGCCTTAAAATTAGAAGAGCTCATAGGTAGCCTTGAACGTCCCCGCAACATCTTATTAATGATTCCCTCTGGACAGCCTACTCACTCTGTCATAAACCAACTTTCCAATCTACTAGATGAGGGCGACGTAATTATTGATGGTGGCAATTCGTTTTATCAAGAAAGTGAAAACCATGGAAATATTCTTTCATCAAAGTCCATCGAATTTGTTGGTATGGGTGTTTCTGGTGGAGAAGAAGGTGCCAGACATGGACCAGCTATCATGATAGGCTCAGCTAATAATCTCAGTGATGAATTGGTTGAACTACTGACCGCAATTTCTGCAAAAGCACCCAATGATTGCATAGGGCTTTACAAAGGCCACGGATCTGGTCATTTTATAAAAATGGTACACAATGGTATTGAATATGCGGAGATGCAGTTAATTACAGAGGCTTACTATCTCTTAAAGTACGCTGAATATAGCAATATTGAAATTGCAGAGTTTTTTGAATCCCTAAAAGGGATGAATCAATCATCCTATCTAATTGAAATCACAAGCGAAATACTAAGAAAGAAAGATGGTGAAGTCTTTACTTTAGATTTGATAAAACCTTTTGCTAACAATAAGGGAACCGGAAAACTAACCATCGAAACTTCATTCGAATTAGGTATTTCAGCGCCCTCAATATACGCCGCCTACGATGCAAGAGTCCAAAGTAATGCGGGTGACACCTGGAGAAAAGCTACTAATCAAAATGAAGATACCATGTTAGAACACGACCCTTCATTTAATAAAGTTATTAATGAATCAAACCTTAGCAAGGCTCTTTATTTTGGGAGAGTAGCTGCAATGGTTCAGGGGCTTAAAATAATTCACAAATACAGTGAAGTTAACGGTTTATCTATTAACTATTCGGACATTTTTAATAACTGGAGTGGAGGATGCATTATTAGATCTCAGATGCTTGATGAGTTGTTGGAGATTAATAAAACAGCTGAAGATTTCTTAAAATCAGAATCTTTACATAATTTGTTGAAAGATAACTTAAGTGTTGTCAAAGATGTAGTTAGCAGCTCGATATCAAATAATATTTCTCTACCAGTATTATCATCCAGTCTAAGTTGGTATTTGAACTTAAGCTCTGACAGTAATCCTTCTAACTTAATTCAGGCACAAAGAGATTACTTTGGAAGCCATACTGTACAGCTATTAGATTCGGAAGAATACATACACATTGATTGGAGAGAGAATGAATAAAGCAATATTACAAAAGGTGGCAAAACCTGTACGCTACGAAGTCAAACTTGACATCGACTTATCCAACTTTAAATATACTGGCTCTCAAGACGTTGAACTTGAGATAATAAAAGAGACTAAATCTTTTGAAGTTAACGCCATAGATATTGAAATAACCAGCGCATTTCTTTTTAATGAAGATGACAAAGAATTTAATCTTACTTTTGAATACTTAAGAGACCTAGAGAGAATATCTTTTACTGCAAGTGAAAATATACCTGTTGGGAAATACTCGCTACAGCTTGAATTCAATTCAACCATTACTAATGATTTAAAAGGATTTTATAAAAGCCAGTTTTTAGATTTAAATGATAATGAAAAATGGATTGCCACAACTCAGTTTGAACCGACTTCAGCAAGAAATGCTTTTCCCTGCTGGGATGAGCCTGAATATAAAGCAGTATTTTCCATATCCTTGACATCAGACGAAAAGTACCTGAGGGTATCTAATGAAAAAGTGCTCAGAGAAAATAAATTAGAGGATGGCAGGGTTGAAACATTATTTGTAGATTCAATGAAAATGTCAACCTATCTTGTAGCTTTTGTTATAGGTGAACTTGAGGTTACCGAGGTGGGCACCGTTGGTGATACACAAATAAGAATAATTCACAGACCTGGTTTTTCTCATCAAACTAGTTTTGCGGGTAATGCTGGTATGAAGATCTTAGAGTTTTTTGAAAATTATTACCAAATACCTTATCCCGGTTCAAAGCTTGATCTCATTGCTATACCTGATTTTGCCATGGGAGCTATGGAAAATGTTGGGGCGGTAACTTTTCGTGAAAGCCTGCTTCTTATTGATGAGTCCAAGGCTACTCGCCAGGAACTTTCAAGGTCCGTAAGTGTTATTGCACACGAGCTTGCACACATGTGGTTTGGAGATTTAGTTACGATGAAATGGTGGGATGGTATATGGCTTAATGAAGCTTTTGCAAGTTTGATGGAAGCAATTGCAGCTAATGGAACCTATCCCGAATTCGATCAGTGGAGTGAAATGAACCTTTCTAGAAGTGCAGGATTTGGAGTTGACTCATTAAAAAACTCTCGACCTGTTGAGTTTGAAGTAGAGACTCCAGAACAAGCTGAAGAAATGTTTGATGTTCTTACATATGAAAAAGGGTCGACTGTATTAAGGATGTTTGAGATGTTTGTTGGAGAAGAGATTTTTCAAAAAGGTGTGCAGCAATATCTAAACAAATATAAATTTGAAAACACTCATTCTTCAGATTTATGGGAATCTTTAAGTGAAGCAAGTAACCTTCCTTTAAATAAAATGCTGCCAACATGGATTAAGCAACCAGGATTTCCAATTATTAATGTAAGTAAATCAGGTGGTAAATTTATTCTGGAACAGTCAAAATTTTTGATTGATGGCTCAACTGATGATTCACTTTGGGAAATACCTGTCAATGTCAGGTTTTTAGATACAGGAAAAGTTCATACACTTGTACAAAACTCAAAAACAATTGAATTAGACGGATTGGGCGAAATACCTTTTATTAATAATGGTGGCTGGGCTTTTTATCATGTTGTTTATGATGCCGAAATATTTACAAAGATAAAAGAAAGCTTTAATGAGCTTAATTCATTAGAAAAATATAGACTTCTAGAAGACACTTGGAAATCAGTAACTATTGGAAAGTTTTCAATTAATGAATTCTTAGAATTTTTGCCAATTTATAAGTCAGAAAGAGACCCCAATGTTTGGGCTTATATAGCTGGAATAATTTCTTCTTTGTCTAAAATCCTTCCAAATGAGAGTAATGTATCTTTTGTTAATTATTTCAATGAACTTATTGATTCGATTAAAAATGATTTAGGTAAAGAAATAAAAGATTCTGACTCTATGGAAATCAAAGAGTTAAGGGCAACTATTAATAAATTAATAGGAACAATAGAAAATGAAGAATCTTTTGTAAATTTCTATAGTAGTAAATTCAAAGATGGAAGTATCGAAAATATTGAAGATGGTAGCCTCTACAACACTACCTTATACATCTCTGCACTAGATCCAGAAATAAAAATTGAACATTTTTTGGAGAAATTCTTAAATGCAGGATCACCACAGATTGAAGGAAGGTATAGGGCAATTCTAGGAGTAGTTAGAGACCCTAATGCTGGCAAAATCATTGTTCAGTCAATGCTAGATGGCACAATAAGAGGGGCCGATTGTCCCTATATCTTGGCATCAATGATTGCAAATAAAGTTACGGGGAAAGACTCTTGGAATGAGATTAAAGATAATTATTCAGGTTTATTAGGGGTTATGCCAGAATGGACAGCCTCTAGAATACTTTCCGGTCTTGATGCAATTTTTGACCGTGAGCTGGGAGATGATATAAGATCATTCATAATGGCAAATCCTTTACCGTCAGCAGAAAAACTTATGGCGCAAAAATTAGAAAAGCTTGAAGCTAATATGAATCTAGTGATACATATAAATAGTACTTTGGATGAAAGTATCCTTGAAAAATAATATAAGAATAGGAGATAAGAAATGAAACCTAGAATAGCCGTATTTTTACAACCTCAGCACGCTGAATATGATCAGATTAGACAGGCTGCAATAGAGGCTGAGGAAATAGGAGCAGATGCTATTTATAATTGGGATCATTTCTACCCTCTCTACAAAGAAGATGGTACTCAGTGGGGTGAAGGCGAAAGAAGAGAAGGAAAACACTTTGAATGTTGGACAATGCTATCCAGCTGGGGAGAGGTCACAAGTAAAGTTGATATAGGGCCACTTGTAACTTGTAACTCTTATAGAAATCCTGAACTACTTGCAGATATGGCAAGAACTGTCGATCATATCTCGAACGGACGAGCAATATTGGGTATTGGTTCAGGTTGGTTTGAACAAGATTATGAGGAATACGGTTATGAGTTTGGTACTGCAATTTCCCGACTTCATGCACTCGAAAGATCTCTTGAAAGAATTGTTAAGAGAATGAAGGAGCTTAATCCCCAGCCTAAGAGAAAAATACCAATATTAATTGGTGGTGGTGGTGAAAAAGTTACCCTTAGAATCACTGCTCAATACGCTGATATCTGGCATGGTTTTGCTACAAAAACTGAAGAAAGATCAGGTATAGAAACTGTGGCTCATAAGAATAAAGTCCTAGATAATTGGTGTAAAGAAATCGGTAGAGACCCGAAAGAGATTAAGAGATCGATTGGTATTGATATAAAAAGAATTGATTTGGCTGATGAACTTATTGAAGCTGGAGCAACAGAAGTAACTCTTGCGGTAAATGGTCCTGGATATGATTTAACTGACGTTAAAGAGTGGATAGCCTGGAGAGACTCCAAGAATTAAAAATAAATGGATATTTTAATTATTCTCCTTGGCCTTGCTGTAGGTTTCATCCTTTTAGTAAAAGGTGCTGATGTAATGGTTAA
>Ga0209406_1001163_pt1 | contig 19826 bp, 20 predicted proteins | sample COGITO_mtgs_1204_FD_184808 | JGI IMG/M metagenome (GOLD analysis project Ga0209406, IMG submission 184808) | Pelagic marine microbial communities from North Sea - COGITO_mtgs_120426 (SPAdes) (version 2) | ecosystem: Environmental > Aquatic > Marine > Epipelagic ...
GGATCGGCCCCAATGCTGAAACTCGGAACCTTATCCAGTGCGACACGTTCATCCACCGCTTGTCGACGAAGCACCAGACCTGCATGGGCCGACCACCGCTCACGCTTCCACTGCGCATGCGCACGTCCTTCGGCGAAATTGCTGCCAGCAGGATGGGCGAGGGGTTGGCGATTATGGGTCCACGACTGCGCCGTTGCGGCATGAGCGTACGTGTACGGCCGAACAGCACAGGCCTCAAGCACAAAGCCCCATGTTTTGTCAGAACTGCGCCAAGCTGCGGAACCGAGCACTCCCCACTTATTGGCCCACCATTGATCGGGATTGAAAACTTCACTGACGACCAGTTCGTCCAACATGACTTGACCGTAGAACCGGAGTGTTTTATCGGCCCAAACCGGCGTATAGGTCAACGCCGCGCCGACGAGGGCATTGTCGGCTGATCCAAGTGCGTATTCGGCTGGACGAAAGGCGATGACCGGAATGGCGTAGGCCGCTTCAAATCGATGGGTGTAACCCGAGTCGTTTGCGAGCCAGGTGACTCCACCGAATAGGCTGCCCTTCCAACCGGGTGCAATGCGCGCGTCAATGGCATGGGCTGCTAGCCAACTGCTCCGTTTATTGACGTAGGTTCCCGGACTGAACTGCCCGGATCCTGGAAAATCCGGCGGACTTCCGACACTCCGATGAAGTGTTCGGGCGATGAGATGGGTGTATTCAATGCGTTCAGTTTGAACGTGGATTCGCGCAGCGGGAAGCGGGGCTGCCTGGCGATCCAGCCACAGCGATCGCCATCCGTTCCCCCAGTGATGTCGGTGGTTGCCTGCTTCAAGCGTTACAGAAGGGCTAACTTGGTATTGTATGGAACCAACAGCGCGCAGCGTTGCATTGTCTGTTTGATTGGGGTTCCACGCCCACCCCATTCCGTCCCATGTGCCCCATTGCCAGGCTTCATTCCAATCGTCCTCATGCACCCCAGCGACGCGCCAATGTTCCAGCATGCCGGAGCTACTCCAACGGCCCGAATTCCAGGCCCATGTCATTCCCAATTGCCATCCAACCCCGCCTGCCGAAGGCACGCTCAACCAAGCGCCGCGTAACTTCGCTCCAGGGCTGTACTGCAATGCACCGTATCCCGATATCTCCAGGGATTGAGCCGTGTCGCAGACCAGGGGACGAGGCCAGATGCTCGGAGATTCAGGGTGCTGGGCTCCGATCATCCATTCGGATGTGAGCGGTTCTTGGCCATGAGAGTAGCCTATGGAGAGGACTGCAAGGAAAAGGAAACCAATGATGGAACCAAGCCGAATCATGTCGGCAAGGTACGATTAAGCGACAGCTGATTGGGCTTCGGCTTTCTTTTGATCATTCTGAGCTTCTTTGAGCAAGCGGTCCCGTTGTTCGGACAATTTGTGCTGGCCTCGTGTGGTACGAAGTATCGGCAAGAACCAGATGAATGACAAAATGAAAAGTCCAAAGAACATGCCTTCCTCACCAAGCGTTGGATAGAGGTACGGTTTTGCCCAAGCGATACCGATAATAACAACTGTAAACGTGTACACTGAGACGGCTGTTCGGGCATGGCTGCGGTGCCGCACCATGAGCCGATGATGCAAGTGGTTCCTGTCGGGATTGAAGGGTGATATTCCACGAGCCGCACGCAGGAAGAAAACACGCAAGGTGTCTATGAGAGGATAGGCCAAAATGCTCATTGCCAGAATGGGCTTGGAGAGCTGTCCCCAGGATTCGGGAATGGCATCTTGAGGCGTATTGATGACTTGGGTTGCCATGGTATAAGCGACCAATCCTAAGAGCAATGATCCACAATCTCCAAGGAAAATACGGGCTGGAGCAAAATTAAACACCAGAAACCCAGCCATGGAACCAGCGATGGTAAAGGCTACGAGTGCGTTGGTCGGTTGCCCTGTGCTCATCAACCATAATCCAAAGGCAGACATGGCGATGACGGAGTACCCACCAACCAACCCATCAATGCCATCGATCAGGTTCATTGCATTGACTACTACAATGTAAACAAAGAGCGAGAATACCATGGAAAGCGCCTCAGGCAGCGCCTCAACGCCAAAAAGCCCTCCGAACGAATGAATACGGAACCCCCCTATGGTAACGAGAAGAAAGCCGACCACCAAGTGGACTAAAAGTTTCTTCGCCGCTGACATGCCGATGATATCATCTTTCAATCCCATGAAGAAAATGAGCACGCAGCACGCGGCGAGAATGGAACCCGATTGAAATGTTCCTGTCGGCGGAGTTTCACCTAACGCCATCCAGAAGTATACATTGAAGAAGAGCGCGATAAAAATCATGATTCCGCCGACCGTGGGTACGCTGCGGTGATGAATTTTTCGTGGATCTTCAGGTTCGTCTACCAAGTGCTTCATTTTGGCAACCTTGATAAGGGTTGGCATTCCAAAAAGAACGATTAAAAACGAAGATATGACGACCAATAACATCATTGAGGGTCTAAATTAATAAAAAACCTCTTACAAACAACATTCAATGTCAACAACATGTAACTCGATTAATGTGTACAAGTTGATACGTGACGAGAACCAATTGGGTTACTTCCACTCCAAAATTCCAGCTGTCAGCCCCAACTGAAGCACCGAATACGCTTGGATTTCGCCTATGCCCAGAGGCTCTGTAAGCACAACCTTTCCCACCGCGCCGGTGATGGACAAGGGCCATATGCTATGCAGCTGATGGTGCACCTGGATAAGCCAGTGATTTGCCTGGTTGTTCATTTCCATGAAGCCACTTGCATGCCATGGACCGTGAACGACGCCTCTGGCCCGCAGCCGGAATGATTCCTTCCACAAGCTGTTGAGCGATACTCCGCCATTCATGATTTCAGCGCGCATGGGTCCATTTGGATTTGGACCACCTGCTTGCAAAGTCTGGTAATCCCAGCAATCTCGGCAGTGTGCATCAGATTGGTGGGTATATTCCAAACGGGCTGTCCACGTCTTCCAGACTCCGGTGGCGCCGATGACCGAAGTAAACGGCAACACAGCTTGGTAGGATGGGCCAGCCGACTTTCTTTTTTCAACCCCCACATCCCACGATTGTTGCGCATAAAAAGTCAGCTTACTTTCCGAGTTGATGCGCCGGTGATACTGAACTTCAAGTCCCATGATGGTTCGGTTTGGACGGTACGTGTTGCCTGGAGGAAGGCCAAGCGATTCCCAGCCTTCTGGTGCCGTCTGCGATGTGGTTTCCCATGCGTGACTTCCCACCCATTGCAGAATGAGCCGTTCGCCAGCGAACCATTGATGGGTTGCAAAAACTGCGCGTGTTCGTTCCAAAAGGGATTCAGCGGTTTCTCCAAGCGGCCCGCGGCGGGTCGACATCCAGCGCGTGGACCAAACGGTGGTTCTGTGGGTTTCATTGGAATAAGAAGCTCGAGCGTAAGGAGCGGGCACGGCCCATTGCGACAAGAAAGCGCTTGAACGTCCGGCACCAATATGGAGGGCATCAATGCCAGCATCAAAGGACCACTTCTCTTTTTCCCAACCGACCCATCCGCGCGTCTGGGAGACATCAAAGTAGGCCTGCTCTGCGGTATTGAAGCCATTGTCCTTGCCCAATTTGGATCGGCCCCATCCTGGAATTTGATTCCCGACGGCCCACAGGCCTAACAACGGTTCCGCAACACCTTGACGTTCCAATAATTCACCGCCGATGTGCCAGCGGCTGTCGACGACGGCCTGGAAACGAGCTCCACGAATGTTATCCCAGATGGCTTCCGGCTGGGATCCCTCCGCACTGGATTGCATTGTGCCGACAAACGATTCAACGACCGGATCGACAACGATGAGGTTGCTTGAGCCATCGCTTCCGCGCTCGTTTTTGTTATCGCGATCTGAAAAATCGAGTAAATGCTGGCGCATCGTGCGCTGCCACCAGGTTGAAGCTTGAGACCGCGGGGTCACTTCTACCCGAATGGCCGGTGCGTGTCCCGTGCTATCGACATGGTGGAGCGCTGGTGTGATCTGGCCCCGGGCACAGGGAGTGCCCATGATGCCAAGCCAAGCCATTGCCATGCCGAGGGTAAGCGCCCTCATTCAGAAGGTGTCTTTGACTTCGGAATACACGCGTTCTATGCCGTCGCGAAGTTCGATTTGGGCCTTCCAGCCGAGTGCATTGATGCGGCTGACATCCATGAGTTTTCGTGGGGTGCCGTCGGGTTTGGAGGTATCCCACGCCAGACGCCCAGTATAGCCGACCACCTCGCAAATCATCTCAGCAAGCGCCCGAATGCTCAGGTCCACGCCGGTGCCAACATTAACCCAGTCTTCACCATCGTACGTATCCATTAAATGCACGCAAGCAATGGCGAGGTCGTCTACGTGCAAAAACTCGCGTTGCGGCGACCCGGTGCCCCACAGGTGAACTTCGTCCTCTCCATTGACCTTGGCCGTATGAATCTTGCGGAGGAGCGCAGGCAGCACGTGGCTGGTTTCTAAGTCGTAATTATCCCCCGGACCATAGAGGTTCGTTGGCATGGCACTGATGAAATTGGCTCCGTATTGATGCCGGTAGGTTTCACAAAGTTTGATGCCAGCGATCTTGGCGATGGCGTAGGGTTCGTTGGTTGGTTCGAGCGGGCCTGTGAGCAGAGCCTCTTCAACCAGCGGTTGTTCGGCCATCTTCGGGTAAATGCATGATGAGCCGAGAAACAGCAGCTTCTCGACCCCATGAAGCCAAGCGGCATGGATGATATTGGCCTCAATCATCAGGTTCTCGTAAAGGAACTGCGCGCGGTAGACGTTGTTGGCATGAATGCCGCCCACCTTGGCTGCCGCGAGGTAAACGTGTTGGGGTTTTTCTTCTTTGAAAAAGTCAAATACGGCCTGCTGATTGGTGAGATCCAATTCCGACCTGGTGCGCGTCAAGATGTTCTTAAAACCCTCATTTTGCAGTTTTCGAACAATTGCAGATCCGACCATTCCTCGATGCCCTGCAACGTAAACTTTTGTTTCTAATTCCCGTTGGATCTCACTCATGCCCGAAAGATAATCATGAATTATTCAGGGTTCAGCGGATTCGCGGAGACCATCGCCGATGAAGGTAAACGCCAGAACAACGCTGACAATAAGTGCCCCAGGAGCAATGGCCAGCCACGCGTGAGATCCTGTGATCAGGTGGTAATGTTCTTGGATGATGTTGCCCCAGCTGGGGATGGGTATTTGAGCACCATACCCGAGGAAGCTCAAGCCGGACTCAATCAAAATGGCTGCGGCAAAATTGGCTGCGGCAATCACGGTTATGGGACCCGAAGCGTTGGGCAGCATGTGCCGGAGCATGATGCGTAAATCGGAATACCCCAGCGCTTTGGCCGCCTGAATAAACTCCATTTCCCTCAAGGAAATGAATTGACCTCGGACCACGCGGGCGACATCCACCCACATCGTGAGTCCGATGGCCAAAAAAACTTGCCACAAGCCCTTCCCAAACGCCATGGTGATGGCGAGAACCATCAACAAAGTCGGCAACGTCCACACCACTTGAATCCACCAACTGATGACGGCGTCCACCCACCCTCCACGGTATCCTGCCCATGCTCCGAGTAATATGCCAATCAGCAAAGAAATGAATACGGCAGTGAACCCCACACCCAAGCTTATTGCAGCTCCGGCCATGAGTCGACTGAGCACGTCCCGGCCGTATCGATCTGTGCCCAACCAAAAGGTTTGGGCTGACCCATCACTGGCTTCCCAGGTGGCGCCGGGTTCCAACAAGGAACGTTCTAAGTTTTGTGCATTGGCGTTCGGACTTGCATCAGGCCGAATGCTCGGACCAGCTAGCGCAATGAGAATCAACACGGCAATCCATCCGGTGCTCACCAGCGCAGGCGTGTGGCGCATATACCGATTGAGTGATGAAGGTGAAGCGGAGGACATAAGAGGCAAGTATCCGAAGATTCGAGGGCTGTTTCAGAACGAAATTTAAACAGACCTCCCTTTCCATTGAACACGGCCCACGAGAAGTTGCCACCATGCTCCCCACACGAGCAGGGAGTATCGCAGTGGGAATGTAAGCGTGTCCGTTCGGCGCAGGTTCAGTCCAAATTGTTGGCTTGCCCGATGAATCATCCAGCCATCCAATGCTCCTTTGCCCGCCCAAAAAGCCAGTGCCACCGTGATCCAAGAAGGCGATTGCATGCCGATGGCTAGGCCGAGGACCAGTGCTCCAAATGCATGGAGCACCCCCACGCGAACAGCTGTTCGCTTGGTCTCGAGGTCCTGTTCTCCTGTTTTGGATGCCCAGCGTCCTCGTTGTTGCCAGAGGGCGCTCCACGATTTCATGGGAAAGGTGTGCACGCATGCCTCCGGGTCCCCGCACCAACGAATAATTTTTCCAGATTTTCGAAGAGAATGCAAGGCAAAAGCGTCGTCTCCTGAGGCCTGCACGGGGTGTAAATCGTTCACCGGATAATCGGCGGTGGCATACACGCTGTTGGCTCCGCTCCCCATCGCTAGATTACCGGTGGCCACGCCGCCTGAAATCCAGACCATCATGCTGCCGAATTCCAGCGCTTGAAATCGCTCCCAGGCTGAATGAGGTTGCGCCGCTAGGACGACGCCGCCCAATGCCGCCGCCGTCTCTCCCTGCTGAGCGCACTGCAACATGCATGCGGCCCAATGGGGTTGCACCCGCACATCGGCATCGATGGTGGCCATCCATGGCGTATCCACGGTTTGGTATCCGGTCGCGAGGGCGGCTTTTTTGCCCATTCCGACGGAATCGATGACTTGCACTCCGAATGATTCGGCAATGTCCCGAGATCCATCGGTGCTGTGATCGTCGATCACAATGGGGTGCACCCGAATGGATTGATGGCGCAAATCTTCCAGCACCGCTCCGAGGTGATCTGCTTCGTTTCTGCAGGGAATCAACACGGTCAGCTCAGTTGCTGAGCCCAGGTCCGTGGAACGTGAATCAGTTGTGGTTTGGCGACTTCGCCGAATACACCGAGCAATGAATACAGCATAGTCAAAGAGCAAGGCCGCTGCGACGGTGCCGACTAGGATCAGAAGAATGAAGTCATGCATGGCGTCGGACAGTCAATTGCATTCCGCCGCCGATAAGGGCTGGGATGCAGAGGTTAACCAGCCAAATGGCAAACGTTGCGGTGACAAGGGGGACCGTCCAATCAGGCTCGGGCTGGATCCAGGCGACGATTAGCGCTTCGCGGACGCCTAATTCAGCGAGAGCGGCGGTTGGCACCAGCATGTTGCCGAGGTATACCAAAGCAATAGCGGTCCAGATGCTGCCGTCCACCTCGATTCCCCATGCCCCAAGGGCACAGGCGAATTGTGCCGTAAATACCAGGAACCGCAGACCACTGAAGATTACTTGCCGGTTCATTTGAGAAGCACTCAAGGGTGTTTTCAATCCTTCGAACCGATCGGTAAAACGTCGCGACCATCCGCCGTCTCCGCTGGCAGCCCAGTGCGGTATGCGCCACCAGGCGATCGCAGCAGCCACCAAGGCCACACACACCGCTGCGCAGGCCGCAACCGGAAGCCGGTGGCCATGTGCCCATTCCCCGTTTCCCATTGCTGCATTCGTCAGCACTGCGGCCGAGCTGATTGCGCCAAAAGTCCAGGTCCACCCTGCTTGCGCCCATGCTCCGACAGCCCAAGCGCGTGCGCCTGAAGTCCGCTCCGAAGGCGGCACCATGGCTACCCGAGCAACGGCATCGCCTGTTCGGTTGGGTGTGACCAAGCCAAAGGTCATTCCAGTCAAGACTTCGCGCATGCTGCGAGACCAAGGCTTGCGATCGGCGGATGTCAATGCGTGCCACTTGGCTGTTTCCAACCCCAAGTTGACGGGCATACCCAGGATGAATAACCAAAGCAATAGGGGGTTGGGAGGGTGCCAAAACACCTGGGAGACTTCGTCGTCTTGCCACATTTTGTGTTCCATCAATGTCCACACCACGTAGGCAAGGGCCGCGGAGGTCACCAACCAACGGGCGAGCTTTTGGAGCATGGGGGGAAAACGCATTTCCAAATGTACCTTCGTCAGACCATGCCGCCAACCCCCACTAAAAAGTCAACTGAGCAAATCATCTTGGGCATTGACCCTGGAACGACCATCATGGGGTATGGCGTAATTCGAGTCGAAGGCAAAAAAGTGGTTTTGGTGGAAATGGGTGCCTTGCATTTATCAAAATACAAGGATCACGCCGTCAAATTGAAGCGCATCTACGATCGATGCTCGGCATTAATTGAGGCGCATGCACCAGATCATATGGCGGTTGAGGCGCCGTTTTTTGGAAAAAATGTTCAATCCATGTTGAAACTGGGCCGAGCGCAAGGGGTGGCATTGGCGGCTGCGTTGTCCCGGGATATTCCTGTTTCGGAATATGCGCCCCGTAAAGTCAAGCAATCCGTAACCGGTAGCGGAAGTGCGAGCAAGGAACAGGTAGCGGCGATGGTGGCGAGAACGTTGTCCATTCCCATGGCGGATATGCCGAAAGAAATGGACGCGTCCGATGGGTTGGCAGTGGCGTTGTGCCATCATTTTCAGCTCGCCTCACCTCGCATGCAAGCCGGCTACAGCGGCTGGAAAGCCTTCGTCCAAGATCAAGGCGACCGGGTGGTCGGATGATTTTTTAAAAAAACTGCAACCTTTTAGGAAGGGCCACGTACCAGGTTTCGGAGCATTGCTCTAAAACAGTTTACTTGTTTTCATTCAACAGGGGAGGGTTGTCCAAAGGGACGACCCTTCTTTTTGATGTCCAGCGCTGATGTCTAGTGCTGATGTCTAGGCGATTGTGAGACTACCTGAGCAAGGTCTGGTCGATGATGCGGGAGATCAACGCAGTTTTTGTAAGCCCAAGGGCATCGGCTTGCTTGGGGATGATGCTTGCTTCAGAAAAGCCCGGAACGGCATTGATTTCGATTACGTGGGGGTCCCCATCCAGTTCTGACATCATGTCAACTCGAGCGAGGCCTTTCATTTCGGTGGCATTGTACACGTCGATGGCGAGCTGCTGAAGCCGATCGCGCAGGCTATCTGGAATGTCGGCGGGTGTGATTTCTTCGGATTCGCCTTCATATTTTGCTGCGTAATCAAAGAAGGCGCGGTCGGTTCGGATCTCGGTAATGGGCAGGGCAAAGGGCGTTCCATCCTCAGCTGGAATGACGCCAGCCGTAAATTCCCGGCCTCTCAAAAATGATTCGACGATCACCCCTCCGCTGCCACCAATGGCTTGAGCATCTCGGATGGCGGTGTCCAATTGGTCCATGGACGTGACTTTGTGAATGCCGATGCTCGAACCGGTTTCGTTTGGCTTCACAAAACAGGGGAGCCCGACTGATTCAATCAATGTTGCTGCATTCCACGTGCTTCCAGCAGGAATTTGGTGAGACCGTGCCACGGGAATGCCCAGGGACTGCAGCAGCTCCGAAGTTTGGCCTTTGTGAAAGGTCAAAGCCACGGCCTCCGCACTTCCCGTTGTGTGCGGAAATCCCACTGCCGCGAGTTGTGCTTGAAGTTTGCCGTCCTCACCGGGCGTGCCGTGCACCATGACAAATGCGCCGATGTACCCCTTGGGATCAGCCATAAGCGCCTCCAAAGTGGTGGGAGATTGACGTCCATCGGATTCGATAAACCAGCCGTCGTCGTTGATGTGCACCAAAGTCGGTTGGAACCGAATGGAGTCGATGTGATTCATCACCATGCGTGCCGATTTGCGGGAGATGGCTGCTTCGCCCGAATACCCGCCGGCAAATACGATGATGGAATGCTTTGTTGCCATGGATTGTGATCGTTAGCTCGCCCTTTGTTTTGGAAAATTAATGCTCCGCTGCTTTCGATAAATCGCCTGGAGCAGGCTTTCCTTCCACCGCCAATTGTTCACGAATTCTCATCATCCGGTCGAGGACTTCCTCGCGCGTTTCACCCGTTATGGTGACGTGCCCCATTTTACGGAATGGTTTCACGCGTGACTTTCCGTACAAGTGAGGGTGAACGCCTTCTGTGGTGAGTGCGACGTCAATGCCGAAATAATCGGGAATTCCATGCGCGTCTGCGCCGCCCACTACATTGACCATGGCACCTACAGCGTGCACCGGAGCGGTCGAGCCCAAGGGCAAATCGAGGACGGTGCGCAGATGTTGCTCGAATTGCGAGGTGACGTTGGCTTCTATGGTATGGTGTCCACTGTTGTGGGTTCGCGGCGCAACTTCATTGACTAAAATCTGCCCGCCGTTGTCCAAGAACAACTCCACCGCGAGCAGTCCCTCAAAGGCCATGCATTCTGCAACTTGGATGGCAATGCGCTCAGCTGTTTGAGCTTCTTCCAATGAGATGTTCGCCGGGGCGATGAGGTAATCGACCAAGTTGGCTTCGGGATCAAACACAGCCTCGACCACGGGAAAGCACTGGATGTCGCCGGCACTGTTGCGCGCGACAATCACACTCAACTCCTTGTTGATGCTTACCGCTTCCTCGAGAACACTGGGCACTTCAAAGGCTTGGGCGGAGTCGTCAGCTGTTTTGAGCACCTTCACGCCCTTGCCGTCGTATCCTCCTTTCCTCATCTTTTGGACAATGGGAAATCCCATGGCCCCTACTTGCCGGGCATCATCAATCAATTGGAACGGTGAGGTGGGAATACCGTGCTGGGCGAAAAACTGTTTTTGAAGGCCCTTGTCCTGGATGATGGCCAGGTGATCGGGCTTGGGAATCACTCGAACTCCTTGTTTTTCTAACCGGCGAAGTCCTTCGACGCTGACGTGTTCAATTTCGATGGTCAAGCAATCGAGTCCTTTACCAAATGCCTCAACAGCATTGGCATCCTGTAAGTCACCGTGCACAAATCGGTGTGTCAAGTACCTGCAAGGAGCGTCCAAGCTGGGATCCATGACTTCGACGCGGGCGTCAAAATCCACAGCGGATTGAATCATCATACGTCCCAGTTGTCCTCCGCCAAGTACGCCGAGGCGCAGGGCGGGACCAAAGGATGCGGAGTTTTTTGAAGTACTTGCCATGGCACAAAGATATTCTGCCGATTTTAGCACCATGGAATTTTTAGAACAGGATTTTATAGGCAACTCACTCGGTCAATGGGGAATTGCTTTGGCTTGGGCATTGGGGGGCATTGTATTCGGCAAATTAATTTATTTCTGGATCAGCAAGCGCATGCGACGGATGGCGGCTAAATCCGCTTCTCAATTAGACGATCTGATTGTGGACAAGGTGGAGCAACCGCTGGCATTGGCGATGGTGCTTTTCGGATTTTGGTTTGGATACGATCACCTGCACTTTGGAGCGGAAGCGGACGAATTTATGGAGCATGTTTTTTCCATTGCCGTTGCGCTGGATGTGACGTGGATGGCGGCTCGTCTTGTAGATAGTCTGTTCGGCAATCTGCTGACGAATGCTGGAGAAAAATCGGATTCGACCATGATTGCGCAATTGGCGCCCATTTTGCGCAAAACTTCGCGCTCAACGGTTTGGGCACTTGGTATCATTATGGCCATGAACAATGCCGGATATGATGTCGCGGCGCTGCTGGCAGGTGTGGGAATTGGTGGATTGGCTTTGGGCCTCGCTGCGAAGGACTTTGTGGCGAATATCTTTGGCGGGATCACGGTTTTTGTGGATAAGCCCTTTGTCGTGGGTGACCGCGTACAAGTTGCTGGCGTAGACGGAATCGTGGTTGAAATAGGGATTCGTTCTACCCGGATCAACACCCTGGCTGGTCGGCTCGTGACCATTCCCAACCACAAGTTCACGGACAGCGTGGTCGAAAATGTCTCGGCTGAACCGACACGCAAGATTCGATTGGAATTGGGATTGACGTATGACACCTCTCCCGAGCAAGTCGAGGAAGCTCTTGCCATTTTGCGTGAAATCGTAGAGAAACATGTCGGCACGAAGGACGACACCATTATTTGGTTCAGTGGCTTTGGAGATTTCGCCCTCAATATTAGTGCGATCTACTACGTCGTGAAAGAGGCCGATGTCTGCCTGACACCCGGAGCCGTGAACATCGAAGTTTTGCGCCGATTCAATTCTGCGGGCTTGAATTTTGCCTTCCCAACGCATACGCTTATTCATGAGGGCACGCCGAAATAATTTATTCGCTTAACTTGCTGATGAATGAATGAGTTAGAATCGGCACAGCAGGCTTATGACATGGTCATTTTAGCGAGTGAAGCTCGCTACTGGTACTTTTTAATTGGAAGTGCCTTGGCCGGTTTTGTGGCGATACAGGGATTCGCAAAACTTCGAGGCGACCAGAAAGAGGGTGCATTGCGGACTGCAGGGTTGGTGCTGATTATACTGAACTTGGTGCCAACCGTTTATGGGCTCTTCAGTCCTGCAGTGGAGCTTTCACTGCAGAGGAGCCTCCCCTTTCATTTTTGTGCGATCAACGGCTGGTTGATTGCATTCAATTGTTTTTGGAAGAATACCAACGTCTTTACTTTTTCAGCCTTTATGGGTACGATTGGTGGACTGTATGCCGTGTTAACTCCTCAGTTGACCATTGGAGATGCCCCTGCAATCTTGGCGCATTATTACTTTAACCACACCGCCATTGTGGTCATGCCCATCATCATGGCACGAACGTATGGATTTCGCTTTCCTAAGTGGTCCTGGATTTGGACGTATTTGGCGGTTGCAGTGCTCTCGACGGCAGTCGGTGCATTCAACTGGTATTTGAACACGTATCATCCGGGAGACATTACTGCGAATTACATGTACATGTGGGAAGCGCCTAAGGTGAAGAATCCTTTTTTGAAAGGTGCCCCTTGGCCATGGTATATTTTGCCTTTGCATAGCGCGTTGATACTGCATTTGGTTGTGATCAATTTTGCCTATCGCTTAGGCGCACCCTTGGAGGGAATGGAAGGTAAAGCGTGGTGGCGCCGACGCCTCGCTTGAAGACGCATTCAGAAATCCCATTCTGGCTTGAAATTCTGGACTAACACGAATGCGATTGAATTGAATCAACCTACACTATCAAATTGCTAAACCATGATCGTCAGCGATTTATTCAATTTACAGGTGCTAGATCAGTTTCAATTTTCCATTAATCCAGATTATGTCGAAGGGGATTGTGAATTACGCTATCCAGAAGTGGTGGAGCATCGTGTTTCTGATGATGTAGCAATAAGGATGCGGGTCTACTGGCCCTGAGTCGTGTGCCTTTCTGAAAATTAATGCCGGTGGAATGGGAAGGCGACCCCTGCCTCATCGCAACGAAAGAAGGGCTGCAGCTTTTTGCTGATGCCGTTGTACGGGGTGTAGAGGTGAGCATCTTGACCAACAGCTTGTGCTCAACCGACAACCTCCAGGCGTTCAACTCCGCACGTTTCCTTGGGAGAGATTCTTTTCAACCCTATTTCCACGGAGCACCGAAATGCGGAACCCGCGAAATACCTTCGTGACATGCGCGCATACCACGAATTACTTGATCACCTGCTGACCCATGGTTCATTGCGGGAGGATCGCACCGGCACCGGCACCATTGGTTGTTTTGGTTACCAGATGCGGTTTGACTTGCAAGATGGCTTTCCGATGTTGACGACCAAAAAACTTCACCTTCGTTCCATTATCCATGAATTGCTGTGGTTTTTGCAAGGCGATACCAACATCCAATACCTGAAAGATAACGGCGTACGGATTTGGGATGAATGGGCGGATGAAAAGGGAGACCTCGGCCCGGTGTACGGGTATCAATGGCGCAGTTGGCCCAATCCGGACGGAAGTCACACGGACCAGATCACGAAGCTCGTGGAGCAAATTCGTACCAACCCTTATTCACGGCGACACGTGGTTTCTGCTTGGAATCCCAGTTTCATTGATGACATGGCCTTGCCGCCATGCCACTGCCTCTTTCAATTTCATGTGGAAAATGGCCGTTTGAACTGCCAGCTCTACCAGCGGTCTGCCGATACCTTTTTGGGTGTGCCATTCAATATTGCGTCCTATGCGCTTTTGACCATGATGATGGCGCAGGTGTGCGACCTTGAGCCGGGTGAATTCGTCCACACATTTGGCGATGTGCACCTCTACACCAACCACGTGGACCAGGCGCGCGAGCAGTTGACGAGAGAGCCACGGTCGTTGCCTAGTCTGTGGATGAACCCCGATGTGAAAGATCTATTTGCCTTCACCTACGATGATTTTAAGTTGTTGAATTACGACCCGCTTCCGCACATCAAGGCTGCGGTTTCGGTTTGACAGAATCACCCATGCGCATTTCCCTTATCGCAGCGGTTGCCCAAAATGGGGTTATTGGACGGGACAACGACCTCGTTTGGAAGTTGCGGGACGACATGAAGTTCTTTTCTGATACAACCCGGGGGCATGCGGTATTGACGGGCCGCAAAAACTACGAATCCATCCCAGAACGGTTTCGACCTCTTCCTGACCGATCCAACGTGGTGATTACGCGCAATGCGGCCTATGAAGCGCCCGGAGCACGGGTGGTTCATTCACTCGATGCGGCGTTGGATGTGGCGAGAGATGGGGGGGCTGAAGAGGCTTTCATCATTGGCGGGGGGCAGGTGTACCGCGAGGCGCTTGGTCGTTCAGATGTGGACCGCGTTCTTTTGACTCATGTCGCCGCGTCGCCCGAGGGAGACACGTTTTTTGACGTGACCGCCTTGGAGAATGGTTGGAAAGTCCGACCATTGGGCATTGAATTTGCCGCCGGCGACCGAAACGAATACGCGTTTCATATTGTGGAGTACACGAAAGACCGACGATGAATGAAGTCTATATGGGGGTGGAGCACATCACCGACCTCAACGGATACGATCACATGCTGTACTTGCTTGCGCTGGTGGCGTGGGCGAGCTTGGCGGATGCTTGGCGCGTGATTGTGCTGGCGACCGCCTTTACAGTGGGCCATAGTGTGACCTTGCTTCTGGCCGGGATGGGCTGGGTGCACCCCAATGGCATGTGGATTGAGTTTCTAATTCCGGTGACCATCGCACTCACGGCAGGGTGGAATCTGCGCCGCAATGCTGCAGCAAGTTGGAAAAGCCGATCGGGTATGGGGCTGACGTATGCGATGACGGTATTCTTTGGTTTGATCCACGGATTGGGCTTTAGTTCGTTCTTTCGGATGATGCGAGAGGAGGGGGAGAGCATCCTCATGCCATTGTTGCGATTTAATGTGGGTGTGGAAGTGGGGCAACTGCTGATTTTGGTGGGCGGTTTGGCCATTGCCTCCCTCGTCAGAGCTGTGGGCGTAACGCCAAGAGAACAGCAGGTTTTTGTTTGTGCTGTAACGGGGACAGTGGCCGTGCTGATGGCGCTTGAGCGGGTACCGTTTTGAGGAGACTTTCCATGGAATGGTATCTTCTAACAAAATTTGGACTTGATGACGAGGCGGGCCGCCCGGAATCCCATCCCTGTTCTTAACTTGGCATTATGGTACGTGCAGGCATGCTCTTCTTGATCAAGATTTACCAGCGGCTCCTGAGCCCACTGCTGGGATCAAACTGCCGGTTTCAACCCACGTGTTCCTCTTATGCCAAAGAAAGCATCGAAGTGCACGGTCCCTGGCGTGGAGGCTGGCTGGCGTTTCGTCGCATTGCTCGTTGTCATCCATGGTCTGAACCGGGTTACGACCCGGTTCCACCGCCTTCAAATTCTTCACAACTAAATCCTTGATTCATGCGTTTTTATCTTCTTCTCTCACTCACATTGGTCGCAAGTTTGCTTTCGAGCTGTGGTGAGCCAGCCGCAAGTCCCTCCTTGCAAAAGGCACGTGCTATCCACGCTCAATTGAACGAATTATCGGTAACGCTCCATGATGGCATGCAGGAATCGCTCGCGGTGGTAGAAACCCAAATCGAGGCCAGTTTGCAAGCTGGGGATTCAGCTTTGGCCATTCAATTGGCGCGATTAGAAAGCCAACTTGGGGAGTTGGACGTCCGCTTTCACGATTGGAATGCAACCGTTGTTGGAATTCCAGGAGATGCCTGCGATCACGACCACGGCGACCACGAAGGCCACGACCACGGCGACCACGGCGACCACGGCGACCACGAAGGCCACGACCACGGCGACCACGACCACGCCCACGGGAATGAACTGAGTTTGGAGGGCATGACGGACGCTCAAATATTGGAGATTCAAGAAGCTCTATTGGCAGAGCTTGGAGCGCTTCAGGCGCTCTTCGATTCCATTGGTTCAGCTGTTCCAGAAGCTGTCAACGAATGAAGCACGTCTTTTGGTTGTGCCTTGCGATCGCGAGCTTAACTCCAATCTCGGCTCAACGCCCACCGGACAATGTCCTCATCTTTGATGGCTACGGCCTCGGTTACCAACCCTGTGAGCCCTCCATCGCTGTTAGCCCCAAAAATCCCCAATGGCTCGTCGCGGGATCCATCCTCGATAACGTGCACATTTCGAAGGACGGAGGCTGGACTTGGAGCTCTTCCAAGCTCGAATCAAAGTACGGTGTGTTCGGGGATCCATGCATTGTGGCTTCACCTAAGAAAGACGTGTATTACCTTCATTTGTCCAATCCCGATGGACAGGCATGGTCGTCTGATGCCTTACTCGACCGCATTGTCATCCAGCGCTCGCGCAAGCCTGGTAAGCGTTGGAACCGAGGTGCGGGCATGGGACTCAACGGAAATAAGGACCAGGACAAAGAGTGGGCGGCGGTCAGTGTTGACGGATCGCAACTGGTAACATGCTGGACACAGTTTGATTTGTATGGAAGCCCCGAAGTTGCTGATAGCACGGTCATCCTGTGCAGCACGTCCAACCGCCGTGCCAAGAAATGGTCAGAACCGGTGCGAATCAACCGCATTGCAGGAGATTGTTTGGACAGTGACCTAACGGTCGAAGGAGCCGTTCCAGATATTGCTGCGGACGGCACGATTTATGTTGCCTGGGCACAGGCCGATACGATTTGGATGGATCGAAGTTTGGACGGCGGAGAGAGCTGGCTACCCCAGGACCTTCATGTAACAACGATATCGGGAGGCTGGGACCAGGAGGTGCGCGGTATTGGCCGTGCGAATGGCATGCCTGTCACTCGGGTCGATCGCAGCAATGGTCCGCACAGTGGAAGAGTATATGTCAATTGGACCGACAACCGCAACGGAGAAGAAGACAACGACGTGTGGGTGGTTTGGAGCGATGATGGCGGTGGAACTTGGACGGAACCGACACGGGTCAATGATGACCCGCCAGGTGCTCAACAATTCTTCACATGGATGGACGTTGACGATGTGACAGGGCACGTGCACATCGTCTTTTACGACCGCCGCGCCGCCAAGGTGAAACACCCCAACCCGGCCTCTCGCGGCTCGTGGAATACGGAGGTCTATGTGGCATCCTCCTCTGACGGCGGGGAAAGCTGGGAAAATCTAAAAGTCAGTGAAGAGTGGTTCCGACCTAATCCAAAAGGGTTCTTTGGGGATTATAACAACATCAGTGCTTACGACGGTGTAGTGCGGCCGATTTGGACGCGGAACGACGATGGCGTTCAAAGCATTTGGACAGCCATCCTCGACGGATACGTGGAGTGATTCGCTGGGGCGAAGACGTAGGGGCGAAAACCTTCGTTCGCGGGATGGCGATTTAAGCCATTCGGATCCGCTCGGCGACTTCGGCAAGTTGCTCTTGCGATCGCTCGAGCTTAGGACGCTCGAAATTGATGTCGGATACCGCGTTGAGTGGAATGAGGTGAACGTGTGCGTGAGGAACTTCGAGGCCGATGATGGCGACACCGACGCGTTGACATGGGATGGCAGTTTCGATTTGACGGGCTACGTCGCGGGCAAATAAATTAATTCGGCTCAAGAGCCCTTCATCGAGGTCAAAGAAATAATCGACTTCCGTTTTGGGAATGACGAGGGTGTGGCCATCGGCAAGGGGCTGAATATCCAAAAAAGCGAGAAACTCATCGTTTTCTGCGATTCGGTGACATGGGATTTCGCCGGCGACGATTTTACTAAAAATGGAGGCCATGATCGAATGTTTCGGTTAGGCTTTAGCCGCGGGTGATTTCCAAAATTTCAAACGGAATGATGCCTGCGGGAACCTGGACTTCCGCGATGTCACCGACGGCCTTACCGAGTAGGCCTTTCCCGATAGGCGAATCCACTGAGATTTTCTTCAGCGCGAGGTTCGCCTCGTTTTCGGCCACGAGGGTGTAGCTCACCTCAACGTTGTTTTTGGTGTTGCGAATTTTGACCGTGCTCAAGATGTACACTTTCGAGTTGTCAATTTTGCTGTCATCCACCAAGCGCGCGGAGGCTAGGGTGTTCCGTAACTTGGAAATTTTCGCTTCGAGCAAACCCTGGGCTTCCTTCGCCGCATCGTATTCCGCATTTTCGCTCAAGTCTCCTTTGTCGCGAGCCTCGGCGATTTGGGCAGAGATTTTGGGCCGCTCCACCGTTTCTAATTGGCGCACCTCGTCTTTCAGGCGCTGCAAGCCCTCTTCTGTAAAGTAGGAAATGTTGGACATGTCCGTGTGTTTTTGATCCAAGGACCGCGGTTAGGGATGCGGTCAAAAAAAGAGAAAACCCGATCAATTTCGGGCTTTCTCTTCCTGACTTAGAGATACAAAGGTATGAATTTCAGCTCAGAAGCAGTTCACATAGGTGAGGACTTCCAAGAAATCGACTTCGAATTAGATGGACACGTGAATGCCAATGCTATGATTCCCATTGAATGGGTTGGTCGCACGGTAGCCGTAATCGATGCCGATAATGGCTCCGTCTGTAGAGGCCGGAACATTGAGTGTAAAGCCGGCTGCAGGACCTGTAAAGGCGGTCGTTACGGTCTCGTCTCCGCCAATTCCGTCTTCCCAGAGGTAGCCGGCGCGAATTTCAAAGATCTCCTTGTATGAGAACTGCACACCACCACCAAATTGATCTTTGGTGAAGGAATTTGAGATGAATTGACCCGTTAATGTTGCATTGAGCATTTCTGATTGATAGAAATCGTAACCAAAGCCGATGTTCACGAGAGAGGGCAATTCGTATCGCTCGCTGCGTTGAAGCATGGTCAGGGAGGTGGCAGTACCTTGAGGAGTAGCTGTGACGGTGAGTCCGTCTCCCTCAAAACGCATGGGAGCTCCTACATTCCGCAGAGCAATGCCAAAATTCAATCGGTCACCAGAGACATACCGAATGCCGGCATCGAAGCATATGCCCGAGGAGCGTACGTTGCTGATTGCTTCACTGACAATCCGCATGGTGATGCCTCCGTAGATGGAGTTGGAAAAGGCTTTTGAATACGTTACTCCGATGTTCGAAAACGCCGGAGAGAACGTTCCAATTCCGCCTTCTGGAAGATCTTCAGTGGTGATGGGAATGTCACCAAAACCCATGGTCATGACCGTCAATCCGAGGACTCCACCATCTCCGACAGTTGTTCCGAAACCAATAGCATTCAAAGAAATGCCAGAACCGGACAAGTACTGTGTGTTAGCAAAACGGAGTTCGTTCTTATTGATGAAAGCGAGTCCAGCGGCATTGAGGAAAGTTCCTTCGAGCCCGCTGGTAATGGCCATGTTGGTGCCGGCCATTCCGTTGGAAGCCGCCCATGGATTGATAAGTAGTTGACCTGCTCCAGCGGAGCCCGCTCGATCGGGGTTACCGGCCAAAACAGCCGTCGAAATCATCAAGCACGCTGCTACAGTTGAGGCGAGAATGGTATGTTTCATGTTCTTCATTTCGAATTCGAGTCTGATCAGAAATTATCCAAATCGGTTGGGCGCATGATGCCGAACCATTTGAGGATCTTCTCACCGACATTCGGGACGTCGATGTGGATGATGTAGACGCCGCCCGCGATGGGGACGTTGC
>Ga0209406_1001168_pt1 | contig 19778 bp, 17 predicted proteins | sample COGITO_mtgs_1204_FD_184808 | JGI IMG/M metagenome (GOLD analysis project Ga0209406, IMG submission 184808) | Pelagic marine microbial communities from North Sea - COGITO_mtgs_120426 (SPAdes) (version 2) | ecosystem: Environmental > Aquatic > Marine > Epipelagic ...
TACTCTATTTGTGTTTTTAATTGTTGTGAATGCTATTAATTTGATTGACGGCCTTGATGGTCTTGCCTCATTAGTTTCAATTAAATTTCTGATTGTTACAGGTGGAATTATACTGGTTAATTATAGTGAGTTATTCCTTTTTTTCCCAATTATAATTGGTGGCCTTTTAGGTTTTCTTCTTCATAACTTTAGTTCAACAAAAAAAGTTTTTTTAGGAGACACCGGCTCTCTTTTTATCGGAGCAACAATGGCTTTTTTTGTAATCTTTATTTTAGATGGCAACAGCCAAATAATAACTGACAAGTATATTTCTAGACCCTTGATATGTGTATTGATTTTACTTTATCCTTTAACGGATACTTTAAGGGCAATAATCCTTCGTTCTTATAAAAACCAGTCTCCGTTTGTGGCTGACAGAATACATCTGCATCATAGGCTGGCTGATAAAGGCTACGAACATTGGGCTGCCTCTTCAATTGTTTTCTTTATTTCTGGGTTAATTCTATTTATAAATTTTTTGATGTTTCAGTATATTGGATTAATACTTTGTATCGCTCTTACTTTAACACTAATGATTGTTTTTTATTATATCTTATTTAAATGAGACCTCTTCTTTTTGCCTATAGCTTGTTTTTTTTAAACATCTCTTTTTCACAAGAAGATGTTGAAGATTTTGTTTTACTAAACAAAGATTCTAGTTCTTTTTACGCGTTTACTAAAAAAGGTGTTTACACCTCGTCGATCGATTCTGTTGGAAACACTTCTAGCGTGTATCGGCCTTACATCGACAAAATCCCTTCATCTCTTAATGGAATTGATTTTAATTCGTTAGCCCCCATACGCCATCAAAATTCAATTTACTTTTTGTTTCCAGGAGGAGGGGTTTTATACCAATATAAAAACAATAAAATTATTCGAATAGATGAAAGTTTTCCCCATAGAAATCAATTTTCAGGTTTCTTTTTTTCTTTTAAAGATGGACTTTATCTTTTAGGGGGTTATGGCTATTGGAAGGCTAAAAATTACTTAACAAAATTCAATTTCAAATCAGGTAGCTGGGATATTGTAAAAATTGAAGGCTCTGCTCCCAAAGGTGGAATTAACCAAGGTTCATTTGTGTTAGAAGGCGATAAAATTTATGTTTACGATTTTTATTTTAAAAAAAACAATTCCAATTCTGATGAATATAACCCAAATCTTTTTGAATTAAATTTATCTGCTTTAAAATGGATTAATAAAGGGCGGTTACAAAACCCCTCTAGTTTAAGTCTTGAAAATAAAATTCAAAAAACCAAAATTAGCTTTGGGAATTCGCTTTTTGAAAAGGATCAAAAAAATAATTTTTATTCTCTTATTACTCCTTCAAAAAATTCGGTTATTACTTACTCTTCTGACAATAAACTATCTCAGCTAAATGATAATGCTATCAAAGTTGGGGATTATATCGTTTTTTATTCATTAACAGCAGATAGGCTAAAAAACTTTATTTCAATAATAAATATTAGTTCCTTCAAAAAAATTAATGAAAGCACATTAATAGCAGATAGTGAAAACCTATTAATTAAATATTCTGTTTTTTCCGGCTTCTTTATTTTGATGCTAATGTTTTTTTTATTTGTGTACTTTAATGTTCAAAATAAAGTTTTTCATTTATCTAAAGTTTCGCTTTTCAATAAAACTAGTTCCATCAATCTGACAAATGATGAGCTGATTGTTTTAAAATCTTTCAAAGAAAATCAACTTGATAATAGTTCTGTTTTAAATTTATTTTCCGATGAATCAAAATCATCTGATGCCATAGTTAAAAAGAAAAATAAAATAATCTTTGATTTAAACCAAAAGTTTGAGGCAACTTTTAAATTTCAATTATTAATAAAAAAATCTGACAAAAAAGATTCTAGGCAAATTGTTTATTCTATTCCAAAAAAGATTAAGCTGATAGTTGAAGATTGATTTTTATTTCTTCTACTATTTTTCTGTTATTTGATAGTCTTGGCAACTTATTTTGCCCGCCCAACTTTCCATTATTCCTCATATAATTGTTGAAAGTTCCTTTTTTTAAAACTACTATTTCAAGGGGTTTTAAAATTTTTCCTTTAATTAAATCTTTGTAGTAAGCGTTTAATGATTGCATACAACTGTCTAATTCAGTGGACAAGGCTTTCAGATGTTTATCGTTTGGAAGGTGTTCAAACTCGATCCACCATTCATGAAATGGTAGCCCTGTTTCAGTTTTTACTTTTGGAGCAACTGTAAATTCATTAACAATCAGTTCTGTCTCGTTTAGCGCTTTTTTTAAAGCCTTTTCAACTTCACTTCCAATCACATGCTCTCCAAACGCTGAAATAAAATGCTTATATCTTCCTGTAACTAGTATTTTGTGGGGAAATAGCGATGTAAATGAAACTGTATCGCCAGTATTATACGCCCAGAGTCCAGCTGAAGTAGAAATAATCAGTACGTAGTTAATCCCTTTTTCCACATCTTTAACAGTATACCTTTTTGGCGAATTGTCTTCCATATCCTCTAGCTTTATAAATTCATAAAAAATTCCAGAATTTAATTGCAATAGTAAGTCCTTTGATTTTTGAGAATCTTGATAAGCAAAAAAGCCCTCGGATGCGGGAAAATACTCTAGGCTGTCTATTTTATTTCCTATAAGATTTGTAAATGAGTCTCTGTATGGTTCGTAATTAACTCCTCCATAAACAAATAGTTTAAAGTTTGGAAACAAGTCTGCAATTGTAATTTTTCCTGTCTCTTTTATTAGTTTTTCAAAATACATTTGAACCCATGGCGGGATTCCTCCAATTACCGCCATATCCTCGTTCTTAGTTTCTTTTGTTATATGATCAACTTTCTTTTCCCAATCTTCGATACAATTTGCCTCCCAGCTTGGCATTATATTGTTTTTTAAGTATGGAGGCGTATAGTGGGCAACAATTCCTGAGAGCCTTCCTGTTTTAATTCCCTTAATTTCTTCTAACACAGGGCTTCCTTGTAAAAAAATAACTTTTCTTTTCAAAAAGTCTGTATTCCCTGTTTCGTTTATGTAATGAAAAATTGCATCTCTAGATCCGTTTATGTGGGTTGGCATAGATTCTTTTGTGATTGGTATGTGCTTTATCCCCGAAGTAGTCCCAGATGTTTTGGCGAAATAAATTGGTAATCCAGGCCAAAGAACATCTTTTTCGGCGTTAAGGACCCTGTCAAAATATGGCTTTAAACCTTCATAGTCTTGTACTTTGACTCGACTTAAAAAGTCTTCATGATTTTTGATTTGTTTGAAGTTATGATCTTTTCCAAAACTAGTTTTTTGACCCTGTCTAATAAGTTGTTTAAAAACTTTGTTTTGAGTTTCAATTGGCTTTTTAGACCATTTTTTGATTTTCCAAATAAAAAATTTTGCTAGTGCCTTTGCGGCTAATTCTTTTGCGCTCATAATTAATTATTCAAAGCTAACATAGTCTTCTGGATTTGCGGGGCTACCATCTCTCCAAAGTTCAAAATGTAAGTGAGGACCAGTGGTAAACTCACCTGTGTTTCCAGAAAGTGCTATTACTTGGCCTGATTCGACTAGGTCTCCCTGAGAAACAAGACCCGAATTATTGTGCTTATAAACGCTTGTAAGTCCATATAAATGATCTATAATCACAACATATCCCGTTTGAATAGTCCACTCAGCAAAAACAACTGTTCCTTTGGCAATTGCTTTAACTGGTGAATTTACAGGAGCTGCAATATCTACTCCAAAATGCTTAATACCGTAGTCAAATTCTGATGTCAATTGTCCAACAATAGGATTTATTAAAACGAATTGAACATTGGAGGCTGCCGACTCTAAAACATTAAACCTATCCTCTTTTTCAACAATTTTTCTTAGTAAAGAATCATCCTTGATTGTTTTGAGCTTTATATTAGAAAGCGGAGAGTTAAACGCTTTATCTTCGTTTAATATCTCTTTTTTTGTTGTTTCCCCCAAAATAACCGATCCAATAGAATTCAAATAATCCTGATTTTTTTCAACAACAAAAGTTAGAGAATCCAAAGTCTCAATGTTTTTTACTGCATTAATTCTTAGCATTGTAGAATCATAACCGGGGATATACTCTTTTATGGATGTAAAAGCAATTAGGCAAATTGTTATCGAAATTATTAAAATAGAAACAAGAGAAAAAAAAAGAAAAATATTTAATCGACTTAGTCTGTAAGAAAATCTTTCCTCATAAGTAGCTTCGTTTAAGACAACTAACCTGTACTTATTTAAAAGTCTTTCTCTTAGTGGTTTTTTTTCTTTTTTTTTATTCACTAAACAAATATAAGAATAGCTCTACATAATCTCATTTGAAGATTTATTTTATACATAATACTAAAAAAATTATTTTATTATTTATACTTTAGCTTAATAAAATTAGGTAAATATGATAAAATCAAGTCTATTTTTAGCAATTGGTCCTTGGCAAGTTGTCTTGGTTGCTGTGGTTATACTGTTATTGTTTGGAGGAAAAAAAATTCCTGAGCTTATGAAAGGTCTAGGCAGCGGAATTAAGGAATTTAAAAAAGGTGTTAAAGAAGACAATCCTGAGGAAAACCCTTTGACCAAAAGAAAATCATCCAAATTAGAAGATTAATTTCCTTCTTGCTTTTTATATATTCTAAGTGTTTTAAATATTGATTCTAGCTCAAATATTAATTCCCTTTTTCTTGAAGAGGGTGAAAACACAAAGCCTTCTAGTGCTATCGTTCGTTTGTTGATGGTGTCTTTAATCAAATAGTTTATAAAAGGCCCTGCCATAAAATCCTTTTTAAGCTCCCAAGTTCCTCTAGTTTCAAAGGCACTAAATCCGTTAACCCGTGTTTTTTTTATATAAGGTTCATAAGCTTTTTCCGTTATCATATAAGAATTTTTATTTCTTCCCGGCACAAACGACTTGCCAACAGAATCTCTGAGTTTAATTAATTCTGACAAGCTATTTCCTTTATAGAAGTTTTTTTCATCTAAAGCATAGGCTAAAACATTAACTGTTCCTTTATTGGTTTCTCGTTGAAACCAAATTATTTTTTCAACTCCTTTTTTAAAAATCTTATAAGCAGAGGGCATTATTAAATCCAAAGACAAAAACTCTTTTAGCTCATTTTTTTCAAGTTTTGAAATTTTTATTCTCCTTTGTTTCTCCTTGATTTCATTTTTTTTTATCAGGGTTATTATTCTTTTCTTGTTTGTTTCAATGGACTGTATAATATCCGTTTGATTTTTTCCAGTAATCGCAACTAAAAATTGAGGTTGTGCATATTTATCGGTTTCAAAAATAACGTTGTCTTTGTTGGCCTTTTGAATTAAGATTATATTTCTACTTTCTCTTGAAAAACCAGAAAACGCTTCAAATGGCATTTGTTTTAAATTAAAAATAGGTTCAATTTGTGGTAACCCAATAAATTCAGATGCAAAAGCGTTTCTTATGGCGCTCCCAACAGTTGAGCTCCAAAGATCGTTATTAATAATTACGGTAACGGTGTTTATGTTTCCGCTAGATCTTGGCTTATAATTGGGCGGGGTGTTGTTACAGGAATTTAAAAAAACTAAGAATAATAGAAATTTAAATCTCATAGAAATTTTTTAATTTGATAAAGCAACTATTCCTGGGAGTTCTTTTCCCTCAAGGCTTTCTAGCATTGCCCCTCCACCGGTTGAAACATAACTTACTTTATCTTGAAAATTAAATTTTTTAACAGCGGAAACTGAATCGCCTCCTCCAACTAATGAAAAAGCACCTTTTTTTGTGCTTTCTATTATTGATTCCCCTAAAGAAATGGTGCCATTTGAAAAACTATTTAATTCAAAGACGCCTACAGGGCCGTTCCATAAAATTGTATTGGCCCTTTTAACTACAACGGCAAAATTTTCTCTGGATTGTGGTCCCGCGTCTAAACCTTGCCAATTACTGGGTATTGAATTAATATTATGAACTTTTTTATCTCCCTTGTCAGAAAATTCTTTAGAGCATACTACATCAACTGGAAGATGAATTGTAATTCCCTTTTGTTTTGCTTTTTCTAGGATTGATATAGCAAGGCCTAATTTATCGTCCTCACATATGGAATCACCTATTTCACCACCCAAGGCTTTAATAAAAGTAAAAGACATCCCGCCGCCAATAATAATCTCGTCTACTTTACTCATTATGCTTTCAATAATTGTAATTTTTGAAGAGACCTTTGCCCCTCCTAAAATGGCTAAAATTGGTTTTTTTCCCGTTTCAAGAACTTTATTAATCGCGTCAACTTCTTTAGAAAGTAAATGGCCAGAAAATTTGTTGTTATTAAAAAATTTAGCAATAACAGTTGTAGAAGCGTGAGCTCTGTGTGCTGTTCCAAATGCGTCATTTATGTAACAATCTGCGTAAGACGAAAGTTGCTTGGCAAAATCTTCATCGCCGTTTGTCTCTTCGTTGTAAAACCTTAAGTTTTCCAATAATAATATTTCTCCTGACTTTAGGTTTTTCGAAATCGCTTGTGTAGCAGGTCCCATTGAATCCTCAGCAAACAAAACTTTATGGTTCAAAATTTTCTCTAACTCTGGAATTATATACCTCAAAGAAAGGTTGAGGTCTTTCCCTTTTGGTCTTCCTAAGTGAGACATTAAAATAACACTTCCTCCATCATTTATTACTTTTAAAATTGTCGATTTTGCCGCTTTAATTCTAGAATTATCCAAAACATTTTTTTGTGAATCCATTGGCACATTAAAATCGACTCTTACTATGGCTCTTCGCATTTTAAAGTCGGATTCATTTATTGAAATCATTTTTACTAAATTTTAATATCAAATATATGTAATTGTTAACTTTAAAGATTATAAATTTTATATTTGGTTTATGCTATTTGAAGACGTTATCGGAAACGATCCTGTTAAAAATTTTTTTCAAAAAAATTCTGTTTCAAAAAGGGTTGCGCATTGTCAATTAATTGTGGGAGCAGAGGGGTCTGGCGCCTTGCCACTGGCACTCGCATACGCAAGATCTGTCATTTGTAATAACTCTAAAAGTCCCGACTCTTCTTGTAACTTGAAAATTAGCGAAATCAAACACCCTGATTTACATTTTATTTTTCCTGTCGCTAATAACCAAAACGTAAAAAGCAAAGCAATTTCTATCAATTTTATATCAAGCTGGAGAGAATTCTTATATTCAAATCCCTATGGAAGTTTGTTTGATTGGTATTCCCACATAGGTATTGAAAATAAACAGGGAAAAATTGGTAAAGATGAGGCTGAAAATCTTATTAGTAAAATTTCTTTAAAGCCTTATGAGGGTGGCTGGAAAGCGGTTATTCTTTGGATGGCTGAAAAAATGAATGCAAGTGCAACCAACAAGCTTCTCAAGTTAATTGAAGAGCCGCCAGAAAAAACATTATTCCTTTTTATCGCTGAGGATGAGTCGTTGTTAATGGACACACTGCTGTCTAGGTGTCAAAAGACTTATTTAAAAAAAATACCCAACTCTGTTGTTTTAAAAGCTTTAAAAAACAAAGGTTTTTCAGAACAAGTGGCTAATAACGCTTGTTTACAAAGTAATGGGAATTACGGGAATGCTCTTTCCTTGGCTAAAGGCCAAGAAAACACCTTAAAATTTGAAGAATGGTTTAAAACTTGGGTAAGATCTGCTTTCATGGTAAAGAAAAACAAAGAGGCAGTTTTAGACCTCCTTGAATGGAGTAAAACAATCGCAAAATCTGGAAGAGAAACTCAAAAACGGTTTATTGACTACAGTCTAGAGCTGTTCAGGCAAGCTCTTATGGTAAATTATGGCCTTAAAAAAATCACTTATTTTTCTCCATCCTCTGACTTTAATTTTGAGAGTTTTTCTAATTATATTGAGGGAGCTAACATTGAAGAAATTTCTGACGAACTAGAAAAGGCCTACTTTCAGGTACAATCAAACGGTAATCCTAACATGATTTTTACTGATCTATCGTTAAAATTAACGCGTTTAATACACAAGGTTAAAAATAATTAATTATGCTTCCATCAAAAATCGCTTTGTTTTTTATATTACTTTTCTTCTCCATTGTATTTATACAAAGTGGTCTTGACAAATTGTTTGATAAAAAAGGGAATATCTCATTTTTAATCGAGCTGCTTGGGAAGGCCTTTAAAAGACCATTAATACTATTGGCTTTTTATGCCGTTACAGTTCTAGAGATATTGTCTGGACTTTTATGTTTTGTTGGCGTTATTGAAATCCTTTTTAAAGGAACAAGTAAAGCTGGATTAATTGGAATGATTTTGGGCTCAACAGCCCTATTAGTTCTTTTGTTTGGACAAAGGGTTTCAAAAAACTATGAAGGGGCAAAAACAATAACCATCTATTTTATTTTGGCAATGATGGGTCTAGCATTGTTATAGTTTATGGCTTTTGTAGGATCAATAAGTTTTTCTTATTAAAAACAGCTTATTTAAGAGACTCCTGAAAAGCTTGAACGCTTAGGTTTACTTAATTGATATGATTATATAAACATGGGGCTTAAAACGCTTGATTCAGTTTTTTTTAAAAAAATAGACGTGGGAAGAATAGTTTTTAGTGAAAAAGCCTGCAAAATTAGAAATTAACCCTATAATTAATCCTTTTAAAAAGACCGCTTTATTTTTTTTTATTTTTTCCGATAAAATCGAAACATATATTGCGTCTAAAAAAAGAGGTGATTTTCTAATTTGTTTAAAGCCTTGAGGTTTTAAAATAATATTTAAAGATTTTGAAGAGAAATGAGACAAGTGCCTAGGGACGTCCCAAGCGGCCCAAAAATTACCATAATACTTTGCGTCCCAAGATTCGTGATTTGGACAAGCTACCATTAAAATTCCTGTTGGTTTTAAAATTTTTTTCACTTCATTAAGCGTATTATTAAGGTCATATAAGTGTTCTAAAGAGTGCCAAAAAACAACTAAATCTAAACTGTTTTTTTCAACTTCCCCTAAACTGTGTTCGTGGCTAATCCCCTTATCAAGCGCAGTTTGTTTTGCTGCCTTATTTGGCTCTATGCCTTTTACATTCCATCCTTCATTTTTTAAAGCAGTTAATAACTCTCCTGTGCCGGAACCAACATCTAGGACTTTTCCTGGCTTTGAAAATAAGCTTGAAATCATTCGTGTTTTTAGTGACGTTGTGAATTGTCTTGAAAAAAAATAGGATTTTGAAAAAAAATCGTTTCCTGTTTTTTGATGAGAAAGATATCTTGATGACTCATAATAAGACGCCATTTTATCTTCATCAGGTTTTGGGTTAGTGACAAACATGGTCGTGTTCTGATCATAAGTCAAAGAAAAAAATTCGTTGCTCAAAAAATGGTCTTTTACTTTAAAAATTTTTTTTTGTTTTTTCATTTAATGTTTTGTTCCACGTGGAACACTAAGTTATCTTCCCATATAAACCATTAGAACGCTTATGTCGTTTGGCGAAACACCGCTTATTCTAGAGGCTTGAGAAAGTGATGTTGGTCTAATTTCTTCTAATTTTTGTACAGCTTCTGTTGATAAGGAGCTTACTTTTGAATAGGAAAACGATGATGGTATCTTAATGTTTTCCAGATTGTTTAACTTCTCGGCATTCACTTTTTCTTTGTCTATATATCCAGAGTATTTAACCTGAACTTCTGTTTGTTCCAAAACACCCTTGTCATAATTATTGGATAAAACGAAATCTTTAACTGAGGGAACCGTTGAAATTTCATCTAATGAAATATTTGGTCTTGAGAAAATTTTATAAAGCTTAACGGATTGCTTAATTTCTGAGGATTTATTCTTTTTTAAAATAGGATTTATAATTTCGGGTTTTACGCTAGTTTTTTTAAAAAAGGAAACAAAATCTTTTGTGTCCTTGCGTTTCTTTTCAACTAAATCAAGGCTTTTAGCGCTTGCTAAACCTAAATTGTAAGATAATTCTGTAAGTCGTAAATCAGCATTATCTTGTCGTAAGAGCGTTCTGTATTCAGCCCTTGAGGTAAACATTCTATAGGGCTCATCCGTGCCTTTTGTTATTAGGTCGTCTATCAGAACGCCAATGTAAGCTTCGTTTCTTCTTAAAATAAATGGAGGTTTGTGGTTAATCTTCAAATGAGCATTAATACCGGCCATCAAGCCTTGGGCCGCAGCCTCTTCATAGCCTGTCGTTCCGTTTATTTGGCCAGCGAAAAACAAACCTGAAACAGGCTTGGTCTCTAAACTGTTTTTTAATTGGGTTGGAGGAAAATAGTCGTATTCAATAGCATAGCCTGGCCTAAAAAACTTTACATTTTCAAAACCCTTGACAGATGAAAGCGCTCGAAACTGTATGTCCTCAGGAAGTGAGGTTGAAAATCCGTTCACATAAACCTCAACAGTGTTCCATCCCTCAGGTTCAACAAAAATTTGATGACTTTCTTTGTTTGCAAAACGGTTAATTTTGTCCTCAATAGAGGGACAATATCTAGGGCCAATACTGTTGATTGAACCGTTAAACATAGGAGACCTGTCGAAACCTTCTTTTAAGAGCTCGTGTACTTCAGGGCTAGTGTGTGTCATGTGGCAATCCAGCTGTTTCTTTAAAGGATAGGTGTTTGGCGAAAAGGAAAATTTTCCAGGATTGATGTCTCCTGGCTGTTTTGACATAACTGAATAGTTCAATGACCTGCCGTCAACCCTCGGGGGCGTTCCCGTTTTCATTCTTCCAGACTTAAAACCATAATCAACCAGCTCTTCTGTTATTCCTGTAGAAGCCTTCTCTCCAGCTCTTCCTCCGCCAAACTGCTTTTCTCCAATATGAATAAGGCCATTTAGAAACGTTCCGTTTGTTAAAACTACTGCTCGAGCTTTGATTACAAGACCAAGAGAAGTTTTAACGCCAACAATTGCACCTTTTGAAACAAGTAGACCAGAAACCATTTCTTGATAAAAATCCAAATTATTTGTATGCTCTAGCAAACCTCTCCAACATTCGGCAAACCTCATGCGATCTGATTGAGCTCTTGGACTCCACATGGCTGGGCCTTTAGATGTGTTTAACATCTTAAACTGAATAGCTGTGCGGTCAGTTACAATTCCGCTGTAACCTCCAATAGCATCAATTTCTCTAACAATCTGACCTTTTGCAATGCCACCCATAGCGGGATTACAAGACATTTGTGCTATGTTTTGTAGGTTCATTGTTATAAGTAGCGTTTTGCTACCCATATTAGCGGCAGCGGCAGCGGCCTCGGAACCTGCATGCCCAGCGCCGACAACAATTACATCATAAGTCGAATTAAACATAGTTTAGTGTTCCACGTGGAACATTTTAATTTTAATGTTTTCTGCTCTTTGCATCACACTCCTTTCCATGTCGGTTTTATCGTCAAAACCCACAAGGTGCAATAAGCCATGTGCCATCACTCGCAACATTTCTTTTTCAAAAGAGGCCTTATATTTTATTGCGTTTTCTTTAACTCTATCAACAGAAATAGCAATATCACCGTTAATCATGGTGCCATTAGAATCGTTGAAAGAAATGACATCTGTATAATAATCGTGATGTAAAAACTTCTTGTTTAAGTGTTTTAGTCCATCATCGTCAAAAAAGGCATAATTTAAATTGCCAACGCTAAAGCTCTCAGATTTGACTATTTTCTTAATCCAAACAATGAAATCAGACTCGTTTTTAAGTCTAAAGCTCGTGTTATAAATAAACTCTACAGGCACAATTGTTTTTTTGCAAATATAACCTCTTCGCTCATATAATAAAATTTACCAAATTATTTGTGTTTGTAGTTTAAAATAACAAAGCCCCTATTCCAGAGCGGACGAAAAAGACGCAAAAAGTTTATAGAAATCTTTCACAAGAGTGTATTTTAGCAAAAAATTAAAATGTCTAATAAAGTTAGAGTTCGTTTTGCTCCAAGCCCAACAGGCCCTTTGCACATTGGGGGGTTAAGAACCGCTCTATTTAATTATTTGTTTGCTAAGAAAAACAAAGGAGACTTTATTTTGCGAATTGAGGACACCGATCAAGCTAGGTATGTAGAGGGAAGCGAAAAACACATTTTGGATTCACTAAACTGGTGTGGCCTTAGCTTAGATGAAGGGCCGATAAAAGGAGGAGGGCTTGGTCCATACAAGCAAAGTGAAAGGAAAAAGCTTTACAAAGATCAAATAGACAGGTTAATAGCGCTTGATAAGGCCTATATCGCATTTGACTCCAAAGAGGACTTAGATAACGCGCGACTTAACTCAGAAAAAAACGGAGAAACGTTTATTTATAACGCTATTAATCGTCAAAATTTTAAAAACTCTTTGGCGCTTAACGCGGAAGAAACTGCAAAACTTGTAAAAAAAGGGGGCTATGTTGTAAGGTTTAAAACCCCTATTGAAAAGGATGTTATTTGCTACGATGTTTTAAAGGGGAGGGTGGCATTTTCTTCGCCTCTTATGGACGACAAAGTTTTATACAAAAGCGACGGAAACCCCACTTATCATTTTGCTAATGTTGTAGATGACTTCCACATGAACATTTCACACGTAATTAGGGGGGAAGAATGGTTGCCGTCGCTTGGATTGCACTGGCTTTTATACGAGGCTTTTGAGTGGAAAAAACCAAAATTTGTTCACCTTCCATTAATTTTAAAGCCAATGGGCAAGGGTAAGTTGTCTAAGAGGGATAGTGAAAAGTTTGGTTTTCCGATTTTCCCAGTTAAATGGGACTCTGGCAATCAAATTGTTGACGGATACAAAGAAGCTGGGTTTTTGCCTGGCGCTTTGTTAAACTTTTTATCATTGCTTGGCTGGAATCCGGGAAACGAAAAAGAGGTTTTTACTTTGGCGCAGCTTATAAACGTTTTCTCATTGAAAAACTTAAATAACTCTGGGGCAAGATTTGATCATGAAAAAAACACTTGGTTTAACCAACAGCACATTCAAGGTTTAAAGAAAGAAAAACTTGTTGAGCTACTAAAAAATTCTTTAGAAAAAAATCGAATAACCTTCAATCCTGACAGCCTTGCTGTTGTTGCTGAGCTCATTAGACCTCGTCTAAGTTTTTTAACAGAGCTCGCCTCTTCTGCAATTTATTTTTTTGTACCTCCTGTAGATTATAATGTAAAGGCCGTTAAAAAGCTTTGTGGTACTAATGCTACGTCCGAACTTTTAGAAATAAACTCTTGTCTTTTGGAAACCAAAGCTTTTAAGGGCAAAGAAATCAAAATCGCAATAGAGCGTTTTACAAAGAGTTCTGGTTTAAGTTTTGGTAAAATTTTAGGCCTTATTAGGCTTGCTATTGTTGGCAAACTCTCCGGTGCAGATTTGTTTATGACCCTTGAAATAATCGGCAAAGAAAGCGCAATAAAAAGAATTGAAGCGCTTGTTTCGCACATAAAATAATCCCTTTCTTATGCGGCATGATATTTGTATATTGTAATGTGTAATCGTTAATCCTAAACTATGTTTTTTATAACCCCTTTAGTTGTAACTCTTGTTATTCTTCTTTTGTTCGGCACCTTTTTTGTGGTCAAACAACAAACCTCTGCGCTTATTGAACGGTTTGGGAAATACACCAGCACTAGACAGTCGGGGCTTCAATTAAAGATTCCTATTATAGACAGGGTGGCAGGAAGAATTAGCTTAAAAATTCAACAATTAGATGTTGTTGTTGAAACCAAGACTAAAGATGATGTTTTTGTAAAGCTTAAGGTCTCTGTTCAATATAAAGTTATAAGAGATAAGGTTTATGAAGCCTTTTATAAGTTAGATTTTCCTCAAGATCAAATCACCTCTTACGTTTTTGATGTTGTAAGGGCAGAAGTTCCTAAAATGAAACTAGACGACGTTTTTGAAAGAAAAGACGATGTGGCAATTGCAGTAAAATCTGAGCTCAACGAAGCGATGCTTAACTATGGATACGATATTATTAAAACACTTGTTACTGATATAGACCCTGATCTTCAGGTAAAAGAGGCAATGAATAGAATTAACGCGTCTGAAAGAGAAAAGGTTGCCGCACAGTTTGAGGGGGACGCCCAAAGAATATTGATCGTTGAAAAGGCAAAAGCAGAAGCAGAAAGTAAAAGGCTACAGGGGCAGGGTATCGCCGATCAAAGAAGAGAAATTGCCAGAGGTTTGGAAGATTCTGTAAAAGTGTTAAACAATGTAGATATAAATTCTCAAGAAGCCTCTGCTTTAATTGTGGTGACACAACATTATGATACGCTTCAATCGGTTGGAGGAGCTACTAATAGCAATTTAATATTACTTCCCAACTCTCCGCAAGCCGGATCAGAAATGTTAAATAATATGGTAGCCTCTTTTACGGCAAGCAATCAAATTGGAGAAGAAATGAAAAAAGCAGCGGCAAGAAAAGAAAGTAAAGAAAAATCTAGTTAAGGGTTTTTCCAATTGTCTCTAAGTCCAACCGTCTTGTTAAAAACAATTTTTTCGGAGCTGGTGTCCTTGTCAACAACAAAATAACCTTTTCTTTGAAATTGGTATCTATTTCCGGGTTTTGAAATCTTCAACGAGGGTTCTGCAAAAGCTTTAATGATTTTTTTTGAGTTTGGGTTAAGCATCTGTGAAAGCTCATCATTATTTTTTGCGGTTGACGGGGAGGGGTGTAAAAACAACCTGTCATATTCTCTAACCTCTATTGGCAAAGCTTGTTTTTTTGATACCCAGTGGAGTGTTCCTTTCACCTTCCTCTGACTTTCTTCAGTTCCGCTTCCGCTTTTGCTCAGTGGGTCATAAGTACACTTTACCTCGATAATTTCTTGATTATCGTTATATACAACCTCATTAGCACATATTATATAGGCGCTTTTAAGTCGCACCTCTTTACCTAATTTGAGTCTAAAAAATTTTCTATTCGCTTCAAGCCTAAAGTCTTCTCTTTCGATAAATAATTCTCTTGAAAAAGGAATTTCTCTAAAATCCGTTTTTGGATCTTCTGGATTGTTTTCAGAGCTTATCTGTTCTATTTGTCCCTCAGGATAATTTGTTATGGTAATTTTAAGCGGGTCTAATACAACCATGGCTCTTTTAGACGATTTGTTTAATTCTTCTCTTGCACAAAATTCTAAAAGAGAGGCTTCAATGACATTTTCTCTTTTGGCCACACCAGCAGCCTTAACAAAAGAAACTAGCGCGCTTGGCGGATAGCCCCTTCTCTGCAAGCCCGACACTGTTGGCATTCTTGGATCGTCCCATCCGGCTACATGACCTTTGTCAACTAAATGCATTAGTTTTCTTTTTGAGGTAATTGTGTGGCTCAAATTTAATCTGGCAAATTCTCTTTGTTTAGGTCTAATTTTATTGACTTCAACCACCTGATCCAAGAACCAATCATATAGTTCCCTGTGGGGCTCAAATTCAAGCGTACACAGTGAATGAGAAATCTGTTCAATATAATCAGACTCGCCATGTGCCCAATCGTACATTGGGTAAATGCTCCAATCTTTTTTAGTTCTAGGGTGGCTTTTTTTCAGCACCCTGTATATAACAGGATCTCGCATAAGCATGTTGGGGGAGCTCATGTCAATTTTGGCTCTTAAAACGTGTGTGCCTTCATCAAAAGCCCCATCTTTCATTTTTTGAAAAAGACCTACGTTCTCTTCAACTGATCTGTTTCTGTTTGGGCTGTTTATCCCTGAAAGGGTCGGGGTTCCTTTTTGCTCTGCTATTTCTTGTGAACTCTGAGAGTCTATATAAGCTTTACCTTTTTTTATTAGGTCTGTCGCCCAATAATAAAGCGTTTCGAAATAATCAGAGGCGTATCGTTCTTCGTCCCACTCGAAACCAAGCCAAGAAACATCTTGCTTTATGGCCTGTATGTATTTTTCTTCCTCTTTTTCTGGATTTGTATCGTCAAACCTCAACACAATTGGAGCATTGTGTTTTTTGGCTAAGCTAAAATTTATGCAGATTGCCTTAACGTGTCCTATGTGTAAAAAGCCGTTGGGTTCTGGGGGAAACCTAAATTTTAATTTTGAAGACGACAACCCCTTTTTAAGATCCTCTTCAATAATTTGCTCAATAAAATTTTTTGATTCCAACAAAATAAAATAAAAATCAAAGTTAAAGAATTCATCTCTATTCTTTATTTATCTTTGACTGTTTTTTATGGTAGAAATTTATTTAAAAAATATTCGTTGTTACTGTTTTCATGGATGCTTAAAAGAGGAAAGTATTATTGGAAGCGAATACTTGGTTAATTTGTGGGCAAAAGGAGCTTTAGGAAAAGCTTCATTGACAGATAAAATAGACGATGCTATTGATTATGTTTTTCTTAATAAAGTAATTGTAGAAGAAATGTCTATTCCTTCCAAGCTTTTAGAAACAGTTGCTGAGCGTATTTTAAATAGAGCTTTAAACGAGGACAATAGAATTCAAAAAATTACTGTTTCGGTAAGTAAAATTTGCCCTCCTATTAACGGAGATGTTGAAAGTGTTGCTGTAAAATTATCTAAAAAAAGAGAAAACAAAATTTAAAAAAATGTAGTTTTGCACATCAAATGGCACTGTGGCCGAGTGGCTAGGCAGAGCTCTGCAAAAGCTTGTACAGCGGTTCGAATCCGCTCGGTGCCTCAAAACCTTCCTTAACCGGAGGGTTTTTTTATACAATCCCTTTAAAAATCAAAAACAATCCGCAAATCACTATAAAAGAGTTTACAACAATTTTTATGGTTTTAATAACTATGTCTGTAAGTCTTTTTTTAAGCTGTTGGGCAAGATATATTTTGCCTAAGTCAATTGTAAAGTAGGTGGAAATTATTATAATAAAAAACAAATATATTTTAGATTCGTTCATTTCTAGCTGGGGACCAAAATAAAGTATGATTCCCACCCAATAAAAAAGAACAACAACATTTATAATGTTTAACAAAAACCCTTTTAAAACCATTTTTAAAAGGTTAGGACTGTTTTCAATTAAAGCACCTTTTTTGTTTTCTGGGCTGTTTTTTTCTTGAATGATTTTAATAAGGCTCACCCCTGCATAAGCAACTAAAAGCACGCCCCCTAAAAAATACCAGGAATCTGTGTTTTCCTCAATGGACTTTAAAAGGCTGTTTGTGCTAAAAAAGGCAATCACAAAAAACAGAACGTCTGAAAGAACAACGCCAATATCAACAAAAATTGCCGCCTTAACCCCTTTGCTAATGCTAGTTTCTAAAACCGTAAAAAAAACTGGTCCAATAGTAAAGGCCAGAACAATTCCAATTGGTATAGCAGGTAAAAACTCGCTCATTTAATAATCAGTTTTATAAAATTAAAGTTTTTCTAATAATAAAAAATCAATTTGTTTTTTGTTTTCATTTACTCCTTTAACCTTAACCAAAACTTCATCTCCCAGTCTATACTCTTCTTTTGTGTTTCTTCCCAACATTAAAAATTCTTTTTCATTAAACACAAAATAATCTCCAGGAATGTCTTTAGCTCTTACAAAACCCTCACATTTGTTTTCTTTAATTTCTATAAAAACTCCCCTTTCCATTATGCCTGAAACAACCCCTATATATTTTTTATTAATTTTTGAGGACATATATTTTACTTGCATAAACTTAATAGAGCTTCTTTCTGCTTTTGTTGATAATTCTTCTCTTCCTGACAAATAAAAACACTGCTCTTCAAGATTCTTGTTGGTTTTTTGAATGTTGTTTAGAATGTTTTCTAGGTTTCTATGAACTATAACGTCTGGGTATCTTCTAATGGGAGAAGTAAAATGGGTATAATTTTCAAAAGACAAGCCAAAGTGACCAATGTTTTTTGAACTATATTTGGCTTTACTCATGCTTCTTATCACAAGGGTGTCTACTAAATTTTTTTCTGGCGTTAAATCTACTTTTTTTAAAAGATCATTTATGTTGTGATGTAAATTTTTATAGCTTCCAAACCTGTTTTTATAGCCAAGGTTTTTAATTATCCTTTCTAATGCTATTAGTTTTTCTTCATCTGGCTGATCATGAACTCTATAAATATTTTGTTTGTTTTTTTGTTTTAAAAACATTTCTGCAACTTTTTTGTTTACCAATAACATAAACTCTTCTACAAGTTTGTTTGAGGCTTTTGTTTCTTTGATTACCGTACTGATAGGTTCTTTTTCTTTATTTAAAATAAACTTTACTTCTTTTTTATTAAACAAGATTGACCCTTTGTTTATTCTCTTACTTCTAAGTTCTGTTGCTATTTTGTTTAACAATATTATTCCTTCTTTTGTTTCTTTTTTAATTTGATAAGATTCTTTTGATAAAGACACCTCTTTAGGTATTGTTTCTTTTTTGGTTTCTATTATATATTGTGCTTCGTTATAGCTGAACCTTTGGTTTGAATTAATTATTGTTTTTCCAAACCACTGGTCTATTATTTGATGTTTTTCATTAAAAGTAAATAGGGCTGAAAAGGTATATTTATCTTCGTTTGGTCTTAAAGAACATAAATTGTTTGAAAGCGATTCAGGAAGCATTGGTACAACTCTATCAACTAAATAAACGGAGGCTCCTCTTATATAGGCTTCCTTGTCTAAAATTGAATCTTTTTTTAAAAAATGCGATACGTCTGCGATGTGTATTCCTATTTCTGTTGTATGTTTTTTTACTTCTATAGAAATAGCATCGTCAAAATCTTTTGCATCATCAGGATCAATTGTTATTGTTGTTATATTTCTTAAATCCTTTCTTTTGTTTGTTTCTTCTATATTTTGAAGTTTTTTTAAACTCTCTGCTTCTTTTATTAACTCGTCAGAAAAGTCATATGGCAAATTATACTCTTGTAAAATAGCGTGTATTTCATTATCAACTATACCTTGTTCACCAATTATTTTGATAATTTTAGCTTCTGGATGCTCTTTATCCCAGTTTAAAAAACCTACCACAACTAACTGATTGTCCTTTGTTTTTTTTGGCTCTGTAATTAAAAAATCTATTTTATCTTTTTTGCCGGTTGTTGAAACAAAAAGTTTATTGGATATGGTTTTTGTTACTCCTACAAAATTTATTTTCTTTCTTTCTTTTATTTTAATGATTTTAGCCTCTCTGTTTGATAACATTACAAATTGAACTAAATCTCCATCAAAAGCGTTTAAAATGTTTTTTTCAGAAACAAAAACATCTTTTTCAACATCTTTCCTTACAATATAACCCGATCCACTATTTGTTTTATCTAAAACTCCCTCGAGGGTTTTATTAACTTTGTTTAGGATATAGCTCCCTGGATTAATTTGTTTTATTCTTTTTCTTTGTTCGAGTAAAAATAAAGCTTCTTTAATATCGTTTTTTTTAACTTGATAAGGCAACTGATTTAATAGCTGTCTGTAATTATATTTTCTTTTTGGAGATTTCTCAAAAAAAGATAAAAGGTGATTACTTAATAAATTGTTATCTTTTTTTTTCATTGAGCTGCTAAGTTAATTTTATTTAACTTAAAGTGAGTTATAAAATAGTAATGAACAACCATTAAATAATAAATAAATTTTTAAATAAATTTTTAACCTTATGATTGCTTGTTAATTTATAGTATAAAATAAAAAGAGATTATTTTTTATTAAAACAATTAAACATTAATTAACAAAAAAAAAGAAATAAAAATTTAGTAACCAATATTTTATCTACTTATTAAAAGTATGTTAATAAAAATAAATGTTAATAAATAAGATTAAATTTAATGTTAATAATTGAGTTAATATTGTTATTAAACACATAATAAATAATTATAAAAGAGAATTAAATTTAAAAAACGAACAAGGTAACAGAGTTATTAAATAAAATAAACAACTAATAAACAACTAACAAACAAT
>Ga0209406_1001187_pt1 | contig 19492 bp, 1 predicted proteins | sample COGITO_mtgs_1204_FD_184808 | JGI IMG/M metagenome (GOLD analysis project Ga0209406, IMG submission 184808) | Pelagic marine microbial communities from North Sea - COGITO_mtgs_120426 (SPAdes) (version 2) | ecosystem: Environmental > Aquatic > Marine > Epipelagic ...
CCTTTCCGAACAGAGAAGTTAAGCCCATCTGCGCAGATGGTACTGCCTATTGGTGGGAGAGTATGTCGTCGCCTTCTTCAAAGACCCGTAACATAGTTATGGGTCTTTTTTTTGCTGTAAAATCAACAAAAATTTGAAGTGGGTACTTAGTACAATATGACCATGTTCCTCAATTTACTTAAGAACTGACATATCCTAGTTCCTCATAAGTAAGTAAATTGGATTATAGTAGGACTCCAAGTTTAATGATCCATTATTGTTTCCTTCCTAATTCTTGATGTGCACTACTGAAATGATTAGCTTCCATTGCGGCTACTATAGAGATTTCTCCCGCTAGTGCAACATAACAACATATTTCTGCAAACTAATTTGCATTTTCAGATCCGCTACATTTTAGCATTTTTAGGGTATTCTTTCTGTGTTGGTAAAGCAGTTCCAACAATCTATTCTGCTAGGGTTAGGGCAACATATAAATCGCCTTTTAATAACTTCCATTCTAGTAAGACCAATATCATATTCTACTATACATGCGACCATCTTGACAACAAGCAATAAATAATACCGTAAGCCCATTAGTAATATAACCTGAGCACCGATTGCTCCACTTTGGATAGTAGCTCGTGAAGATGCCAGGCAAAAGCTTGCAATTTGTTTTGGTGTTGCTCGAAGTGTATTTTCATAAATAACTTTCGATATAATTACTTCAGATGTTATTTTTTCACCCTGTATGTTAAAAAATGTTCCAGCATTCGCTTGCTTATCTCCAGAATATTTACTTTCTATATGCCAATGTTGATCTTTTGTTGTCACATTGACTGTAATGATTTAGTATAACTAATCCGTACAAAGAGTTACTATATTCTAACCTGCAGCATCCCCTGTTCTATATTCGAAGGCGACTATTACACTATTACCTCCTATAGAATGCCTAACCACTTTTAGTTTTGCGTATCGACTCGTTTCAGATACGATCTCAGAAATTACGGAGTGTATTAAAGTATTTAAAGCAATAATATTTGTAAATTTCAATTGTTAACAATTTATTTTCCTTTAATAAATCAAGAAAGCCAATTAAAATATTAACTGTCAATAGCTTATATACACACCATGAGTAACCTCATTTTTAAGAGTTTTTTAAAAGTGCTTTTGAAGTATAAATGCAGTAGTGTAATCACATTAATCAAAGTATTAATTTAGCATATTTACTCATATAATAAACATAAAAAAAAAATTGAAGTTTTTAGTTAAATTCATTTTACTTTCATACATCTTTTTTAGTGCAAATATATCTTCAGCGCAAAGCTCAATTATAAATGTAATAACTAATTCTGATATTGTTACTGATAGTGATGATATTGTGGGAAATGGAGACGTTGTTGTCTTTACTACAAAAGTCACCAATATAAGTAACATTGCGATTTCATCTTTAACTATTTCAAATTCATTAGTTGGGATTGATGGAAGTGTTCTTTCCCTTTCATCCCCTATAACTTTTGTTAATAATTCTGATTCTTCCTCCCCAGGAAGTCTCGTTGCAGGAGAAACTTCCACTTACGTTTCAACTTATACTTTCGATTCTGCTGGAGTTAATGCTGGGGGAATAAGCTTGACCGTCACAGGAACAGGTAGTACACCAGGGAATTCCAATAATGTTGTAGATGTTTCTAATGATGGCGATGATAGTGACGGCAATTTAATTGATGATCCAACTCAGGTAATAATTGGTAATACTGTTACACTTGTTGAGGGTACAAAACTGGAAAATTATATTGATAACGATTCCAATGGTTCGATTGGATTGGGAGATCAACTCGAATACATCATTACTATCTACAACAATGGGGAGGAAGATTTGGAATCAATTGCACTTTTCGATGTACTACAAGATTTAAATAACAATACTTTGGCTTTGGTTGCACCTTTCACTCCTCCGGGGCCCATTTTTGTTTCATCAGATCAGAATTCAACAAACGGGGAATTACTTGTTGGGGAAACTGCAACTTACAAAGCTGTCTACGTGGTTCAACAAGGATCTGTTGACTCTGGAGGGCTGACAAACTGTCTAGATGTTCAAGTTGATGGAGTAAATTCTGGACGACAATACACCGACACAGCGGATAATGGTGACGATAGCGATGGGAATTTAACAGACGATTGTACGGCATCTACAATAACTGTCACTCCATCGATTGAAGTAACCAAAAGCGCAAGTGTTCAGGATGTGAATGGAAATGGAGTAAATGATCCTAATGATATTATTAATTACAACATAAGAATAGTAAATGATGGAAATGTAACCTTGTCAAATTTATCACTTACAGATACATTCAGAGACGCCAACGGCAATAGTATTTCTTTAGATAGTGCTCCTGTTTTTTCATCTTCCTCTTTGGGATCTTCAGCTGGAACTCTTCAGGTTGGAGAAGTCGCAATTTATTTGGCTTCTTATACGGTTTCGGTAAATGCTGCAAACTCTGGATTAGTTTCTAACTCTCTCACAGTGACTGCAAGCTCACCAGGACAGTCAAATAACGTTTCGGATGTTTCGGATAATGGAATTCAAGATGATGGTAACATTCTGGATGATCCAACAGTCACCATACTGACAATTGATAAACAAATTGAGGTTACCAAAACGTTTACTTTAGCAGATGATGGCGACGGAGAGCCGGGACAAAATGATGTTGTTACCTACTCCATCACGGTTCAAAATACTGGACAAATACAAGTTACAGGAATATCCCTAGTTGATTTACTAACCAATTGTGATGGTTCTCAAATACTTTCTTTATCATCAGGACCTACATGGAGTTCAAATAGCGGGTCATCCCCACAGGGGAGCTTAGCCCCAGGAGAAATAGCAAATTACTCAGCAACCTACACAATCGGATCTGCTGAGGTAGATTCAGGGTGTATTTTAAATACGGTTAGTGCAACAGCTAGCACTCCTGGAAATTCAAATGACGTGTCTGATGTTAGTGATGACGGTAATGATAGTGATGGAAATCTAGTTGATGACAAAACAAGAACTAATTTTACAGTTGACCCAGCAATTAGAGTGACTAAAACGGGAATATTGGTAGATAATGGTGACAGTTTACCGGGGGCTGGGGATACTTCAGTATTTACTATAACGGTTTTAAATACTGGAAACACATCTTTATCTACGATTACTCTTAATGACACTTTCACAAGAGGTGATGGTACAGCTTTATCACTTGATTCTGGGCCAACATTTAATTCTTCATCTGGGTCTTCCCCTGAAGGAAGTCTGCAAGCAGGGGAATCTGCTACTTATACGGCAAGTTATACGGTTGACGCAAATGATATTGCCACTTACTCAGTTAGAAATCAGGTTGTTGTTTCTGCTACTGCATTTAACGGAGCAGTAGTTAATGATACTAGTGACAATGGGAATGATTTAGACGGGAATACAGAAAATGACCCAACAGAGGTAAGATTAGATTATAACCCAATTCTTGAAGTTACCAAAACAGCCTCCTTGTCAACGAATACAAACCCTGAAGTTGGTGATGTAGCAGTTTATACAATTACCGTTGAAAACAAAGGGAATGTAAATTTAAATACACTGTCGTTAAATGACACATTTGTCGGTTTAGCCGGTGCTTCAATATCGCTGGATTCAGGCCCTGTTTTTTTAAGCTCATCAAACGGATCATCAGAGGGAAATTTACTTGTTGGTGAAGTAGCAACATATGTTGCATCATATACAATTTCTCAAGATGCGGTTGATTCGGGTGGATTTAGAAATACAGTAGTTGCATCGGCTAGAAACCCCGGAAGCTCCTCAACAGATGTAACTGATGCAAGTGACGATGGAAATGATAATGATGGAAATCAAACAAGTGATCCAACTGATGTTATCATATCTGAAAACCTGTTGATTGAGGCAATAAAAACAGCAACTTTTACAGATAATGATTCCGATGGTGTTGTATCACTTAATGATAGAATTGATTACACTATTTTGGTTCAAAATAAAAGTAATGTTACCCTTGATAATATTTCTGTTTCAGATGATTTGACAAACATATCTGGAACTACATCAATGGTTTTGGACACAGGACCAAGTTTTTCGAGTTCTAATCAAGGTTCATCGTTTGGTGTTTTAAAATCCAATGAAATAGCCACTTTTGTGGGAACTTATAATATTAGGCAGAGCGATGTTGATGCGGGAGGGGTTTCAAATCAAGTTTCTGCTACGGCTTCTTCACCTGCAGACCAAGTGATATTCGATTTGAGTGATGATGATGACGATTTTGATGAAAACACTGAAGATGATAGAACAGAAACACCAATTGTTAGAACCCCAGGTATAGAAATAACAAAAACATCAACAATAACTGATGAGGGTGATGGGCAAACAGGTCTGGGTGATACGATAGCTTTCACCATTACTGTTGAAAACACAGGAAACTTAAATCTTGCATCAGTAACTCTTGAAGATGAGTTAATAACTGTTAATGGGGATGCATTAACGCTTACCACTACTCCTACCTTTGTTACTTCAAGCCTTGGCTCAGATCAAGGGTCGTTAAAAGTGAATGAAACAGCAGAATACACCGCAACTTTTATAATAAATCAAGCATCTATTGATGGTGGTGGTACCTCAAATACGGTTACTGTGACCGCCTCTTCTCTTTTTGGTGTGATTTCAGATGTTAGTGATAACGGTGACGACACTGATGGGAATACTACTGATGATCCTACAGTAAATATATTTTCGGGTTCTCTAGAACTTGAGGCCACAAAAACAGCTAGCATAAATGATGTTAACTCCGATGGAGAAACAGGAATAGGAGATATTATTAATTACACTATTGTTGCAGAAAATAAAGGAACAGAGTCACTTACTAATTTTTCAATTGTGGATACTCTAACTGATGCTAACGGTAATTCATTATCTCTGAATGCTTCACCTACCTCTAGTGATTCCAGCACAATTCCTCCAGGCGCAACCAAAACATATACAGCTGCCTACACAATTACTCAGGCTGCTTTGGATAATGGTGGAGTTAAAAATAGTGCATTAATTCAGGCTAGTAATATTGCTGGGACAATTTATGTAAGTGACATTAGTGATGATGGTGATGATACAGATTCTAATACCGTTTCTGATACAACCGATGTGTTAATTGCTGCAAACTCATCATTAGATCTTACAAAAACATATGTAAATATTGATAATGATAGTGATGGTCTGATTTCAGCTGGGGATCAATTGGTTTACACATTTAGATTAGAAAATAATGGGAATATCACGCAAAATTTCCTCTACATAACCGACGCTATAACAGATTTTGATGGTAATGCGCTATCTCTCGACAGTTATTCATCTTCTAACAGGTTGGCCTTTAATTCTAACACTAATGGCTCCTCTTTGGGGACTCTTATCTCTGGGGAAATTGCCACTTATACTGCAACTTATACGATTCAAAATGCAGATATCCCCAGCGGAGGGATTTCCAATACTGCTACAGCTACAAGCCTTATTTATGTTGATGGGAGTCCAGTTGTAAAAGCGCAAGATAGAAGTGATGATGGTGACGATACTGATGGGAATACGGAGAATGATCCAACACTTTCATATTTTGGAAGTCTCCCCGAAATTGAGGTTACAAAAACTGCTACTTATACAGGTTCTGAAAATGGTCCGAATGTTGGAGATGTTGCAGTATTTACTATTACAGTTGAAAATAAATCTACCCAAGATGTAATTAAAAATCTAACTTTTGTAGACACTCTAAGCGACACATATGACTCGCCTCTTTCTATGTCTTCAACCGTTACTTTTAATTCTTCCTCAGCAGGTTCTGGTGTTGGAACTTTAACAATTGGGGAAACAGCTACCTATACTTCATCCTACACCATAACTCAAAGTGATATCGACGCTGGAGGTGTAAAAAACAGTATAACATTTGAGGGGACTTCTGCTCGAAACCCTGTGCCCAGCGAAAAAGATGTCAAGGACATAAGTGATAATGGCAATGATTTGGATGGTAATTTAACAGACGATCCAACTATTTTAGTTTTGGGACTAGATTCCGATGGAGATGGAACACCTGATTCCACAGATATTGACGACGATGGTGATGGAATTTTGGATCGAGATGAAAAATGTTTAACCTTCTTACTCGATGGAAACTCTTTTGAAAGTTACACTGGGACATACCCCCCTGGATCACCAGCGAATAGAAACAGTCCATATCCAAATACTACAGTTGCGCCGCCTTTTACTTCGGTAAACGGAGATGGTGAGGTTTGGTCACTTAGTCAAGGTCCACAAGGAACCGTTTTTTCTCCCCAACAGGGCGAATATTTTATTGAACTTTTAACCAATGATGCATCGGCTAATGATGGTTCTTATTGGAACGAAAGGACAATAGGCACAAATCCCAATTATGACCGTATTATGGTTATAGAAAATGTATACCCCAACAGAACATATAACATAGAATACTATAATAAAGAGGGGGGTAGATTTGTGGCAACCCATGCTGGGGGTGGTGCAGCACTTGTTCAAGTTCAGTCGATACAAACCGATTATGCTGTTAGTTATCTTTCTACTTCTACATCAAGTTGGGTTTCAAATACAGTAAGCTTTACTACTGACAGTCAAACTACTCGAGTAGCAATTTTGTTTTCTGCTTATTCTCCCGGGATTAATAGCTCCATACAATTGGATGCGATTACAATGACGGCATCAGGCTCTTGTAACAATGACATTGATGGCGATGGAATTGAAAACGGATTGGATTTAGACTCCGATAATGACGGTATTTATGATGTGGTAGAGTCAGGAAATGAATCCCTTGATACAAATTTTGATGGAATTATTAATGGCTTAGACGCAGGCTTTAATGATTCAGATTTGAATGGAGCACATGACGCCTCGGAATCAAATACTTTGATTGACTCTGATTCTGATGGTACAATTGATGCCTTTGAATTAGACTCCGATAATGATGGGTGTAGCGATAGTGAAGAGGCGGGTTATACCGACCCTGATTCAGACGGGATACTTGGAAGTAGTCCAGTTACCCAAGACAGTAAAGGAAAAGTAACAAGCGGAACAGATGGTTATACTACACCCCAAGATTTAAATTCTGATTCTACTTTTGATTATAGGGATTCAAATTATGATGTTGGTTGTTATAACCCTGCCTTAATTGTTGTAAAATCAGCAGTTGTTTCTGACACTAATTCTAATGGGCTTAATGATGTTGGTGATGTTATAAATTATACTGTAGTTGTAACAAATACAGGAGGGTTACCCATCACTTTTACATCAGTTGATGATCAATATACCTACGGTAGTGAAACTAAAAACTTAACACTTGATTGGTCCTCATCCTCAACACAGACAGTAATCACACCAACAGAAAATTTATTTTATTACTCAAATCGTGTTGATGATAATGAAAACCAGTGGAATGAACAAAATGGTAATAATGGATCTCCAGAGGCCGAATGGGGTTATCCTCCTGGAGTAGACTACTATTTTGATACATCAAGCGGAGTGTCTTATAGCGAGGTAGATTACGTTTTTACTACTAATGGTTTTGGAACTACAAGATCACCTTACCAATATAGTAATACAGATCCAAAAGTTAGTAAGTATTCAAAAATTAGTAACCAAAACGTTGCAACTTATTATGTTTTCGAAGATGTTAGTCTAGAAGCAAATACCGAATATACTGTATCTGTATATGCAGCTGCACCAAACAACACCTATTTCGATACTACTTATGATCGCGAAAAATTAAGATTTGTCCATAGACCCCCTGGTGGAGTAGATATATATGGAGATTACAATCGTGTAACTGGACCTGTATCAAGTCAAAACGCTAACAATGATTCTGGCTGGACCAGATATCATCATACATTCACAACAGGTAACGCAGGATCATATCGTGTTGGTTTTTCAGCCCCTTATTTTAATGGTAGTTATACAAGAATTTGGGGAGCACAATTAGAAAAAGGTGGTACCCCTACAAGGCTAACATATACCTATAATAACCGTGTTTCATCCACTGCAACATCGACAGGATTTGCTGATCCTAGATCAGCCCCATTGCCATCAGGTGGAAGCGCAATTTACACAGGCCAACTTACGATTACTCAAGAAATGTTGGATAATGCACTCGAGCTCTCAAATCAAGTTACCATTACAGGCTCATTTACTTCACCAGGAGGTATCTCAGGGGAAATTTTTGATGTTAGTGCCGATGATGACAATAACGATGGGAATACCGAAGATGATCCAACAATAGTGTCATTAAATGCATTAGATGAGTTGACTGTAACAAAGATAGCTTTGATTAGTGATGAAAATTCAAATTCGTTAAATGATGTTGGTGATGTTATTACCTATAAAATTACAATTGAAAACACAGGGCGTACTAATTTAAAAAGTTTTACAATTACGGATACTCTGGAAGACTCTACAGGACAGATTCGTGAGCAAATTACAGATACAGCTTCACTTACTCTTGGAACAGGGACAAACTTATTTACGTATTCTCAATATATGGATGATACTGATTATGATTGGTCTGAAGAGGATGATGTTTGGGGAAGTGCCCTATACTCATATGGGCATCCAAAAAACGAACCCTATTATTTTAGCACTGCAAGCGGTGAAAGTTATAGCAATGTTAATTACAATTTTCCCACAGAAGGTGCTGGTTTAACTAAAAATAATGATAATGGAAGCGATAGCAGATCTGGAAAACACGCAAGAATTCATGATAACAATGTACATGGGAGATATTTTTATCAAGATGTTACCCTGAAAGCAAACACTGAGTACACGGTATCCGTTTACGCATCTGCATGGGATTCTAATCATGATGATGCAGTAATAAATCACCAGATGAGGTTTGTTTACAGACCGCCAAGTGGATCAGATACTTTTTCCGACTACATCACATTTCAAACATTTGGAGCATGGAATTTGAAACGATACTCATACACTTTTACAACAAGTGCCGCAGGAACTTACAGAGTTGGGATCGATCCTCCCTGGGCAGGAGGTAATGGAGGTAGATTCTGGGGAGCACAACTAGAAGAAGGGGGTGCGCCTACAAGATATGTGTATACCTGGTCAAATACAGATTCAGCACCAAGTGATCCATTACCAGTTAATACTGGGAGTAACACTTTTGCATATGTAGATTGGCCAACTAATCTTCCAAATCAAAATGGTATAGCTGCTTTAATGGTTCAGCATAACAGCATTTTAGATTATCCAATAGCAAATACCTATTGGGCAATGATAGAGGTTGAGCCTGAAAACTTTACTGCCTTTGATAATAGGCCAACTCCTGAATATTTCGATAATTATGGGCCTTACACTTACAATGGTCATCGATATTATATTGAGTCAAGTTCTACGAATTGGACTGCTCAGAAAAATCGTGCACAGGCAGCTGGAGGGTATCTATGGGTACCTAATACCAAAGAGGAATGGGATTATATAAGAAGTGTTATTCCTACAGGTAATTGGATATGGACGGGAGTTTATCAAGAAAATAACACTGATTATCAAGCTGATCAACAAAGAGGTGGATGGAAAGCTTTGGATGGCAGTTATGTTCCAATGCCCGGAGAATCTACTGCATTATCTCCAGGAGCAAAGGTAGAATACGAATTTGAGTATACAATTGAACAAGAAGATGTTGATGATGGAATGCTTATTAATCAGTTTTATGTTTCAGCAAACGGATCTAGTGGAATTGTTTCAGATACTTCAGATGATGGAGATGATACAGATGAGAACACCAAGGATGACCCGACTGTTATTGAAATCAGTAAAATTTCATCTGTAACTATTGTTAAAACTGCTACAGTAAGCGATGTAAATGGCGATGGTCTTAATGGTGTTGGAGATATAATTGAATATACTATTGTTGTAACAAACACAGGTAATACTAAATTAAGTTCATCTACAATTTTAGATTCTCTAACGGATGGTCTAGGCAATCCAAGGTCGCTTAATACAACAGTGACTTTTGTCTCTACAACCGCAACCATTACAACTCAAGAGCCGATCTATAATTTATTTACTTACTCAAATCGTATTGATGATACTGAGTTTGAATGGAATGAACAAGGTAGCATCACTGGCAATCCTGAATATGAATGGGGTTATCCCCCAGGAATAGAATACTATTTTGATACATCAAGCGGTAGGGCTTACAGTGAGGTAGATCACGTTTTCACCACAAATGGTTTTGGAACCACAAAATCACCCTACGTATATGCTGGTACAGATAATAGAGTTCATAGGTATTCAAGAATACATAATAATGCAAATGCTGATCGTTATGTTTATCAAGATGTAGTACTTGAGGCAAATACAGAGTATACAGTTTCAGTTTATGCAGCTGCTTATTCATCTGGGTATGTAAATTCATCAAATAACTACGACAAAATAAGGTTTGTCTATAGGCCCTGGTTCGGATCAGATACTTTCTCCTCATACCAGCCAATAACAGGTTGGGTTCAAAGTAATAATACTAATGCTAATAATAATGGCTGGGCTAGGTATCATTATACATTTACATCAGGAACAGCAGGGAATTATCGTGTAGGATTTACACCGCTTTATAATGGAAGTTATGGTGGAAGGTTTTGGGGAGCACAATTAGAAAAAGGCAGTTCTCCAACAAGATTGATATATACATATAATTCCAAAACACCATCTTACCTTGTTGATGTAGACACAGTAACCACCACAATAGATAATAATGAAATACTAGAAGCAAGATCATTTGACACCTATGTTGCAAGTTATACAATTACTCAAGATGACGTTGACAGTAAGTTCTTATCGAATACAGCTACGTTTACTGGAATTGATCCCGATGGTTCTACGGTTGTTTCTAAGACCTCTGATGATGGCGATCTTACCAATGGCGAAAAGAACCCAACAATAATTTCTTTGGCATCAACATCTACAATTGAGGTAGTTAAAACGGCAAGTATTTTAGATGTAAATAATTCGGAGGTAAATGACGTAGGGGATATTATTACCTACACAATTGTAGTATCAAATACCGGCTATACAACAGTCAATTCATTAACATTAGATGATACACTTATCGATTATAATTCTTCAAGTCTAAGTTATAATCAGCCAATATCATTTTTGACTGCCACATCCGGCTCCACATCGGTGTCTTTAGATGTAGGGGGTGTTGTTAGTTTTACAGCATCTTACACCATTACCCAATCAGACGTTGATTCAGGCGGTGTTTCAAATACCATATTGATTTTAGGAAGTATCTCCGGACTCTCAAATAACGTGACAGCAACAAATGAAATCTCCACAGATTTAACCGATGCAACTCCTGGGCTAGAATTAACAAAACAGTTTACTACAACGGATGTTAACGGGAACACTAAAGTAGATTTAGGGGATATTATAATTTATACAATTTCGGCAGAAAATACCGGAAATGTTGAACTCAGTGGTTTAACGTTTACAGATACAATGACAACCTATTTTGGAGAGAGTTTAACCCTTTCATCTGGACCGTCGTATTCCTCCTCGACCGATGCAAGTACTACCTCTGGCACAATAGCAGTTGGAGAAACAGAAACCTATGAAGCAACTTTTACAATTACTCAGCAATCAATTGATGCGGGAGGTGTTTACAACACCATATCTGCTGTTGCCTCTTCTCCAACAAATTCAAATAACGTATCTGACACCTCTGATAATGGGGATGATATCGATGGAAATACAACAGATGATATAACAGACACAGCGTTTGATGTAAACCCAAAGATTAGAGTAACCAAGACAGCAGAGGTACAAGATGTTAATGGCAATACTATTAATGATGTAGGAGATGTAGTTGTATACGAAATACTTGTATCAAATGTTGGAGATATGAAAATCTCCTCTTTAAGTTTAGTTGATACCATTTCTGATGCTAACGGGAATACTCTTAATCTGAATGAGCCTCTTTCTTCATTAAATTCCTCTTCGGGATCATCATCAACTACATTGTTAATTAGGGGTTCAACAACTTATACTAGTTCATATACAATAACACAATCTGATTTAAACGCCGGTAGTGTGATAAATAATGTGGTTGTTACAGGAAGTTCTTCAACCAATTCAAATAATGTTTCCAATACCTCACAGGTAGAAACTACTCTTCAAACAGTTACTCCAGAAATTGAAATTACCAAGATAGCTTCCATAACTGACAATGGAGATGGAGTAAATGGAGTGGGTGATATTGTGGACTATTATGTTACTGTTGAAAATAAAGGAAATGTACCAGTTGAGAATCCTACCATTGAAGATATTTTAACTGATGGAAGTGGGAATACCCTTTCTCTAACGGTTCCTTTAACATATCAGTCAACCACCAAAACAATTACAACAAATTTGGGTGTCGGAGCAGTAGATTTCACCTCTACAGCAAATGGGAAATGGGATGGCCAATATCCGCTTAGTGATGCAGGATCTGATTATGCCCAGTATTCAAGAAATGGCTTTTACAGATCTCAACCTAATTCAACTGCTGTTGCTGGACTTCTTGAGTTTAATGATGGTAGAACTGTACAAGCTGGCTACACTTATGTAGGCGCATATGATGGACATAGTTATATGCGAAATAACACTTCAACAACTTGGACAAATCAAAGAGATGTTGCAATCTCAATCGGCGGATATCTTGCTAATATAACTACTCCTGGAGAACGAGAATATCTAAACACCGTTTTACCAAACTCCTGGTATTGGGTTGGATTATATCAAGATAATACAGATCCTGACTATTCTGAGCCTGCTGGTGGATGGAAATGGCTAGATGGTAAAAAAGAAGAAAAACTAGGAAGTAATATTTGGCCAAGTAATGAGCCTAACGATACAAGCAATTCAAATTCAAAAGGATATTTTTATATTTCGTCAAATAAAATAAGAACTGCTGACAGGCCTAACTCAGGATCTTATAAATACTTAATAGAATTTGATGATGGAAGAACTTCTCAGGCAGGTTTTATTAGACTAAATGGTACTTTTGAAGGACATACCTATTTTGTGTCAAGTTCAGATGTAACCTGGGATGTAGCTAAAGCTACAGCTGAGTCTTTGGGTGGATATCTTCTTGTTCTAGATTCATCCCAGGAGTGGGGTTGGATTAGAGACCAAGAGCCAGATTGGGATGATTTTATAAACAGTAATCCACACTGGATTGGTCTTTCTCAGGATCCTAACGCATATGATTTTAGTGAACCACAAGGGGGATGGCGATGGGTAAATGGAGTGCCTCTTCAAGGTCCATTGACAACCTACACAGTCACCAATACAATTGACACTGATAATGTAATAGGTGTTGATAATATTGATCGTTATACTGCAAAATATTTAATCACACAATTAGATTTTGATTCAGGTTCTATTTCAAATGTGGTTTCTTTAACTGGGAGTAGTCCAAGTAGATCCAATGACGCTTATGACGTATCTGACGACGGGATTGATAATGACGGGAATACGACAGACGACCCCACCAAAACGCTATTTAGTGCTTCTCCTCTGATGGAAGTAACTAAGCTTGCAACTATTACAGATGTAAATGGGAATGGAGAAAATGATTTAAATGACATCATCGAATATTCTATTTATATACACAATAAGGGGAATGTGAATCTTTCCACACCAACTTTAGTTGACTACCTGTCAGATGGTGTTGCATCTGATTTAACCTCCCAATTAAATGGGCCTACCTATCATTCTCAGACCTTGAGCCCAACTACAGTAAATTTAACTGTTACAGTAGCTCAAGTAAACGGTTCTAATAAATATTTTATTAATGGAGTAGCTCAAAAAGAACTCGTTCTTCAAAAAGGTTATACCTACAGGTTTGATCAGTCAAACAACACCAATAGTTCTCATCCTTTAAATTTAAGTACAACCTCAGGTGGAACCCATAATTCAGGAGTTTCATACACAACAAGTGTAACTGTGGTTGGTACTCCTGGTAATGCCGGAGCTTACACTGAAATTTATGTTGTAGAAAGTTCACCAACTCTTTATTACTACTGTTCGGCTCATAGTGGAATGGGTGGAAAGGCCTTTACAATTGGAAGTGTTGCAGGACAGCAAGGAATAATCAGACCTAATGAAGTTATGACCTATACGGCGTCATACACAATTTCAGGTGCTTCTGCCTCAACGGCATTTATTAGCAACATAGTAACAGTTACAACCTCAAGCCCCGGAAATTCTAATGACATTATAGATTTGGCAGATGATGGGGATGACACTGATGGGAACACACAGAATGATCCAACAATAGTCGATTTAATCCCAGCACCTGAAATGGAGCTGACAAAAACCGGTACAATTACCTATGATAATGGAGATGGTATGATATCTCCTGGAGACAGAATAACGTATACTATAAAACTTGAAAACACAGGTAATCTTCTCATAAATAATATCTCATTAACAGACACAATGGTTGATGGAAATGGGGTGCCATTAAATTTGGACAGTGGCCCCACGTTTGTGGAATCTTCTCTAGGTTCTGTGAATGGGATTCTTCAGCTAACAGAAGTTGCTTCATATACCGCTGTTTATACCATAACAAATTCAACAGCTAATAGTGGTCTAGTTTCAAATTCAATATACGCGGTTGGTAGTGCAGGAGGATTATCAAATAATGTTACGGAGACTTCTGATGATGGTGATGATACTGATGACAATACAGAAGACGATTCAACTGTAATCCAGATACCCGAATTACCTTCAATTGAGGTTACTAAAACATACTCGACTAATGATTTAAACAGTAATGGGGTTATCGACCTGGGTGATCGTATTAATTATATTATCACTATAGAAAATACTGGTAATCAAGATTTAACAGGCCTAAACCTTAATGATACATTCACTAATTTAACAACTGATACTCTCTCTTTATCTTCAGGGCCTTCTTATTCAAGTTCTACCCATTCCAATGCACAAGGATTACTGGTATATGGTGAAAAAGAAACCTATGTAGCTAATTACATAATTGAACAACTAGCAATTGATGGAGCTGGAGTAAGAAATACGGTCTTAGCTACAATTTCTTCTCCAGGAAATTCAAATAATGTAACCGATACTTCCGATGATGGTGATGATACCGATGAAAATATAGAAGATGATCCAACTATTACTGAATTTGTAACTAATCCCTCAATTGATGTCACCAAAACAGCTCAGGTAAACGACACCAACTCCAACAGTAGAACGGATACTGACGATATAGTTACCTATACCATAACAGTTCAAAATACGGGTGATACACAAGTTAATAACATAAGTTTTAATGATATTATTACAACATCTACTGGGAATCAACTATCTCTGACTGCAAATCCAGCCAGAATTAGCACCTCCGCAGGATCTGTATTAGGAACTTTACTAATTGGAGAAACAGCAATCTATACGGCACAATTTATTATCAATCAGACAGCATATGACGCTGAATTTATAAGTAATACTGTAACAGTTACAGCAGATGCTATTGGTCAGACAGGAAATGTTTCGGATACTTCCGATGATGGCGATGATACCGATGGAAACACAGTAGATGACCCAACAATTACTGTTATGACACCTCAAACCAAATTAGAAGTAACAAAAACTTTTACGGTAATTGATGGAGGAGATGACGAAATAAATGTTGGAGACTTTATAAGATTCAATATTACAGTTGAAAATACGGGTAATGCACCATTAAATAGTATCACACTCGAGGATGTTTTAAAAGATGGAGACGGAAACGTAATAGCCTTAACAGAAGGGCCTTATTATGTGTCAGGATCGCTGGGATCATCGGAAGGGAACTTAGCAAATGGTGAAACAGGTACTTATGTGGCTTTCTTTACAGTTTCCCAACAAGCCTATGATTCAGGAAGTATTTCCAATGTTGTAACAGCAACAGGAAGCAGTGATTATGGAACTAATGATGCTGTTGATGTAAGTGATGATGGAAATGATTTGGACGGTAATACCGAAGATGATCCAACAGAAGTGATTATTACTTCTCAGGCAAAAATTAATGTTGAAAAAACGGCTTCTGTTTATGACGAAGGAGATGGTTTTACAAACGTTGGAGACACTATAAATTACGTGATTACGGTAACCAATAATGGAGCTACTGCACTTTCCTCGGTAACCTTAACTGATAATTTGACCGATAATGCCTCTAACACCTTAACCTTGACTAATGGTCCTAATTTTGTTTCAGCCTCACAAGGCTCTTCCGAAGGAAGTCTAAACATAGGGGAAATAGCAACCTATAATGCGAGTTATTTAATTGAAGTTGGAGCAGCTAATACAGGGGCAATTTATAATCAAGTTATTGCTATTGCGAGTAGTCCTGGACAAGTAAATGATGTAACTGATACATCGGATGATGGAGATGATAACGATGGGAATACTACTGACGATCCAACCGTCATTGATATGGATTTTTCACCAATAATTGATATCACAAAAACATCCACAATTATAGACAACAATTCGAATTCATCGACTGATCTTGGAGATACTATTGTTTATGATATAACAATTAGCAATATTGGAAATGTTACTATTAGTAGTCTTACAATCACCGATACTCTTACAGATGAAAACCTTAACACATTAACCTTATCATCAGGACCTGCTTTTGTATCATCTTCATCAAGTTCTTCAGAAGGAATACTAACCGTTGGAGAAAGCGCAACATATTCTGCAACTTATGTTATTGATCAATCGGCAGTGGATTCTGGAAGTGTATTAAACTCTGTTTACGGATTGGCAAGTAGTCCAGGAAACAGCAATAATGTTTCAGACACATCTGATGACGGTAATGACAGTGATGGAAATACGGCAGACGATAAGACAGTAGTTGAAATAGATCAAAGCTTAATTGTAGAATCGACAAAGACTGCCAATGTATCGGATAACAATAGTAATGGTTCGACAGACTTAGGGGATACGATAGTTTATACCATAACGATAGAGAACAAGGGTAATGTAACCCTAAGCGGAGTAAGCTTAATCGACACTCTTTTGGATGGAGATGGGTCACCGCTTAGTTTAACAAGTGGACCAACCTTTACTAGTTCAACAGCCTCTTCAGCACAAGGCACCTTGCTAGTAGGAGAGACCGGTACTTATACGGCGAGTTATACGATAACCCAAGGAGCATTAGATACAGGAAGTATAAGTAACAGTGTTTTAGTAACTGGAAGTAGTCCAGGTCAGAGTAATAATGTAACGGACACATCTGATGATGGAGATGACAGTGATGACAATACAGAAGACGACACCACAGATATAACAATAAGTAAGAGTCCATCGATAGAGGTAACTAAGACATCAGCGATTACAGACAATGGAGATGGAGTAGTAGGCAAAGGAGATGTAGTTCAGTATACGATCTCTGTAGTTAACGATGGTAATGTAACCTTGAGTAATTTGAATGTTGTTGATGTGTTAAGTGATTTAAACTCTGGAACATTGAATTTAAGTTTTGGCCCATCGTTTTCTGGTTCTTCCCAAGGTTCAGCTCAAGGAGCACTCAAAGTAGGCGAGAAGGCGGATTATATTGCCTATTTCATAATCAATCAAGCCGCAGTAGATGCAGGAGGTTTATCGAATCAGGCGTCAGCGACTGCTAGTAGTCCGGGGAACAGTAATGATGTAAGTGATCTGAGTGATGATGGGGATGACACTGATGACAACACCACAGATGACCCAACAGTAACGAGCATAACAGCCTCGAGTTCATTAGAGGTGACTAAGACTGCAGCCGTAACCGATAACGGAGACGGAAATACAGGAGCGTCTGACGTAATCAACTATACCATTACAGTAGAGAACAAGGGTAATGTAACCTTATCGGGCTTAACCTTAGTAGACACCTTAACAGATGGTAGTGGCGGATCGCTTACACTAACTAACGGTCCATCGTTCTCTTCAACAACATTAGGTTCTTCACCTGGTACATTGAAGCCTGACGAGGTAGCAACCTATAGTGGATACTATATTATAAGTGCAAATGCAGCCTTGACCTCGAGTATTAATAACAGTGTATTAGCTAGGGCGAGTAGTCCAGGACAGACTAATAATGTAACAGACACTTCTGATGATGGGGATGATAGTGATGGTAATACTGAAGATGATGTTACTGTAGTAGATATAACCCCACTTCCTGAGATAGAAACAACCAAGACTGCAACAACAATAGATAACAACAGTAATGGCATTGTAGATTTAGGAGATACGATTGTGTATACCATAACGGTAGAGAATAAGGGTAACACGAGTTTATCAAGCTTAACCTTAGTAGATACCCTTAGCGATGGTAGAGGTGGATCACTAGCACTGACAAGCGGTCCAACCTTTACATCAGCAAGTGCAGGATCAAGTCAAGGCACATTGACTCTTGGAGAGACAGCTACCTATACAGCATCGTACACAATAGTACAAACAGCAGTAGATGCAGGAGGAACATCGAATACTGTTATCGCAACAGCATCATCTCCTGGGAATAGTGGTGATGTAACAGACACTTCAGATGATGGTGATGACTCTGACGGTAACATCATCGATGATCCAACGATTACAAATATAATAGCCTCTCCAGGTATAGAGGCAACCAAGACCGCTACCATTACTGACAATAATAGTGATGGTAATACAGGTGCAGGAGATACCATAGTGTATACGATAACGGTTCAAAACACAGGAGGGACTACCCTTTCTAATATTACCTTAAATGATGTACTAACTGATGGTAATGGAACAAGCTTGTCTCTTACTGCAGGACCCTCATTTGTATCGAATAGTGCATCTTCAGCACAGGGCACCTTAGCTGTAAATGAAATAGGAACCTACACAGCTACTTATACCATATCAAACGCAGTAGAGAACACTTCCTCGGTAAACAACCGAGTGACGGTTACCGCAAGTAGTCCGGGGCAGAGCAATAATGTAACCGATGTTAGTGACGATGGTGATGATAGTGATGGTAATACTGAGGATGATCAAACTGTAGTAACGATTGATCCTGTTCCAGTGTTAGAGGTTACCAAGACAGCATCGGTAACTGACAATGGTGATGGTTATACAGGCCCAGGAGATGTAATTAACTATGTAATTACTGTTGAGAACAAGGGTAATGTAACGCTTTCTAGTTTAACGGTTACCGATAGTTTAACCGATGGTAATGGAGGATCACTCGTTATGAGTAACGGTCCTTACTTCTCTGGTTCTGATCAGGGGTCAGCTCAAGGCTCACTTATAGCAGGGGAAACCGCCTCTTATCAGGCATACTACATTATAACTTCTACAGCAGCAGATGCAGGAGACATCTCCAACATAGCTACCGCAACGGCGAGTAGTCCAGGGAGCAGTAATGATGTGTTTGATCAGAGTGATGATGGTGATGATACTGATGGTAATTTAGTT